>JABXJQ010000002.1_pt1 | contig 37918 bp, 52 predicted proteins | sample 7436221 | NCBI WGS metagenome assembly JABXJQ01 (sample SAMN14395755, study PRJNA613071) | wetland metagenome | isolation source: water sample H0 from high-altitude wetland | place: Chile: Salar de Huasco, high-altitude wetland | collected 2015-11-10
CTGGGTGCCGTACGAAGCACTGAAGACGGTGAGCACGGTGAAGACCACGGTTGCGTACACCAAGTCGGGCATTCAGTTCGGTACCGGTATGAACCGCGTAGTCGACATCGGCCCGCGTCGCGATAAGAAGAATGCGACGCAGATATACATCCAGGAGTCGTACGGCGCTGGCCGAATCCAGGAAAACAAGGTCGTCACCATCGACTACCAGTTCTGATCGTGATGTGACGAGCGACGCGCTGCGTCGCTCCCCATCGATCTCACTACAGATTCAGGAGCACACATCATGGCAGAAGTGAATTCGATCCAGATGGCAAAGGTTCTCGCGAGCCCGCCGAGCAAGCTGCAGCCGAACGAGCGGAATGGCCGCTCTCGCATCATGTTCGGCCAGATCAACGCGAATGCCGCGCAGATCGGTGACACCGTCTATTTCGGTCGCATCCCGGCGGGTGCGCGCATCACCGGCAGCTGGCTGAACAACGCAGCCGGTACGGCAAGTTCGACGCTGGCGCTCGGTCTGCGCAAGGCCTCGGACAAAACGGTGATTGACGCGGTCGGCCTTGCCGCGGCGACGTCCATTGCTACGGCAGCAAAGGCCGACACGATCGCCACCGGCAATCTGACGAAGAACGGTCAGTCGTACGTCACTCCGTACGAAGTGGACGTGTACGGAACGGTCGCTGGTGCCGCAACGCCGGCTGGCCAGCTGATCGCTGTGACCGTCGACTACGTCATCGACTAACGGGCGAATTGCCCGGCGAGGTGTTTGAAGTCATGCCGGGGGTTCGCGCTCCCGGCATTTTTGTTTGAGGCGAGGCGATGACTAGCAGCGTATCGATTTGTTCGAATGCATTGATCCGGCTCGGCGACTCGCCGATTTCTTCGTTTACGGATCCATCGCGGCGCGCTACGGCATGCTCAAACCTCTACCCGGAAATTCGCGATGCCGTGTTGCGATCGCATCCGTGGAATTGCGCGACCAAGCGCGTGGTGCTCGCGCCCATGACTGATGCGCCGGCATTCGATTACCTCTATCAGTTCCAGCTTCCTGACGACTGGCTGCGGACGATCCAGATTGGCCAACTTGGCTGCCCACTCAAATACACGATCGAGGGTCAGCGCATCCTCGCGAATGTGAACGCGCTGCAACTCGTCTATATCTATCGGAACACGAACGAGCAGTCGTGGGATCCCGCGCTGGTGGACGTGGTCACGGCTGCAATGACTTCCGCGCTCGCCTATCCAATCACGCAATCAGCGTCGATGCAACAGGCGATGGAAGCGAAGTTCATCAACACATTCAAGCAGGCGAAGGCCGTCAACGGGCAGGACGACGACGAGGAGACGCTTGGCGATTTCCCGCTGATCGCCGGTCGCATGTCGAGCTACAACCGCGCACCGGGCCGATAAAGAATGGCCAAGCTCACGCTCATCCAGACCAGTTTCAATGCTGGCGAACTTTCGCCCGATCTGGCTGGACACATCGATCTAGACCGATATCAGAACGGCGCGAAGGTCGAGCTCAACGTTGTTCCCCAGGTATCTGGCGGGGCAAAGCGCCGCGACGGTACGCGTCAGCTTGCGCCAACCAAGACGACCGGTACGACGCGGCTCATTCCTTTTGTGTTCAACAAGTCGCAGGCCTATGTGCTCGAGCTAGGCGACCAGTACGTGCGCTTCTTTTCCTCGACCGGCCAGTTGGTGAATTCAGGTGTCCCGCTCGAAGTAACGTCGCCGTGGTCGGATGACCAGGTTTTCTCGATCGAGTTTGCGCAGGGCAGCGACACGATGTTCATGACGCACCCGGCCACGCCCATGAAGCGACTCGTTCGCCTTATGCAAACCACGTGGGCAATCGACGATGCGCCTTTCGATCCCGCGCCGATCGACGAAATCGGCGTTCGTCCGCAGACGATCATCGGGCTTTCGCAGACCGCTGTTGGTTTGTCTGGTATAGCAACGGCTGCGAACGCGTTTCATCCCGGCGACGTCGGCAGGAACATCGTCTCTATCCATGGCGTTGGCCTGATCACCGGCTATATCGACGCGTCGAACGTGAATTACAACGTGACGTCAGCCTTCAGTCTCAGCGCGTATTTGCCGAACGACTGGAAGCTAGACCAGTCGCCGATGGCGCCTTTGACGCCTTCGAACAAGTCGCCGGTTGATGGCGGTGTTCGGCTCGTAGTGGACGGGCCGCCGATCGCAGTTGGCACAGTCTCGCTTACCGGCACCACGATGACGCTCACGTCAGTCGATCCGCATGGGTTGAGCGTAGGGCAAACCATCGTTTTGTCGGGATTCGAATCCGCCGGTCTGGATGGTACGTATCTGGTCGCCAGCGTACCGACGCCAACGACGATCACGTTCGGCTTTAACGGCAGTCTGCTCGCTGGCGGCACGCTTGGCACGATGTATCTGTTCGGCGCCGGGGATGCGTTCAGGTCAACGGACGTCGGAAACTACGTGTCGATCAACGGTGGCCTCGTAGAAATCACTCAGGTGGTAAATGGATCCAGCGCGCTGGGACGCATCGTCAAGGAACTGACGGCCACGATCACTGCGCCTGCGAACAGCTGGTCGATGAAGTCATTTGTCTGGAATGCAGTGGACGGATACCCGCGCGCGGTCAGTCTTTACCAGCAGCGCCTGTATGCCGCCGGCTCTGACAATTTTCCTGAAACGATCTGGGGCAGCGGCACCGGCCTTTATCTGGATTTCACGCCTGGTACGGATGACAGCGACGCGTTCTCCTATTCGGCTGCGTCTGATCAGGTCAATCAGATCGAGCATCTGGCGTCGTCGAAGATCCTGACGGTTCTTACCCAAGGCGAAGAATTCACGGTAGATGGCGGATCGGCCAGCAGCGTCACGCCGACCAACATCAACGTACGCAGCCAGTCTATTTTTGGCTGCGCGTCAGCGCGCCCGGTGCGCGTCGCCAACGAACTGATATACGCCCAGCGCGCCGGCAAGAAAATCCGGTCGATGGCGTACGACTTCAATACCGATTCGTTCCGCTCGCAGAACCTGACGCGTCTGGCTGCGCACATCACGGGCCCGGGTGTCGTCGATATGGCGTTCCAGGCTGAGCCGAACCCGGTCGTCTGGATGGTGCGTAGCGATGGCGTGCTGGTGTCGATGACGTACGACCGAGACGACAATGTCTGCGGCTTCGCGCGCCACACCACGGACGGCCTTTATAAGTCTGTTTGCGTAATTCCCGGCTCGGACTCCGACCTGGTATTCGTCGTTGTGCAACGGACGATCAACGGCTCAACCGTGCAGTTCGTCGAGCAGTTCGATCCGGAAGTCATGACGGACGCGGCGATTGTAGGATCCGTCGGAACTGCAACAGACACATGGACCGGCTTCGGCTCGCTCGAAGGAAAGACGTGCGATGTGAAGGCCGATGGCGTGTTCATGGGGCAGATGGTCGTCACCGGCGGCACGATCAAGCTGCCGCGCGCTTCGAACTCGATTGAGGTAGGCCTGCATTACGACTCGACGATCGTTGCGTTGACGCCGAACGTGTCGGGTGGCCTCGGAACATCCCAGGGCAACCAGCAGCGCACCGGCACTGTGATCCTGCGCGTGCTCGACTCGATCCGCGCTGTCGTCAACGGTCAGCCGATTGCGTTCCGCCAGTTCGGCGAGGACGTTCTCAACCAGCCGCCAGAGCCATTCACCGGCGACAAGGATATTTCCGATTTCGGCTGGGACGACTCGTCCGAAATCACGATCGTTCAGGATCAGCCGTACAAGTGGCACGTACTCGCGCTGATTCGTCAATTCACCGTCAACAACGGCTAGACCATGATCCGACAGGCTACCCACGATGACATGCCGGCACTCCTTGAGCTGGCGCGCGAACTGGTCGCGGAAGGCCGGTTTGCGTCATTTGGTTTCATCGAGCAAAAGGTTCGTGACCGCTTCGAGGCGCTAATAGCGGGTGCAGGCGCGATCTTCGTCGCAGAGCGCGACGGAGAGATCGTCGGAGGCATGGCGGCTGGTATTGGCGGCGACTGGTTTTCTGATGTGCCGCTGACATTCGACTTCGGAATCTATACCCGCAGCGTCGCGCGCGGTGGCATAGCCGGTGGTCGTCTGGTTGAGGCCTATCTGATGTGGGCGAAATCGTTGGCGCCCGTCGTGAATATCAACGTGGGTGTGACGTCAGGAATCAACCAGGATCGCACCATCGCGCTTTACCTCGCCATTGCGAAGCGTCTGGGCATTCAGCTGCGCGTGATCGGCGCGGCACTTTCTAATCTCGGGTGATCTATGGCATGGCTCGCACTCGTTGCGCAGGCAGGCGGGGCAGTAGTGGGGGCGCAGGGCGCGAAGCAGCAGGCGGCCGCGCAGGCCCAGCAACTGACCATGCAGGCAAATCAGGACAACCAGACGGCCGATATGACGCAGTCGGCCGGGTATCAGGCCGCACGGCGCATTCGCACTCAGGGCGCATCGAACATCGGCGCGGCGAATGCCTCGCTGGCTGCTTCGGGCGTTGACGTCAGCCAGGGCACGGCGAACGACATCCGCGAAAAGATCACGCAGAACACCGAGCAGGACGCGCTGAACACCATTCTCAATGCCGACTCACGCGCCACGAACCAGCGCACGCAGGCGTTCTATGAGCAGCAGGGCGCTGCGGACGCATTGAAAGCTGGCCAGATGGGCGTAGTCAAGTCGGCGCTCGGCGCGCTCGGCGGCGCCAGCAAGGCCAGCGGCTGGAAGACATCGGTCAATTCGAGCAGCGCCGACACATCCTTTAACAACCCTTCGGACTACGGTTAAGCCATGGCGCGCATTCCACTAGGCAATCAGGGCGATACGATCAGTCAGCCAGCGCAGCAGGTTCAGACTAGCGCGGCCGACTTCGGCGCCCTGTCTGCGCAGGCCAAGCAGGGCGTCGGCGCGCAGATTGAGCAGATCGGCGACACGTTGGCTCAGCAACAGGCGAGGGTCAACGATGATCTGCAGCGCACAGCCGCCGCGACCGCATACCAGCAGCATGCGACCAACATGCAACTGGCGATGCACGACGCTGGCACGAAGCTACAGAGCGGCGAACTCGACCAGACCGGCTATCAGTCCGCGATTCAGGACGCACAGAAGCAGTCGTATGACTCGACTATTGGTGCGCTGCCTGACAACCACTACAAGAACGTAGCGAGCATTCAGGCGGAAGGCGTTAGCCGCACCGTTCAGCTTGGAACTCAGGAAGCGCTGACGAAAAACTCGCAGCAGCAGATCGCGACCAACGCAAATTCTCTGCTGGACACGGCTGGCAAGAGCATCGCCGTTGCGCCGGCCACGATTGACTCGACCGTAGCTAGCACGCGCTCTGCCTACCTGAGCGCTGCCGCGGCGGCCGGCATTCCGAAGCCGACTGCCGACAAGGTCGCGCAGGACTGGGCAGACAACCAGTATGCCGCCCACGCCGAAGGCGCGGTGATTGCCGCTCGGGCAAACGGCGATCTCCCGGCGCTTCAGAAGCTGCAGGCGGATCTGACATCACCGGACGGCTTCTATGCTGGCAAGCTCGACGCCAACGCGCGCAATCGCGTCCTGTCGACGGCTGTGTCGCAAAGCCTCGCCCTGCAGAATTCGAACGATGCGGCCGCGCAGGCGCGCGAGACGCAGGCTGCCAGCGCATTCAATCAAGGCCTCGATCTGATGAATCAGGGCAAGCAGTTCAGCCCGGCATACATCAAGCAGCTCACCGACGCGACGACAGGCACGTCACTCGCTGGACAGACTCAGGAGTTGATCGCGGGCAGCGCGAAGAATGCGGGTTTCTCGACCCTGCCGGTTCCGCAGATGCGCGAGGCGATTCAAGCTGACCAGACCGCGGCGAATACGCCCGGCGTTGGCACTGACCCGGCAATTGCGGCCGCAGTGAAGCAGCGCCAGCAAATCTACACCGCGAGCGTCGAGGCGTACCAGAAAGACCCATGGAACGCCGCGCTCGATCGCGGCGTGATTCAGGCCATGCCGCAGATTGACACGTCGAGCATTCCAGCGCTGACCGCGTCTCTCGCGTCGCGCGCGAAGGCTGCAGGCATCGTCGATCAGGCTGCCGGCCGTCAAGTTTCGCTCCTGACGCCAGACGAGGCGCAGAACGTCCTGAAGACCGTTACGGCGCTCCCCGTGGATGCCCAGGCTCAGATGCTCAACGGCATCGGTGGTGCGTTCGGGCAAGGCCCACGAATCAACGATCTGGCCAAGCAATGGCAGGAAAAGAACCCGGCCGTAGCGCTCGCGCTGAAGGCTGGAGCCGCCGGCGGAAATGGTTCGCCGCTTACGACGATCACCGGCCAGCCGGTCGGCGCATTCATTCTTTCGGGTCAGCAAGCGATTGCAGACAAGTCGGTAAAGGTCGACGAGGCTGCCGGAACCGGCATGCATGCGCAAATTGCCAGTGCAATCGATGGCGCCATGCCGCCCGATCAAGCGACGGACGCTAAGGAAAGTGCCTATTACATCGCGATCGGCAGCGCCGCACGCAATGGCCGCACGGCGCCGAACAGCACTGACATTCAGAACGGCATCGATGCAGCGACCGGCGGCATTTCGACGACGGGCGGCACGCGCTACAACGGCAACCCGAACCGCGTTGCGATGCCATATGGCTGGAAGGAGGGCGATTTTCAGTCGAGCGTCAAGAATGCCGACGCCAGCAACATCGAGAACACAGTCAACGGCAAGCCAATCGACACGGTCTATGCAAATGGCACGGCTATTCCTGTCAGCGACTTCATGGCGAAGTTTCCGAGCTATCAGCTGGTGCGCGTCGGCGTGCGCGGTACGTACGCAGTCGCAACCGGTTCAAAGTTCGTTCAGGACTCGACGGGCGCTCCCGTAACAGTTCACCTTTCGCTGGGCCAGAAGGCTAAATCGTCCGTGCCTGCGACGACGCCTGACATGATCAATAACCCGTTCTGAGGCCAAAATGCCGATTGATGACCTCTACGCGGAATCGACGAATCAGTACCTCGCGGGCTCGAATCAGGTAAATGTGCCGATGCCGCAGACCGCGCCGTCGACGTCTATCAGTTCGATTGCGCGCGCGGTTGGTCGCGGCTTTGGTCAGGGTGCACTCCAGTTCGGCGGCGGCTTGTCCGACACAGTCGCCGGTGCATCGCAGATCTTCGTCGACCCCGACACTCTGGCGCTCAATCCGAATGCGCAGGCCGACGCCGACAAGCAGATCAACGACGCAATCGCGAAGCAGCGCGCCGGCCATCTTTTCGAGTCACAGATCGGCACGTCCGCCTATGACCTTGCCGACACGTTGAAGCCCGACCCGACGAAGACGACAGCGACTGACCAGATCGTGCAGGGTGCTGTGAGTGGTCTAACCCAACTGGTGCCGTCGACGCTTCTATTCGGCCCGGTCGGCGGCGCGGTTGCTGGCGGCGCGTCGATCGGTATGGCACGCTCGGAAGACCTGAAGCGCCAGGGCGTCGACGTAGGCACGCGCACTGCAGTCGGCACAGTCGAGGGCGCGCTAAGCGGCGTCGGCGCCGTGCTGCCTGTTGCGGGATCAACCATCGCACGCACTGCCGGTCTGGTCGCTGTGGGCGGCCCTGGTATGAACATCGCCCAGGGTGTCGCGGAGAAGGCCATTCTGCGCAACGCAAACTATGATCACCTGGCCGATCAGATCGATCCGCTTGACCCGACGAGTCTTGCCGCGTCAACGCTGGTGGCGGGTGTCTTCGCCGGCGCGCACGCAGCCGGAACCGCGCGCGCCGCGAAGGCAGCCGCAGCAACTGATGCTGGTGCTGCCGCGCCGAAGACTGCTCCCGTCGACGTGCCTCTCACTGATTTGCCCGTGGATACGCGCAAGGCATTGCGTTACAACGCGCCGCAACTCGACGCGTACGCGACGCAGGCCGCGCAGGCTGCCGGCGTGCCGCCCGAAATGCTACTGTTCATCAAGAACAAGGGCGAGCAGTCGAACAGCAATCAGGTGAGCCCGAAGGGTGCGAAGGGCGTGATGCAGTTCACCGACCCGACATGGTCCGCGTTCGGCAAGGGCGATCCGACCGATCCTGTCAACTCTATCGATGCGGCGGCAGCGTATGCCAAGGATCTGCTCGATCGGTACGATGGCGACGTGCGCGCGGCAATCACCGAATACAACGGCGGCGTGAAGCAGGCCGAAGCCGTGCACGCCGGCGGCGCGCCGACTGATCCGGAGACTATCAAGTATCTGCGCAAGTACGACCAGTTTGCGGCGACGCAGCAGATCAACAGCGTCAAATTCAACGCGAGTCCAGATCAGGTCGACGCGGCGCTGGTGTCGCACGGCCAGAATATGGTTGACGCCGCAAGCATTCTGCCCGAGACGGACATTGCCGGCATGGCTGCGCATCAGGATGCTTTCGAGCTCGCAGCTCGGCAGATGAGCGACGGCGGGTTCCCTCAGATTTCGGACGCTATACCCGATGACGCTACAAGTCGCGTGGCATATCGGCAATTCGAGCGGAATGTGGGTGATGCTGTTGTTTCCGAGCCGCCGGTGCGCGCCGAACGCGAATTCTCCCCACAGACGAACACGCCTGACGCTGCGCAGGCCGGCACGTCTCAATCGAATGATCCGATTCGTGCGTTGCCTAGTCAAGATGCGGCGGATATTCGCGCCGCGACGGGCGGCGATGTCGTTCAGCAGGCGCCTGCGCAGAAGCTGAGTTCCGTTGAAACGAACGTGCGCGAGGCCGCTCAGCTGGCTCCAGACACGCCAGTCCATCTGGACACCTCGAATCCGGATGTGCCAGAACACAATGGCACGATCGCGTCGGCGCTTGAGATCATCGACAACGAGCATGCCGCAACGGTAGACGACGCAAAGCTGTTCAGCGTCGCGGCAAATTGCTTTATCGCAACGGGGTTCTGAAATGCATGACAAGTGCGCAAACGCAGTGCAGCAGGTCCGCGAAGCCGCTGGCCGCAAGCCGCTGACCAAGGCCGAACTCGATCACATCGAAGATCGCGTGCGCGCGGGCATGCGCTCTGTCGCGAACAAAGACATCGACGCCTGGCGCGGCATGTCCGTGAACGAGCGTGTCGCCGCCGGCGCGGAATGGGCATCGAAGCAGCTGCTGCAAGAGGCTGAGCTCGCGAAGCAGCGCAAGCTGTTGCAGGTGTCGAAGCAACTCGAAACGCAAAACCGGATCGAAGACGCGCTCTACGCAGAGCCTGAAAAAGCTCACGATAAGCGCGCTCGCGAAAAGGTCGTCAAGCACGACATCGAGCAGGCCTACGTCATGTCTGGCGCGATCAAGGCCGATTACATGCGTCAGACGATGGGCGCGATCGACGCGATGAAGGAAGGCCAGAATTTCCTGGCGCGTGCGTTCGACGTCGACAATCCTGCGATGGAGCGCGACATCATTCGCGAGATCTACAAGAAAGCCGACGGCTCGACCGGTAATGACGTCGCAAAGGCCGCTGCCGAACAGATCAGCAAGACGAATGAGGCAATGCGTAAGCGCTTCAACGCGTCTGGCGGCAATGTCGGCGATGTGGGCTACGGCTATGTGCCGATCCGGCACAGCCAATCGAAGGTACTCGGCAATGGATCGGATGTGCAGCGCCGTGCATGGGCAGACTTCGTACTACCGCTGCTGGACCGCTCGAAGTATCTGAACGAGAACGGCGACGTGATGAGCGATGCCGAGGTGCGGCAGATGCTGACCGGCGAGGCGCGCGGGCCGTGGCAGGAAGCAAACATTGCCGCCAAGGGCAAGGACGTCAAGAAACGTGCGCCTGGCATCTGGGACGAAATCGCCGGCACGTCGCCGCGCGAGATCACGACTGTCCGCGGCGCTGTCGGCGCGCGCGCCAATGCCAACTCTGAACATCGGTTCCTGCACTTCGTCGATGCCGACGCGCATATGGATTACAACCGCGCATATGGCGAGGGTTCGTTGCTGAATGCGCTGAACGACCACGTCACCGGCATGGCCAAGAATATCGCGCTCGTCGAGCGCTACGGCCCGAACCCGACGCGCAACATCATGGCGCAGATTGATCGCACGGCCGAGCACGACGGCACGCCGGTGCGCATTCTCGAAAAGGGGCCGACGTCGATCGGTGCCTATTGGGACTACGTCAACGGGAACACGAACACGCCGGTCGATCCCGAGTTGGCGCGCAATTTCCAGACTGTCCGGACAACAGTCGGCGCGATCAAACTGCAGGGCACGCTTCTCGCCGCGCTTGGCGACGTCGGCACGATGTTCGTGACCGCGAACTACAACAAGGTGCCATTCTTCCGCACGCTCGGCACTGCGGCGCGCCTGATGGCGCCGGGCTCGAAGGATCTCCGGTCGTGGCTTTCGTCGCAAGGCCTGATCGCCGAAAACCTCGAGCACGGGATGACTCGCTGGGGGCAAGATAACCTCGCGACCGATTGGGCTAAAAACCTGTCAGCGTCAACGATGAAGTTCGGCGGCGTGACCGGCTGGACGGATGCGCTGCGCACTGGATTCCAGGCCAATATGATGCGTGGCCTCGCCGAGATCTCGAAGACGCCGTGGGCCGAACTAACAGAATGGGATCGGCGCGCTCTGACGCGCGGCGGCATCACGAACGGCGATTGGGACGTCGTCAATCAGGCCGAGCCGAGCAAGTACGGCGGCAATCAATACCTCACGCCCGATTCTATCTATGAGACCGGCCACGCCGACTCGCCGAACATCGCTCCTAAGCTGCTCGGTATGATCCGCGAGGAGGGCGAGTTCGCGGTCCTGAATCCTGACCTGACAACGAAGGTGATCGCGTCCGGCAACTCCGGCACATGGAAGGGCGAGCTGCAGAAGACGTTCATGCAGTTTAAGAGCTTCCCAATCGCGATGATCACGCGGCACTGGGGGCGGCTGTCGGAAATGCGCCGCTCCGGTGATTACAAGGTCGACGGCGCGCCCGCGCTCGCGAACCCACTAGCCTACGGCACTGCGCTGATCGTCAGCACGACGCTGATCGGCGCGATCACGACCGAAATCAAAAACCTGCTGGCCGGCAAGGATCCTGAGTCGGTGGGCGGCGACCTGAAGCACGCGGCATCGTTCTGGACACGCGCTTTCACGACCGGCGGCGGCGCGGGCTTCGCTGGCGACATGCTGAATGCGGCGCTCACCAGCAACGACTACGGTTCCCTGCTGTCCAGCCTCGTCGGTGGGCCAGTACTCTCGACGATCTTTCAGCCCGTGCACGCTCTTGCTGAAAATGCGGCCGACGCGGCAGAGGGCAAAGACACGCATGTCGGCGCCGATCTGGTGAAGGTGGCGAAGTCCAATCTACCACTGGTGAATTTGTGGTATTGGAAGACGGTAATGAACCGCCTAATCTGGGACAATCTCGCCGAGAATGTTTCTCCGGGCGTGACGCAACGGAACATCAACAAGTCGAACAAAGAGTTCGGCAACGATTACTGGTGGCAGCCGGGATCGACGTCGCCGCAGCGGGCGCCGAATCTCGCAACCGCAGTGGGGGCGCAATAATGCGACAGGATCAGATCGAACGTTTGAAGGATCTCGAGGAGCGCCTGATCGACGTGTATCTCGATGAAGCCGATCCGGACAACTGGCCGGGCGTCGGCGCCATGGGCGACCAGCTCACAAAAGAGCAGCGTGGTGACAGGTACTGGGAGAAGAAAAACGCCATTGCGACGGTGGCGCTCGCCCAGGAGACGCGCAAGCTGATCGCGAACGACAAGCAGTCGCTCGGCCGCGATCCGTACGGTGAGCCAGAAATGGACCGGCGCATTCAGGATGCCGAGAAGCGGGCGGCCGATCTGGTCAAAAAGGTTCAGGATGGCACGTCGCGCGCGGGCTTCCTGAAGCGTGCGGCCGGTGGGGCGTAAAACATCATTCCTCGCGTTTTATCTAATCTGGGCGGACCGCATGCGATGGACCGTCCCGGATGTGCACATCATCGCGTGTCACTGGTTGGAGAGCCGCGGCGATCTCGCGGTACTGCGATGCTTCCGCGGCTTCGGTAAATCGACGATCCTCGCTGTCTATAACGCGTGGCGATATTACGAAGACCCAGCGTATCGCATACTCCACCAATCCGAAGCCGACGGCACGGCCTACAAGACCAGCCGTGACACGCAGAACGTGATTCGCCGGCATCCGCTGACGTCCGGCCTGCTGCCGCCGAATCAGGGCACTGTTGAACAATGGTGGGTGATTGGCGCGACCGACCATCGAAACGCCAGCATGTACGCGAAAGGCATCCTGTCGAACGTGACCAGCGCACGCGCCGATGAGTGCCAGAACGATGACGTCGAGGTGCCGCGCAACATCCAGACGCCCGAGGCCCGCGAGAAGCTTCGCTATCGGCTGGGCGAGCAGACACACATTCTGGTGCCAGGTGGCCGCAAGTTGTATATCGGCACGCCGCATACGCATGATTCCCTGTACGACGAAATGGAGCGACTTGGCGCGGACTGCCTGACGATCCGCATGTTCGAGCACGAGCACCGCATTGATAACGCTGTCGACGATCGCTATCAGGTGCCGTTCCATCCGGAATATGTATTTTCCGGCATCGGCAAGCCTGCGCGCCTTCTGGCGGAGGGCGTCGATTACTTCGTCGAGGAAGGCAACCGCGTCTGGTTCGCGAACCCGCCATGCGCTCTGATCGACTTCTATGCTGGCTGCGCATGGCCGGATCGGTTCTCGCGGGCAGAACTTGAAAAGCGGCGGCGCGAGACGCGCACGATCAACGAATGGGACAGCCAGTACCAGCTCCACTCGAAGCCGGTCACCGAGTCGCGCCTCGATCCGGAGAAAATGCGGCCGTACGACGTGCAGCCGGTCGTCGAGCGCGCGAACCGTGAAATGCGCATGATGCTCGGCGCGGCGCGCATCGTCAGCGCGCGGGCATATTGGGACTGTGCTACCGGCAAGGCAGGCGGAGACGATTCGGCGCTGTCGCTGATCCTCGACGACGCGGCTGGCAACTATTACTGGCACGTGGCGCAGGCCATGGTCGGCGAGTACGCGGTGTTCTCAGAAAACAACGCGCTACTCGTTGGCGGCCAAGTGATGCAGATATGTGACCTGATCGAGCGCTATTCGATACCGCAGATCTATGTCGAAACGAACGGAGTCGGCACGTTCGCGCCACAACTGCTGCGCAAGGCGATCAGCCAGCGCAAGCTCCAGTGCGGAGTGATCGAGCGCACGGCGACCGTTAACAAGAACGAGAAGATCCTTGCGGGCCTGGAGGGGCCGCTCAAGTCTGGCATCCTATGGGCGCACGTGGATGTGCTCGACGGCCCGGTCTGGGACCAGATGAAGCAGTTCAACCCCCTGATTAAGACGCAGCCAGACGATTTTATCGACTCCGGCGCATCCGCGATCCTCGAAACTCCTGTTCGCATAGGCAAGTTGGTCGGGAATTCGACCGGCGACTCGTCGCACGATTGGCGTCCATCAACGGGCGTACACGAAGTGACGCTCGAAATGTAGCGCCGCACGGCGGCGCGCCACACCGAGAGGCCGCCGCGTGACAGTCCCAGTCCAGAACCCGATCATTCCGTATCAAGGGAATGCGGTTTCGACCTTGTTCCCGTTTCCGTTTGCCATTCTCGACAGTGCCGATCTGAAAGTGCTGCTTGACGGCACGCTCGAAGCGCTTGGGGCCCAGTACTCCATCAACGGCATCGGGCAGGCGAGCGGCGGTTCTGTGGTATTCAATACGCCGCCCGCGCTCGGCGCAAAGATCATTATCTATCGTGATATCTCGATCGAGCGCGACACCGATTATCAGGACAATGGCGATCTGTTGGCCACCACGGTTAATGCCGACTTCGATCGGATCTGGATGGCGCTGCAGGACATCGCCAGCACTGAAAATCGCTCGATTCATTACCCGATCTCGGAGTTTGCGACGGACGGCGCTTTGCCGGACGCATTGACGCGCGCCGGAAACATTCTCGGCTTCGATAGCAGCGGCGCGCAAACTATGGTTCCCATTCCCGCGAGCGTCGGCGCTGGCGATCTGCGCGACGAGTTAGGCAGCGACGGCAAGCCTGGCTTGATAGTCGGCACTGATGTCGCGGTTGGCGCCACGCAGATTACTCTGTCGCGCGCGCCCGGCAGTGCGGCCAATGTCTCGATCCATTTCGATGACGGTTATCAGGGCGGCGACCAGATCCAGTCGGTGATTGGCACTGCGCTTACGCTGTTCTCGGGCATCCCGCAGGGCATCACGCGCGTGTACATCCGAACGGGAACGACGCTGTCACTGAATCAGCCGGCTCAGTCAAGCGTGACAGATAGCACATTGGCGCCCGGTAGCGCAGTCTATAACCGCGCGAAGTTCTCAATCGATCCTCGGGACTATGGCGCCGTGGGCAATGGCGTTGTGGACGACACTGCTGCGCTCCAGGCGGCGATAAATGCCGCTGGCGTTCTGGGTGGTGGCACTGTCGATGTTTCCCGCGGCACCTATCTGGTGTCGTCCGCGCTGAAAATGCTTTCGCCGAACGTGACGCTGCGCGGCGCCGGTAAGCACTCGACAACCATCACGATCCCGAATAACGCAAATAACGCGAATTTCACGGGCTCATATCAGGGGATCGTGAATATCGGCGCGGACTACTGTTCCGTGCTGGACATGGGTATCGACGGCAATATCGCGAACAATGCCGCTAACTCGATAGCCGGAGTCATGGCGAACGGCGGCAGCAATGGACTGTGCATCGAGCGCTGTTTCATTCGCAACGTGATCTATGCGGGCATTCTGTTGCAGAACAACAGCGGCGCGACACCGCACAAGAACTTCAGGATCATCGGAAACGATATCTGGAACGTGGGCTGGGACGGCATCTTTGTCCAGTATGGCTCGCGCGGCAAGATCCACGACAACTCGATCGTGTCTTGCGGGAATAACGGTATCCGCACCGACTGTATCGGCACGACCAACTCGTACGGCACCGAACACACCACGGTGCAGGGCAACTACATCAATAAAGCCGTGCCGTCGACCTATATTGTGGGCGGCTACTACGAAGGCCAGTTCGGCGGTTTCATGATCGTCCTCGGCGACGTCGATAACTACATGACGATCTGCGGGAATATCTGCTACGACAACCGCAACGCCGGACAGGACGGTATCGGCCTTGGGCAGAACGCAGCCTTCAACAGCATCGGTATCGTCTGCACACACAACGTGGTGAAGTGGGCCGGGCTATTCGGTATCGATTCGATGGCGAACAGCATCGTCGCGAACAACTATATCGAGTCGTCGACCGGCGCCGGGATCAAAGTGGGCACCGACAACGGTGGCAACCAGACCGACCTGATCATCGCGCACAACATCGTGAAGAACGCGGGCAACGCGACGGCGAAATGGCCGACGCCGAGCGAAATCGCGGGCATCGATATCACGCCGGGCGCCGCGCCAGCTATTTACCTGAGCCACACCGTGCAGGGCAATATCGTCTATGACGATCGCGCACCGGGCTCGCAGGTTTGCAAGTACGGCCTGAAGGTTGGGTTCAACGCCGGCAACTTCACGTATGGCAACTGCGATGTGAGTGGCAACGACTTCTCAGGCGTTTCTACCTTGGGGGTATTTGCGAGCGGAACCGGAGTTCCGGCAAACGGCGAGTGGCGCTATTCAAATAATAGACTGCCGACGCAAGCGCCGTTGCTGGCCGGTGCTACGCCGAACGTGTGGGGTTTTGACAGCCTCAGCATGGTGAACACGGCCGGCACTAACGTAACCAATTTCCTCGGTGGGTTCGAGGGTGCCGAGTTGTTCGTTCGATTCAATGACGGGAATAGCACGCTGAAATTCACTGGCACGACAAACCTTCAGCGAATGGACAACGTTGCGGCAGACGTTACTCCTTCGTCCGGTCAGTGCAAGCGCTTCAGATGGCATTCGAACGTCTGGTACATGCAATAACCGGGGAAAAGATGACGACCGATACCCAAAAGCCACGCCTGATCGATACGACGATCAGTCTGCAAACTCTGCTTCTGAGTTTCGGCAGTGTTTCAGTGGCCGCCGCGTTGGCGTGGTTCAGCCTGGTAGGGCGGGTGTCTACGCTCGAGGATCACGACCGTCAGCAGGAACAGCATTTTTCCCGCATTGAGAGCGACATGCAGCAGCAGCGGGCCGATATGAAAGACCAGCTGCGCAGCATCAGCGCTGACGTCAAGGATACGAACACGAAGATCGACCAGTTGCGTGACCAGCTGCTGCAAAACAGCGTCGGCAACCGACCGGATGCCAAGAGGTGGGCGCGATGATCAAAGACCTATTTATAGCCGACCTGAAGACGATCAGGTCATGGTGGTCAGTGCGTATCGGCGCGCTCGGCATCATCCTTATGGCTGGTATTCCGGCGCTCTCGGATCAATTTCCGAACATCGCTCCATCACTGCTCGCATTCTTTCCGAAGCATGGACAGCAGTGGGTGCCGATCGCAGGAGCGCTGCTCGCCGTGGTTGCCAGAGTCGTAAGTCAGGCTGCGATCATCGATCAGTTGCGCGGCATGTTCCGCCGCAAAGGTGTCGACCATGACCCTCAGTGACGTGATTAGTTCGGCTCTTGTACCGGCGCTTTCGATACTGCCGGCGCAGATGGATACGCCTGAAGCGCGCGTTATGTTGCTGTCGATCGGCCTGCAGGAATCGCGGTTCCAGTATCGGCAACAGATCGGCGGCCCGGCCCGCGGTTTCTGGCAGTGCGAGCAGGGCACTCAGAAATCGCGTGGTGGCATATGGGGCTTCTACCTGCATCCGGCGAGCCGCTACTGGATGAGCGTGCTGTGTCAGGCGCGAGGCGTAGCGTTCGATCCAGTCGCGATCTACAGCGCGATCGATACGGATGATGTGTTGGCGGCCGGCGTCGCGAGACTCGGACTGTTTACCGATCCGCAATCACTCCCGGCCGTAAGCGATGCGACTGGATCGTGGAGTCTCTATCAACGCGTATGGCGCCCTGGTAAGCCGCACCCTGATACGTGGCCTGCTCTGCATGCGCAGGCCGTTGTAGCCATCGTAACGGAGCAAGCATGACAGCAATTCTCCCACTCCTTTTGAAAGCAGGGCCGTGGCTGCTCGCCGCAGCAGGCGTTCTGTTTGGTCTGTTCCGTCACCAGCAAGCAAGGGTAGCCACAGCGCAGGCGAGTGAGGTAAAGGCGCAGGCAGGGCAGCAGGTGGCCGCTCAACAGGTTGCCGAGACCCAAGCCAACGCGGATGCCCAGAAGGCCGGCAGCGACGCCGCGGCGGCGCGCACCGATGTCGATAACGCCATCGCCGCAAAACCAACCGACGAGGTGCGGAATGAACTTCAGGATTGGACTCGCAAGTAGCGCGGTGCTCGCGCTCGCGGCTTGCCAGACATGCCCGCCGGTGACTGCACCACCACCAGAGATCGTCACTAAAACCCGGATCGTCGACACGGCCTGCGATTGGGTCAAGCCGATCTACCTTGATAAGTCCGACGTGCTGTCGGATGCAACCGCAAAGGCAATTCTCGCGCACGATCAGGCCGGCGCGAAAGCCTGCAACTGGAAGCCGCTCAAATGAAACGACTGATCTCTGCAGCCTTCGCGCTGCTCGCCATCGCATTTTCTGCGCAGGCGGCGACGCTTTCGCCGATTACGCTTCTGAACCCCGCAGGATCGACGGCGGGGCAGGCGATCGTATCGACCGGGCCGAGCACCGCGCCGGCATGGTCAAAGGTGACGGCCACGGCGCTCGCCGCGCAGGCCGCAAACACCGTCGTGGCAAACGTCACTGGTTCAAGCGCATCGCCGACGGCCTTCGCTATGCCGAGCTGCAGCACGACGAACAGCGCGCTGCAATACACCAGCGGTACGGGCTTCACGTGCTATGCGAACTCGGCCGTCACGACCGGTACGCTCGCACAGTTCGCGGCCACCACTTCGGCGCAGCTGGCCGGCGTGCTGTCCGACGAAACGGGAACGGGTTCGGCTGTATTCAGCGCGTCGCCAGCGCTTACCGGTACACCGACGGCGCCGACGGCGAGCCTCGGAACCAACACGACGCAGATCGCGACGATGGCGGCGGTGCAGGCGGCGGTGCAGAATACGCCGAAGCCGTACTTTCAGGCGCACCTATCGGCGAACCAGTCGGTAACCGCAAATACCGCAACCAAGATCCAGTTCAATACCAAGGATTTTGACAGCGGCGGCTATTTCGACGCAACGACGAACTACCGGTTTACGCCGCTCGTTGCTGGTAAGTACAAAGTGACGTTGACGGTTATCTCGAACTCGGTGCCGGCTGCAGGAAACAACTACTTCGCCGGCATCACGAAGAATGGGGCGTCCCTCTATGCCGGTGTCTGTACTGCGCAGGGCACCGCGAGCAACTACTGCACGCTGACGCTGAGCGATATCGTTACATTCAATGGGTCAACCGATTATATTGAGACATCCGTGACCGTGCCAGGCACCTCAACGATTGTTCTCGGAACCGCTGGCAACACGACGTTTGAAGCCTATTACCTAGGACCGTGATTGCCGGCTTTTCTTCCATGCGGCTTCGGCGTAGCCGATTGCCACCGGAAGAAGAAATAGCGCGATCAGTCCCCCGGCAATCCACTCATACACTGCGGCGGGGAGCATTCCGTCTGGCATCATGATATTTTCCGTCCGTAAGCGTTGGTTGCAACCGAAAAAGGTTGGTCACATCCGGTAAGTTGCTGCATTATAGCGCGGCCCAAACAAGAGCCATTTTCCATGCGCCGCGCTATTTCTCCACTTCTGGCACTCCTTCTCCTTCTCGCAGCTTGGACTGCGGCATCGTCTGCGATCGGTGCCTGGCGCGACTTTTCTCCGGTCCCGTTCTGGGATCAATGGCGCGGCTACATTGACTTTTACATGCACGCTGATAACTGGCGTGCATATTGGCAACCGCATAACGAGCACCGCATCGTCATCTCGAAGCTAATTTTCTGGGCTGATAATCGCTGGTTCGGCGGCCGCAACGTGCTGTCGATGACCGCGAATTATGTGCTGCTGTTTGCTTTGGCAGCAGCCTTCTGTCGAATCGGAATGCGGTATCTGATTGAACCGAGGCATCGACTTGCGATGATTGCCGTGGTCGGCGTGATCATGTTTTCTTGGGTGCAGTGGGAGAATCTGACTTGGGCATTCCAGAATCAGTGGTATGCCGTGTCGCTGTTCGCGCTACTGGCATTTTCCTGTCTTGAGCGTGGCAGGGACTGGCGATGGCTGGTCGCCTCGATCGTCTTCGCTTTGCTCTCCATGTCCTCGATGGCGAACGGCCTGCTTGCGTTCCCGATCCTTGTCGCGATGGCCTTGTATATACGGCTCGGGTGGTCGCGCATATTGGTGCTTGCGATCGCTTGCGCGCTGGCCGCCGCGGCCTATATGCATCATTTGCACCCGGCCACCGATAAGCCGATCACGTACGCGTTGCATATGATGCCGCGCGAGGTAGCGCGGTTTGTTGTCCTATACCTCGGCGGCCCTGTGTGGGGCGCGCTTCAGAGTCTCCCGCTATCGCTCTTTTTTGGGGGATTATGGCTGTTTGGGATCGTGTTGATGTTCTGGATGATGTTCATATGTAGACGGACACCAGAACGGTTGCGCGCTCCTGCGATGGGCGCAATGGCGCTCTTCATTCTCGCTACAGGACTTGTTACTGCGCTAGGTCGGGTGCCGCTGCTGGGGTCAGGCGTCGCAATGGCATCGCGCTATGAAAGTGCGGCGCTGGTTGGGTGGACTGCGCTGCTCATTTTCTTTGCAGCAAACTGCTCGACGCGGTTTCAACTCGAGTTCGTGGCCGCAGCGGCGGTTGCTGCAATGGCGATCGTTGCGCCGTATCAACCGAATGCCCTAAAGCCGATGGCGGAACGGACATTCCGGCTAAACGCCGGCGGCCTCGCGCTGCGCGCAGGTGTCTTCGATTCGCCTCTGGTGGCTCCGCTCAATGATGACCACGCGCTGCTCGCCAGCGTCGCGACTGAGGCGCGCTCGCGGCATCTGTCGATCTTCTCAAATCCATCCGTGGATTATCCGGAGCCTGCCGGGCCGATGGTGGCGTCACAGGCGTGCGCCGGCGGGATAAACTCAATTGTGAAGGCTTCGCCGACAAGCGACCTCGCACAGATAAATGGTTGGGCATACGGTCCTGATGGTTCGCCTGCAACTCACATAGTGATCACCGATCCGTCCGGCCATCCGATTGGCTATGGCATAGGCGGAGAGCCGCGCGCAGCAGAAGCGGCTGCTATCGGCAAGCGGGATAATCGTTCGGGCTGGGTGGCGCTTTTTGTGCCCCGTCCAGATTATGTAGTGGTTGCTGATGACAGCCATGGTGCGGTTTGTTTCGTGCCGCGATGAGCGCCTATATTTTCATGACGCTAGTGCCAGCTTTATGCCAGCATCGTATGTCCGGACGCCTGTTTACAAGGAATTGCGGGGGTTCGAGTCCCCTCCCTCGCACCAAAATTCTTTTTAAAATCAACGGTCTAGTTTTTGAGGCTGGCAAAAATCTAGCTGGTTTTTGCCTGTTTTTCTCCCGAAATGCCAGCTTCTATGCCAGCATTTCCGGCGAACCGTTCGACGGCTTTGCTGCCGGCATTCACGTCGGCAGACGGCATCCAGTGGCCGTAGACTCGGGCGATCATCGTCCAGTCTGCGTGTCCCATCTGCTTGGCCACCCACATCGGATTTTCCCCAGCTGAAAGCATCATCGACGCGTACGTGTGCCGGGTTTGGTACGGCCGCCGGTATCGCACGCCCGCGTGCTTGAGCGCCGTCTGCCAGACCTTCCAGATCTGGTGCGAACCGGAGAAGCGCTCGCGCGTCGTCGGGTTCACAAAGACCGGGCCATCCAGCTCGGCCATAAATGTCAGCGCCTTTTGCGCCAGCAGGGCGGCGCGCGCCGGCGCAAGCATCTTCACGTCGCGGCGGCCGGCGTCGGACTTCGGATACTCCGCGACGCCTTTCGCCTCGCGCGTGATCGCGCGGCGCACGCGCACGACACCGGCCATGAAGTCGACATCGGACCAGTTGAGCGCGATCGCCTCAGACGACCGCAGGCCGGTCCAAAGAAAAAACTGCGTCAGCGTGCTTTCACCTGGGCGCATCTTGGCCACAATCGCTGCCTGCTCCTCGGGCGTGAACGGATCGACGTCGTCGTCCGGCTCGCCCTCGACGGGTAACTCGACGCGGGAATAGGTGTAGCCGGCCAGCGGGTTGGCCTCGATGATCTCGTCGCCGACGGCGTCGGCCAGCGCCGAGCGCACGCAACTCTGGATATTCGAGAGGCGCTTGTTCGAAACCTTCTTCTCCTTCTGATCGTCGAACGTCGCCAGCCAGTCGCGGATAGCGGCGCGCTTCAGATCCGAAAGATGGAGTTTGCCGAACTGGGGGATGACAAACCGGTTGACGATGCCGTAATAGCCTTGATAGGTCGAGGCCTTGACCTCGGCTTTCTTGCGCTTCAGCCACCGATCAAAATAGATTTCGACGGTGAGCACGTCGCCGGGGCGCTCGGCGAACCGGGCGGCGTGCTTTGAGTCAGGGAAGGATTTGACGTAGTCGAATTCGCCTTTCTCGATCGCATGGAGAATGGCGGCGCGGAACTGCGTTATCTTTCGAGTGTTGGCAGGACAGGGCTTAGCTTTGATGCGCTCGCGGCACCTTTGCCCTTGGTAATGGAAGGTGATTTCATAACTGGAGTCGGAAACGATGTCGACCCCTGTCCCTTTTCTAGCCATCGCTCATACCCGTCCATGTCCATCATTATCTTTTTTGTGCCGGGCTCGTATTTCCAAACCGAGCCTTCCGGCCATATGCCTTTGCACTTCCGCGTGTAGACCGCCGCCGGGGTGTAACCGGTCAGCTCGCAGAACTTGGCAATTGTTACAAAGCGTACCATATCAGCCCCGATCGGCTTCCGGAGCCGGGAATTTTGCGGGCGCTCCAAGGGTATGCCGCGCGCGGCTCTTTGCCCATGCCTCGAACTGAGTCGGGTCGTCCCACTCGGCGGTGTCTGCGTTGGCGATATTGCGAAGCTCCTGCTCGAGCTCCGAGATTCGGCCACGCGCGGCGCCTAAATCTGCGTCTAGAGCGTCATCCGCCAGCGCCCGCGTCTGCTCCACTGGTTGCGCGACTGCGCGGTCCGGTGCACGCAGGCATTCAAGCGTGTCTTCGAGAGAAAGAGTGTCGTTCAGCGTCTTCCACAGATGCTCAAGATGAACGCGGTTTGATGTGCCTTCGCCTGTGCAGTACTCATCAAGTAACCGAGCAGCCTGGCGAGTGCGCACGTCTTTGCGGTCGAACTCAGTCGTAATGTTCAGAAGCCAGCGAAGCGCGTTAATTCCGCCGAACACGCTTTTGGCAATGGCATTGAGCGATTCCGCCGCCCGCTCATCGTCCAGCACCACGGCAGTCGGAGAGGGCTGCGGGGCGGCCAGGTTCTGCGGCGTAGCGAAGTGAACAACATCGACGGGTTTGCCGATCAGCGCTTTCCCTGCGCTAGTCAACTCGAAACGCGTGCAGTCCAAGAAACCGCGCTCTGCCCAGTCCATCAGAATGTCGTAGGGTGTTGACGTTTCGCCGTTGTCCTCAAAGTCCTCGGCGGTTTGCCGGAACTCAGCAAGCTCATCTTCGTCCATCGTCACCGATTGCGCTGATGCAGCAGGGGCGAAAGTGATCGCGCGCAATTTCTCCAGCACCTTGGGCGCGTCTCGCTTCTTGTCGATTGCCGAACAGGCCGCACCGAGCAAGCCTCGTTTGACAAGAACTAAATCGCCATCACCCTGGGGCTCCGCCGATTGCGCTGGCGCGGCAGGCTTGCTTGCAGATAGCAGGGCGGCCTCGGCACGTTCAAGGCGCCTAATCAGCGCAAGCACATTGGCGGGATTTGCGGCGCGTAGATATGCTTCAGCCGCACCATGCGCGTTGCCGACGCCATAGAACTGCACGCCGATCGCGGTCCCATCGTAGTTGCAGAAGTCGGCCTCAAGCTCGACATGCCCTTCGCCGCCGCATGCTGGGCATTCAACGTGGCTTCCATCTTCGAAATGGTCGATGCGCTGCGCGTTGTCGATGTCCTGCGGCGTCGCGGCCAATGCTGCGGCCTTCATCGCGGCAATTTGCTCATCAGGCAGCAGCACTGCGTCTGTATTCATGGTCATGGTGTGATCTCGCTTTATTCGTGTGGCGCATAAACGCCGTTTATTCGTTTGGCAGATATTGAGATCAGCCCTTTATGCGATGGACGAAGCCAGTTGGCGTGCGTTCGATCTCGCCATTGCTGCTGCCCTTCAGCAGTCGGCTCGGATCGTTGTTGAGCGGCGAAATGAACAAAGAGTCGCCAGCGGCGCCGGTCGCCTTGATGTAATCGACCTCGACCTTGGCCGTATCGACGAGGACGTTTGCCACCTGCGCGACGGCGCGCGCACGGTCAACGTCCATCGGATGTTCGCGGTCGCGCAGGTCCGCAAGCGTTTGCATCAGCTGTTCGCGCAAATCGGTGATTGTGCTCATGACTGTTCCTCCTTCGCCTCGCGGGCGATGCGGTTTACCTGACGTGTGATTGCGCCTTTGAGTTGAACAAGCTTGGCCAACTCCGGATTGCGCGACCGTGGGTGGTTGCGCCGCGCGAGTTCCGCGCGACTAACGAGCTCGAGCGCGTCGAGCGTGATCTTCTCGACCTCGGCGCTGCGGCGCCCAGGCAGGAAGCAGACGACATGGCCCCGCGGTACCGGGCCGTTCGCGGCCTCCCATACCAAACGGTGCACGCCGACCCATCGCCGCGCCGGCACTGGATGATCGTCGTTAGTTTTCTGCTCGAGGTAGCCGTCTTTGCTGATGCGGTATGAGCCGATCGACACATAGTTGTGCTGAGCTGCTCCGCTCATCGAGCCTTTTTTGAACTGCGTGCGGCGGGTGTTCGGGTGGTGTCCGGATACCCCCTTGGTTCCCTTGTTCCATGGCGTGCTGCCGGGTTTAATCTGCGTTGCGACCATGCGAGGATCACAGCGCCCGCGCTGGATCCGTCCCGAGCGATCCGATTCCATGTAGTGAGCCGATTTGTGCAGGCCCAGTTCGGCGGCTTTCGCATACACGCGCGCTATGGAGCATTCAAATTCAACGGCCAGTTCTTCGGTCTGACGGTCTGGATAGTCACGCTCCAGCTTCGCCACTTCGGCGGCCGTCCATCGCCGGCGCGGCGGCGTTGTTGATCCGGGTTTGCGCTTGGTCATGCTTGCACTCCTGCGACCGGTTTGCGCAGCCACTGCGCGGCGTACGGGTCGATCTCGTTGTAGTAGGCGGTCATGTGCCGATGCGTTTGAACTCGACGACCCAGACCCAGGGATTGGCGTCCCACGAGTCCGGCCCGTTGATGTCGCGCCACAGCCGTGCGAATCCTTGGCGATAAGTCGGCGCGTCGTGGGCGTTGACGTCCTGTCCATTGACGTCGAGCCATGCCGGCGGCGCGCCTTCCGCTTTGGCGTCGGCCGCGGTGATCGCGTTTAGGCGCTCGATCCGCACGCCGGTGACTTCGAGCGTGATGCGCGACGCCCAGCGCGGCATGTGGATGGAAGGGCGCCACGGTGCGCTATCACGACCCTGCGTCGCTTGATACTCGACGCGGCGGCAGTACTCCTGATCCGGCACATATCGGGCGACGCCGAGTTCCATCGACTTGCCTGGCGGATTGATCTCGACGACGCCGCGCCACGTCTCGCGCACCCACAGATGGTCGCCCGGCTCGCCGTATGGGAATTTGCTGCCCCATTCGCCGTCGTCGCTGTAAGCGCCGAAGATCTCCGCGCCGGGTTGTTCGCCGCCGCGCCAGTCGATAACGGTCGGGTGATAGTGCGAGACGCGGATCGACGCGACATCGGCGGGCGGCTGATTCTTCACGACGCGTCGCGTCTGCGTCTTGCTGCCGTCGAGCAGAGCGCGCACCATCGGGCCGCTGAATAGAATTGGACGTTCTTTCATGATCAGTCGCGCTCCGTACAATCCAGCACGACTAGGCCTTGGCCGCCGGCCTGCACGTCGAAAATCGATTCTTCACATTCGGCGCTGGAGCCCGGGATCGACCAAGCATCGTCCGTGTACTGGCATATCACGACGTGGTGCGGCGGGAACTTGCTTAGTTCCTCGATAAGTTCGGCGACTGTCATGCGGCACGCTTTGGGTTTGCCGCTACCTGCATTGCGGTGCGTGCATCGACGAGTTTGGTGAGCGTCGGGGATTTCGAGCAGGCAAGCTTGTACGCGTCGCCGGCGGCTTTCTTCCACGCGACTGCTGTCTGATAACTGCCGGAGAGAACTGCCGGAGGAACCTTGTTGCACAGCGCCTTGATCTCGCCGCGCATCTTTTCGATTTGCTCCCGTTCAGCTTCGACAGCTTCCGGCGTTTTGGTGATTTTCTCTCTCATGAATCGCTCCGTGAGGTATGGCGGCGCGTATCCGCGTCGCGGTTTGTCCGCTGCTGCAGCGGCTTGTGAAAGTCGTGAGTGCCGGTGTCGACCGGGTAGACGTGGAGGTGCAGGCAGGCGACGGCGACACCGAGCGCGATGGCGCCGATCACGCAGAGGCCGAAAAGAATGAGCGGATCAACCATGGCGATTAGCCCGGCGGCGCGCCTGACGCATCGCCTGGCGACGCGCGGCACGGATCTGTGCGCGGACAAGCCGATAGGCATCCCAGCGCGACAGCGAGCCGTTTGCGACGTCTTCGACGATTTGCCAGAGGGTGCGCATCAGGCCGACCCCGTCGCTTTGGTGATTGCGGCGCTTATGGCGCGCACCCGTTCATCGTTGGACGTATCGACACGGTCAAGGCACGCTAGAGTCAGCGTGTCAATCAGTGATTCGGCTTTGAGCAGCGCTTCGAGTAGCTCGGGCGCGGCGGCGATCAGGTTGGCGTTGGCCAAGTCCATCGCGTTGCCCGGCTCGATATGCACATTGGCGAGGACGCGCATCTTGTTCGCGGTCGTCACGATGTGCCAGTTCGGCTCAGTGCTCGGTAGGTCGGCGTAGAAAATCCACGGCCCCGGCGTGTGCTGGATCGCCATCACGCACCCCGCATCATTGAAATGCGAACGCGCTGTGTGTCGGCTTCATCCCACTTCTGGGCAAGCGCCAGTACGCCGAGAATCACAAGCATGACGACGAACTCGAGCGCCCAGAGCTTGAGTAGGGCTTTCATTGCGCCACCGCCGCTTTGATCAGCAGGCAAACGTAGATGAAACCGCTGATGGCGGCGCCGGTCGCGCATGCGCAAGCGAACTGCAAGAGGAAGCGGTCGACTGCGGCGAGGCGGCGCGGATCAGCAGGTGCACCCTCAAGGCCGCGGGTGAAGTACGCAACCTCGTCGCGGCAGCGCGTGGCCGCGGTATGTCGAGGTTGCTTTATGGTCAATGGCATGCCGCCCTCCGTGGTTGTATCTGTCTACAACCATAAATTACAACCTACAACTTGCGAATGCAAGTGAAAGTTGTAATTGAGGGCGAAAAAAATCCGCTCATTAGCGGATTGCTTACATCATCGGTTGTTCGCGTAGCGCCACTCATCGAAGCGACGCCCGATCGCAATGCCACCGAATATTCCCGGTGCCTGCCACAGGACCACGGCACAGAGAGCCAAGGTCATGTCGTTTAGAAGGAGGCGGATCACCGTAAATATCCCGAGCGTCGTCGCTACGTAGAACGCCCATACAACAGCGAAACTCGGGATATTTTGTAGGCGATTCACTCAGGGACCCATTTTCCGATCACTACGCCGATGATACGCGACCCCTCAGGCAGTGGCGAGGGCCTGCCGGGCCAGTTGGGATTCAGCGCCTTGAGCAGCCGCATGCCGCTTTCGTCCATCAGCAATTGCTTAAAAGTGACACGTTCCTCGTGATCCACTCGCACGACCACCATACTTCGGTTGACCGGTTCTCGCGCAGGATCGACGGCGATAAATTCGCCTGGCGCGTACGACTTTGGACCGGTCGGGTCGAAGTTGCTCTCTCCTGCAACTTCAAGGATGAAAGCTTCGGAGCCGTGGTTAAACGGACACCGAAGCCAATCCTCGGCTTCTTCTACGTTATTTGAATTCAAAGTTTGCCCCCAATTGACGGCCTGCTCCCACGAAAGTAGGGGCACTAGGCCACGTCTGTCTTTGGGCGCGCCCCTTCGGGCGCCCTTTAGGGGGAAAACTTTACTGCTGCTTACAACTGTCAAGTTCTCCGAGTCGGCAATCCCTTCAAGGTCTGTTCCTCGAATCAATTCCCTTACGGATGTGCTAAGCGTGTCAGCTATTTGTTGGAGGCGCTCATTTCTTGGAGCTGACTGGCCAGCTTCCCATTTCTGAACGGCTTGCGGCTTGATGCCGAGCGCACGCGCGAGGTCTGACTGGCTAAGGTCGACCTTCTCGCGACATTCCCGGATTCGCACGCCGATATGGGTTTGGCTCATTGGCCGCATGATACAAAAATTGGTTGTAATGGGCGATGCAAATAACGGTTGAAAAATTCGGTTGTAAGTTGTAGATTCTGGTTGTAGACCACCAACCGGAAAGCGCCCTGTCATGGAAACCCCCGCGAAACTCTCCCCAATCGAGCGCGCGTGCGATCTAGCCGGCGGCCAATCGGCGCTTGCCCGGCAACTGGGCTGCACGCCGCAGAACGTGCAGAAGATGTGCCGCACCGGCCACGTCCCCTCGAATCACGTTTTGAAGATCGAGCGCGTTACTGGCGTTAGCCGCCACGAATTGCGCGCTGATCTGTACCCCGCAGAGCAGCACGCTGCCTAAATCCTCGCAGTTTCACCTTTGCGAGTGATTGCACTTTAGTAGTCCTCACTGCACTGCACAACATTCGATTAGGCCCCTTATGAATGTACTCGACGCCGCCTACGCAGTAGCCCACGACTACGAGGGCGGATGCGAATCTCTCGCGCCCCGCATTCCCATGTCGAGCGCGCTGCTGCGCAACAAGGTCAATCCCAACAACCCCGCGAATCACCTGACGCTCAAGGAGGCGGTGCGGCTTTCCGTCATCGCGCGCGACCCGCGAATCGCGCAGGCGTTCGCAGCGGAGCTGGGCATGGTCTGTATCCAGATGCCGAGCCCGGATGAGTGCGCCGATAGCGATGTGATCGAGTTCATGGCCAAGAGCTGGGAGACGCACGGCGAAGTCGGCGCGGAAGTGAAGCGCACGTTTCAGGATGGCCGCGTCGAGCGTCACGAGGTGCGCAAGGTCAAGGACAAAGCGTGGTCGCACATCGTCACGCTGCTCGGCCTGGTAGGCCGCATTGAAGGCATGGCAGAGCCCGAATGATGCGCATCTACATCGCCGGCCCGATGACGGGCATCCCTGAATACAACTTCCCGGCGTTTCACGCTGAGGCGGCGCGCTTACGAAGCGACGGCCACGACGTGGTCAATCCCGCCGAGATCGTCACTGACACCTCTGTCTCATGGGAAGCGTGCATGCGGGCCGATATTCGCGAGCTCGTGACGTGCGAAGCGATCTGCCTGCTTCCGGGGTTCGAGAACTCCAAAGGAGCCCGTCTGGAGCGCCGTATCGCTTTGGATCTGGGTATGACCGTGATGTATGCCCCTCAACGGGAGATTGCATGAACTGCGCTGATTTCGTTTCGCTGGCGATGCTGGGACTGTTCGTCCTGTCCGGCATCGCGTGCTGGAGGTCGCTGGGATGAGCCTCGTACACGAACAGTTCTGCTGGGACTTCGACATGCCCGGCCTGAAGAAGATCGTGCTGCTGCATCTGGCGCGCAGCGTTCACCGCCAGTCGCAAGAAGCCCGGCTGCCGATCCACAAGGTCACGTCGGCTTGCGGCATCAGCGAGTCGGCGGCGCGCAAGTTCATTGCCGAGCTGGCGCGCGAGGGCTTCATCGCGTTCATCCCTGCGCCGGGCCGCGGCGTGCACTACCGCCTGACGATCGACGGAAAGGTGCCGGCATGATGGTCAAGAGCGCTCTGCCATGGTTCCGCATGTACGCGGACTTCCTGAACGATCCGAAGATGATCTCGCTCGCGTTCGAGGATCAGCGGCATTTCATCGCCGTGCTGGCTCTGAAGGCTGGCGGCGTGCTCGATCAGGAGTGTGCTCCCAATGTTTTGGATCGAATCGTTGCGCAACGCACGTGGATCGACTACGCGATTATCGGTGACGTAAAACGCCGTCTCGTCGGCGCTGGATTGATCGATGAGAAGTGGCAACCGGCTGCCTGGGAAAAGAGGCAGATGCGCTCTGACTCAAGCGCAGAGCGTGTTCGGGCGCATCGTGAAAAGCTGAAACAGGATGCTAACGATACGGGTAACGGCTCTGTAACGTTACGGAAACGTTCCAGTAACGCCCTAGATAAGAGTAGAGAAGATAAGAATAGAAAAGAGAAGAACAAAACCACGCGACCGCGCAAGCGCGGCGCTTCTGTGTCTTCAACCATCCAAAACGCAGAAGCGAAACCACTCACGGCGCGCGCGCTCGTTAACGAAGGCGTCGATGCCGCACACGCTCGCGATTGGCTGACGATCCGCAAGGCCAAGCGTTTGCCGCTCACGCCGACCGCATGGGATGAGACCAAGGAACAGGCTGAACTAGCCGCCATGACGCCCGCGGCGGCTGTCGAGTGCGCTGTGAAAGAGGGTTGGGCAGGCTTCAAGGCTAAATGGGTGACGGCTCATTCCGCATCTGGCAGCGCGGGGGCATCCGATTCCGGTGACGTTCGCTGGTTCGAGACGCCCGAGGGTATCGACGCAGCCGGAAAGAAACACGGCGTCCGAGAGCGCAAACCCGACGAAGACTGGCGCAGTTACCGCGTGCTCGTCGTGAAGGCCTCGAATGACCGCAAGGCTGCCGAGTTCGTGCTCGCCGACGCGCAACGCTTCAACGCTGTCGACCTTTACCGTTTCGCCCGCGCCACGTTTGGCGATGCCCTCATGCCTGTGGATGACTACGCATCATGAACAAAACCCAAGCCGCCTCTTTCTGGATCGTTTGGTGTCCGACCAGCGATCGCTCGCCGAAGCATCGTCATTCGTCGTATTCGGCGGCGCTTGCTGAAGCCACACGTCTCGCGCACGCCAATCCCGGATCTGAATTCGTTGTTCTCGAAGCGATGGCTGCGCTTCAGGTGTGCGACGTGGTCAAGACCGTGTTTGCTGGAAACATGGAGGAGATTCCGTTCTGACTATGACCAAGAACGCACTCCGCTATCCGGAAAGCGAATACATCGCGTATGACCCTTTCGAGGGTGATGACGCTGCGATCGCCTGCCGAACGGTCAAGCTTGTGAAGGTTCGCAAAGAGCATGCGTGCTTCATGGGCGCCGGTCCGAACGGCGACAAGCACGTCATTGGGCGCGGCGAGATAGCCCGTTTCGAAAAGGCGCTGGTTGATGGCGATTTTTGGGGCACCAGTTACGTCTGTGTGCCGTGCATGGATAAGTGGTTGGCCGAGATTCTCTATGGTGGCGACGATGAGTAAGAACGCGTTGCGCTACCCGGAAAGCGCCATCGCTGGCGGCATGTTCGGCACGGCCCGCGTTCGCGGCGCTATCGCCAGCGCGGCGGCGCGCCTGGATTCCGCAGAGCAGCCGGTGCTCGGTACCGAGATTGCAGCGATGGTCGGCGATCCGCGGGCCGTGCATCGCCAGCTTGGCCGGATGGGCGGCGGAAAGATGAATAAGTCCGAAGCGGCATATGCGGCGCACCTCGAGGCATTGCGACACATCGGTCAGGTGCTTTGGTTCCGGTTCGAGGGAATCAAGCTCCGTCTCGCCGACAACACGTTTTACACGCCCGACTTCGCTGTGATCGTCGCGAGCGGCGCGCTCGAGCTGCACGAATTCAAAGGTTTCATGGAGGAAGACGCGAACGTGAAGATCAAAGCGGCCGCGTCTCAGTATCCGTTCGTCATCCGCCTGGTGCGCAAGGCCAAGGGCGGCGCGTTTGACATTAGGGAGGTGTGATGGGCATTCCGAATAGAACCTTGCCACTTATTCGCGCGCTGATGGCTGATGGCGTGCCGCGCAGTGCTCCGGAGATAGCGCAATTGATTGGCTCCCAGAAGAAATACGTCCGGCAGATTCTGGCCGATCTGGTTGAGGACGGCGCAGCACATATCGAATCGTATCGCGGCCCCTACAAGACGTCGTTCTATCTGCTCTGTGCTGGCGAGAACGCGACGAAGCCGGAAAGCCAGTCGCCGCGCCACGTACTTGAGCGGGCTCGCGTACGCAATCGGCGCGTTCGGGCTGGCGGGTCTATGAAGAATCTGGACGACAAAGCGCTCGACGATCTCTACCGTGCTTCGGCGCCGTGGTGGCCGAACGGCGACCCGGTCGTCATCGGTGCGGTCAACGCGATGGTTCGCTGCGGTCGGGTGTCGGCGTGAAGCGCTCGGGATTCGTCCGCAAGCCCGGCAAGGTCTACGCGACCCTTTCGCGCGGTACCGGGATCGCGCGGGCGGCTAAGCCGATGAAGCGCGTCAGCCGCAAGCCAACGGTTGCAGAAGGCTCGAAGTACATCGCTGCGTGCCGCGGCGAGGAATGCTATCTCCGCGTACCCGGCGTCTGCGTGAGCGTCGGCTGGGCCAGCCCGTGCGTCGTCGACTGTCATTCGAACCAGCTTCGGCACGGCAAGGGCAGGGGCATCAAGGCAGACAACATTTTCACGGTACCCGGGTGTGGGCCGTGCCATCGCTGGATCGACCAGAACGAGTGCGGCACGCCCAAGCAGGTGAAGTTCGACGTGTGGGATCGCGGCTATGAGCGGTGGGTGCCAGTGCGCGCCGCGAAGATGGGCTTGCCGTTGCTGGAGGCGGCTTGAGGTTGCTGGTTCGGATGTCGATGCCGTTTCAGATGTACGAGGGCGCGCAGTTCTTCGAGTGCCTTGTGGCTCGAGTGCAGCGCGCTGCTGACGATCCGGATTGCGAGGTGGCTGTGATCGTTGATGTGAATTTGCCGCCGCAGTACAGCGCTTACGCAAATCCGCGCAACTGGAACGAAGACGGGACGTATCGGGTTGAAGCGCTGGTGAAGAACAACCGCAGATCGCTGGCCGCGTTCATCGCAAGCGGCGATCACGAATGGGATCTGGGAAATGACGAATTGTAAGGAAAGTGAAGGATACATCCCGCAGGACTGCCCGCCGGTCTCGCGCGCGCACGCACACGCGCGCGTGCATTTGAGCGACCAGCTTATCGCGGAGCTTTGCGTGGTGTCCGCATCCATGGCGCGGCGCGAACGATTGACCGGCCGCGCACTGAACATCGAGCAATTCGCCGAGCGCGTGATCCGCGCAACGCTCGGCGCGATCAACGCAAATGCTGAAGACGACCGCATGCGCGGTTGGCACTTCGAGAAGGTCGGGATCGCGATGATGACCGACGAGCAGGCGCAACAGAGTTTTGACCGCTGGAAAGACCGCGTAACCGCTTAAAGGAGCGATATTTATGAAGACGTTTATCGGCACCAAGATCATCAAAGCTAGACCCATCACGCGCGGCGAGTACAACGCCTATCGCGGCTGGATGCCGCCGGAAGGCGAGGAGCAGAACGTCGAAGGCTATCTCGTCGAGTACACCGATGGTGGCACGCCGAACCATCCGGACCATGCGGGTTACGTGAGCTGGTCGCCTAAACAGCAGTTCGATGGTGCATACGTCGAGATACCGGATACGTGTACCGACCTAGCGCCCCATCAGGTACGCGTGGTCGCCGAGAAGGCGCAGCTCGACGACAGGATCGAGAAACTTGGCGCGTTCATAGGTGACATTGGCTCACCGGGCCCGGTATTTGGCACGCTACCGGATGCTGACCGCTATCGGCTCTATCGGCAATACAACCTGATGCGCGAGTACTCGGCGATCCTTGGTGATCGTATCGCGGCGTTTCCTGCTTAACCCTGCAGCACCCAAACCACCAGGAGCAATGATGAAAGCCTCGCAACTTTTGAAACTGATGTTGTTCGCAGCGATGCCCATGCGCGCTGTCGAAGACGAAACCGCTGGCGCCGAGCCGAGCAGCACGGAGGCTGGCGCGGCCGCGCCGGGGGAGATTTCGGGTCTGGCGGCTGGTTCGACCCAACTGGGGCGCACTGGCGTTGCCGGCGCTGCGACGACCGACAGCCCCACTTCCATCAAGAGTGGCGACGCGGCTGGTGGTGGCGCGTTGACGCCGGATACGACGACCGGGCCGGCTGATTCCCCAAACGTTGCCACGCTTGCGGCGTCCCCATCCGCAAGCGGCATCTCGTCATCTGTGCCGAGTGCATCGCCCGCAGGCGCCACCGCGGCGGCTGCATCGTCCGATCCGCTCGCAGGTGAGCAGGGAAACTCGATCGCTGCCGGCAGTGCGGCGGCCGCACAACCCGCTATTTCCGATACGACTACTGCCGCGCCTGCCGCATCGGGTTCGACTCTGGACATAGGTGAGCAGGGAAACGTCTCCTCCGGGACGGAGACCGCCGGCTCTGCCTCGGATGGCTTGCTGACGGCGAACGATTCCGCATCGACCCTCTCGGTCGGCCAGACGGAGCCGGTCGATTCCACTGGTTCCAACTCGTCGCCGAGCGAATCGAATGAAGCGGGAAACGCCGATGCGAGCACGTCGCTCGCTGGTGGTGCTACCTCTGTCGTTACGGACGCTGACGTGGGAAACGTCCTGGCTGGTGGTGTCCCGCTTGCGGACATTACCAGCGATTCGACTGACGAGCCGACGGATGATCACCCGGCAAAGCCGCATCTAGCCGCGCTGCGTCGCAAGATCGAATCGGGTGAAGCCATCGTGATGGCTGAACTGGTCCGCCTGATCACCGCAATCGAAGAAACGCTCTGAGCTTATGATGAAACAACTCGCCCCCGCACCGCTGGTCAACTGGTCTCGCATTCTCGACGAGGTGCGAGGGGCGGGTTATACCATTAAGGAAATCTCGCAGTTCACGCAGATCCCGCGCACGACGCTGCTCGGGTATCACAACCTTGGCGCCGAGCCGCGACACTCGAGCGGCGTGATACTACTGCGGTTCTGGGTTCAGGTGACAGGCAAGGATGCAGCTAGTGCGCCGACTTGGACGCCGCCGCCGAGCGCGGCGGAATATCGCCGCATGTGAGTTGGTCGGGATTCCGACCGGCAGATAGCCAAATACTCGCCGCACCATGGATGGAGGTGCGAGCGATGGGTAGAGAGTACAAAACGCAGCAGCCTGGCATGCCGAGCACGGCGTCAGCTGCTGGAAAGCCGAGCAATGACGTGGTTGTGCTCGCCGGCATCGGCAGCGATCTCGCGGTCATGCAGATCGCCGGCCGCGACGTGCCGATCAACGACATTGTCGAAGGCGCGTTCGAGACGAGTGGCCTGTCCGCTGAGGAATGGAATGCGGCCGATCCGGCGCAGCGCGACGAGCTGATTGCAGGCAAGCGCAAGGAACTGGAAACGATGTTCCGCGGCGCTGGCGACATGCCTTCGCAGGCCGCCGCGCGCGAACAGGCCCAGGCAGCTGTCGCTGCACGACGCGCGGCGCGCGAGGCTCGCCCCAGCGAAGACGGATCGCCGGCGGCTGAGCCGACTCTCCCGCATTCGAGTGAGGTCGATCCGGCCACACTTGCCGCGCCGAAGCTGTGCTCGGATGGCTGGCTGGTGCCGACGATCCAGAAGCAACTGCCGAACAACTTCCGCTGAGGCCAGAATGGGTGATTTCAGCTTTTCCAAGTTCCTCGACCCGGGCGGCTTGTGGACGAAGGATTCGCCCGCACCGACGCCAACCACAACGACTACGACGGCCGCCAGTGCGGCCGATGCTGCTGATGCTCAGGCTGCGCAGGCGGCCAATGCTCAGGCGGCCGCCGACAAGAAGAAGCGTGCGGCGTCGAGCCTGCTGTCGACTGGCGCTGGCTTGGGTGGCTCAGGCGCGACGACCAGCACATCGGTGATGGCGCAGGGTAAATCGACCCTCGGGCAATAACTCATGGCCTACAGCCTCGGCGACTCCCTCTACAAACGGCTCGAAAGCCTGAAGCAGTCTCGCATCGTCCACGAGCTGGTGTGGCGCGATTGCTTCATGCTGACCGATCCGATCCGCGCATCGGGCCTGCAGGGGCCAGTGATGGACGCGAACGAGATCGCGCGCGCCATTTCGCTGATATTCGACTCGACCGCGAGCGATGCAAAGCGCGTGCTGAACGCTTCGATCATGTCGGGCATGACGCCGGCTAACTCGTTGTGGTTCAAGATGCGCGTGAACGGCGAGGATGACGAGGGAACGCGGTGGCTCGACGACGCAAGCGAGTTGCTGTGGGAGAACATCCACAATGCGAATTTCGATTCGGAAGCGTCTGATTGCATCGACGACTGTATGGGCGCTGGCTGGTTCGCTCTGTACATCGACGAGGACCGCGATAACGGCGGCCTCTATTTCGAGCATTGGCCGATGGCTGGCGTCTACGTGGCATCGTCGCGTCCCGGCGGTCGTATCGACACTGTGTTTCGCCCGTATAAGCTCACCGCCGAGCAGGCCGTCACCGAGTTCAGCAAGCGCGGCGATACGCTGCCCAAGCAGATCACCGATGCGGCCGATACGACGCCAGACCGTCAGTTCGAGTTCTGCCATTGCATCTATCCGCGCGGCGTATCAGCCGTCGGCGCCGTTCGCTCGAAGAATCTCCCGATCGCATCTGTGACGCTTTGCTGCGATGTAAAAGCGACTGTCCGCGAATCCGGCTATCACGAAATGCCGGTCGTGGTCGCACGTTGGAAGAAGATCCCGAATAGCTGTTACGGCGTTGGCCCGGTGCTCGACGCATTGCCGGACATCCGCACGCTGAACGACATCGTCAAGCTGGAATACGCGAACCTTGACATGGCTGTGTCTGGCATGTGGATCGCTGAGGATGACGGCGTGCTGAATCCGCGCACGGTCAAGGTCGGCCCGCGAAAGATCATCGTTGCGAACTCGGTCGACAGCATGAAGCCGCTGCAGCCCGCGGCGAACTTCAATGTTGCATTCACCGAGAAAGACAAGCTGCAGGGCAACATCCGCCGCACGCTGATGGCCGATCAGTTGCAGCCGCAGGACGGCCCGGCGATGACTGCTACCGAAGTGCACGTGCGCGTCGACCTGATTCGCCAGTTGCTCGGCCCGATCTACGGCCGTTTGCAGGCCGAATACCTGCAACCGCTGATCACGCGCTGCTTTGGCCTGGCGTACCGCGCGGGCATCTTTGCGCCGCCGCCTGACTCGCTGGCCGGCCGAAACTTCTCTGTCCAGTATCAATCGCCACTCGCTCGCGCGCAGAAGCTGGAGGAAGTCACCGCGATCGAGCGCTTCATGGGCGACGTGTCCGTGATTGCCCAAGTTGATCCGAGCGTGATGGACAACGTCGACACCGACGAGGCCGCGCGCCAGACCGCGAAGGGTCTTGGTGTGCCTGATTCGATCATCCGTCCGTCTGACAAGGTTCTGGAATTCCGCCAGAAGAAGCAGGCTGCTGCCGCGCAAGCCCAGCAACAGCAACTCGGCATGGATGTGACCGGCGACGTGCTGAAGTCCGCCGGGTCTGCCGCGGCTAATCGCATGGTGGCGCAGCAATGAAGGCGAATATTCCAGGTGCGCAGCCGCCCGAGGCGACAGCCGCAGAGTATGCAGTGCTGTTCGAATCGAAGGCCGGCCAGCTGGTGCTCGAAGATTTGGTGAGCAAATTCGGCGGATCGACGTACGTGCGCGGCGGACTGGAAGCGCAGCGCGAGACTGATTACCGTGCCGGCCGTCGCGCCGTCGTCGAGCACATTTTGACGCAAATCAACCGCGCCAATGGCGCTGAGCAACCCGTAGAAGGAGATTGACCATGGCAGGAACATCCACTCTCACCGGATCCGGCTGGTTGGCGCAAGGTCAGCCGCGGAGCGACGAAGCCAGCTACGGCGTCCCGTTCTTTACCGGCCAACCACCGCAGGGCGTTGGCCAGCCTGGAGATCTGACGATCGACAAAGTCGCCCGAAAGATCTACGAGAACGTCGCCGGAACGTGGTCGGCGGGCACGTCGTACTGATTTCACAACAGTAGCGAGGACGAAAAAATGAAATGGTTCTGGAGGCGCTATGCGCTCATGGATGCGGCAGGTGAGGGAAGTGGTGGTGGCGCTGTGTCGGCCGCCGGAGGCGGTGCTGCTGGAGCGGCTGGTGGCGCTAACTCAGGCTCCGCCGCCGGTGCGGGTGGAGCGTCCGGCGGTGCCGTCGATGTCGCGGGAGCAGGCGGAAGCAATGCTTCTGGGTCGGCCTTGGCAGCCGGTGCAGAAGCGGCTTCGGGTGGCGCGCCGAATATCGACTGGCTGCCCGAGAAATACCGCGTCACTGCTGCGGACGGCTCGGTAGACGTTGCCGCTTCGGCACAGAAGCTTGCCGGTGGCTACGGCGAACTGTCGAAGCGCTTTGGCGATGGCGGCGCCGCGCCGAAGTCCGCAGAGGAATATGCCGTTGCGATTCCCGATACGCTGAAAGAGGCGATGGGCGATCTGAGCAACGACGACATGTTCAAGCAGTTCCGCACGGACATGCATGGCCTTGGCCTGTCGCAGAAGCAGTTCGACGGCGTGATGTCGCGCTATTTCGAACTTGTGCCGCAGCTGGTCGCTGGCGGTGTGGCATTCAACACCGAGGCTGCGACGGCGGATCTGCGCAAGACTTGGGCCGACGAAGGCACGTTCAACAAGAACGTCCAACTGGCGTACAAGGCTGGCGACTCGATCGCGAAAGCGGCCGGCATGTCGTTCGACGATCTGGAAAAGGCTGGGCTCGCAAACAACCCGACATTCATCAAGCTGATGGCCGCGATCGGCCCGGAGTTCGGCGAAGACGTTCCGGTGAATGGCGCGGCTCCAGCTGGCTTCGCAAGCGAGTCCGACATTC
>JABXJQ010000003.1_pt1 | contig 35292 bp, 43 predicted proteins | sample 7436221 | NCBI WGS metagenome assembly JABXJQ01 (sample SAMN14395755, study PRJNA613071) | wetland metagenome | isolation source: water sample H0 from high-altitude wetland | place: Chile: Salar de Huasco, high-altitude wetland | collected 2015-11-10
CTTTTAACCAATTGGTCGTAGGTTCGAATCCTACACGACCCACCACTATTCACAGCGGTTCGTGATGTACTAGGAAGGGGGGCTTGCCAGCCAGTTTCTAGTCTTGCAGCCGTCTGGAGCGAACCTTAGGCTCGCTTCGGCGTGATGTCAATATGGAATAGCCCGCCGCTTATGGCGGGCTTTTTCGTTTCTGGCCCAAAAAACTCAATGACTTAGCGGATTCGCGGGCTACTCAGCTCCGCGAAAACTCGCCTCGAGTGGCCCCCAAAACCCGCGCAGCCAAAGGCATGGCGCCAGTTTCCTAGCACCAGAGACCTGGGACAGTTCTGCCTTATCTGCCCTTGATCAGCTATCGATGTAGTGGCTGATTGCCATTCGTCGACTCATAGCTTCGGGGAGGCACGTGCGTTGTAGACCGTGCCTGCGTCAGCCGAATGAGATCGAGCAAAGGGTGTAGACCCTGTCGTCGATGCCATCAGGCTGAATAGAAGGCTGGGTTGAAAGAGATCTTCGGGCGGTAGCAAAGCACTGGCACAGATCTGCTTGAACTCAATCAGCAGATGTCCTGGTGCAGGGTTGCCACCTCCTTGATGATCTTGTTCGATCGCTCTTCGTCGACCAGGCTCTATGCGTTGTTCGCCTTCACCTGGTCGCGAGTTTGGTGCAGCACTGTCGTCCACCCGCCGTACAAGACGTAATGCTCCCTGCTGCATGCTCCGCTCGTGCAACACGTCTCGCATGTGGTCATAGTCGGCCTCGATGTAGCTCATCGTGGTGGCGATGTTCGAATGGTTCAGCAGGTTCTTGGTGAGGTGGATGTTTCTTTCTGGCTGCTTCATCAGATCGGTTGCAAGCGTGTGCCTGAACCGGTGCGGAGTCATCCGAACCCCGAGCTTGACGATCAACTTCTTGTACATCGCCTCGACTTGGTCGGAGTTCATTTCATGCCGCTTGTAATAGCGGGAGAAGCGATTGACGTTGAAGAGTTGGTCTTCGGCGGCGAAGCCAGCTCGAGCGGCTTCATCCAACAACCGGCGCATATGAGGCGCAAGACCATCCATTATCGGGATCCGGAATTCCCGGTGGGTCTTCTCTGTTTCGCCTCGTACTAGGATGAGTTGGCGGTCCCAGTCGACATCCCGAAGCCGAATGCACAGGAGTGCGTTCAGCCGGATGCCCGTGTAGTAGAAGATTTCGAACGTAGCGAGCCAGAACCACCCTGGCGTGATCCTGGCGCGGCTGCCAGTCGATTCCTCTTGGTCAGCCAGGCTTCTGAGCCAGCGCCGCGCACGGAGGATCGCCTCGCCGTCAATGATTTTGCTCGGCCGCTTCGGTGCAATTACCGTCGTTTTCTTGAATGGGTTCACATCGGTGTTGGGAAGAATCCCGTACTCGATGCCATACCCCCATATGGTTCGGAGGTGATTGGAGTAGGTGTTCCAGCTGCGCTTCGATAGACCTCCGTCAATCAGCTTGTTCCTCAACGCGAGAACGCCACGTCGATCGATAGACTCCACATCGACAGCTTTGCCGAAGTTCTTTTCCAGCTTCTTCATTGCCGCGCCGTAGATTTTCGCACTGGCCGGCCGGAGGTCGTGATCGACTAGGTATTCCCGGAGCAGATTCTCGGGCGTCATTCGGCGGCCCCTTCCGTCACCCGTCTCAAGCTTGGGTTATTCATGGGCTGCTCGGGGAATATCAGCTTCGGGTCAAGAAGCAGGTAGCCCCTCAACTGCGTGGTCTTCCTTGGACCTATTACATCGTAGGTCCAGATGTTCAGCTGCTTGCTGGTCTTCTGGTGGCTCTTCTCTTTCTCAAAGGCGCGTTGAACATGCTGCCAGGCCGCTGTCCCAGGTTTACCGACGATCTTCTCAAGCTCTGGGTGCTCCAGCACATATCGCTTGAAGATCCCTGGGGTGACGAGCATTGCGGTGTCGTCGACGGTGTGAATCAGGGCCTTGGTGTCATTGATGATCAATTTATGGGAGGCGGCACCTGCTTTTACCCAAGCGATGAAAGCCCCTCCCAACGAACTACTCGTAGGCATTGTGGTTACATCTTTTTGTGCAGCATTCCTTGCTATGGCTGCTAGAGAATCGTCAGCCCGCCCTACCTCCTCTAGTCCTTGATGGGGAGGGGAGGCGGCTGCTGAGCCTTGGCTAGCACTTAGCTCTTCTGATGGCGCAGTGATATTACTATACAGTGACAGTAGTTCTTCACGCTCAGATGATTGGATTCCTTGGCTTGGAGCTGGCTGTACCAGCGCTCGGGGCCGCGCCGGCGGTTGAGGTGTGTCTTCACTCGTGTCGATGGGCTGTTCCGGTACCGCGCAAACTGTTTCCTCACTCGTACTCGGCTGCGTGACTGCTTCCGGTTCCTGCTCCAGGGTGAGGGTGCCGGCGTACTGGGGAGGGCGATCGTCCGGATTGGGCCATACGAGTGCGGGCGAGACCTTCAAGAAGGTGAAGCTATTCTTCCAGCCGCGGCCATTATCGATGGTGGCTTTCCAGATCGCTTTATCCTGCGCGTTGGTCTGGATGATTGCCTGGTCCTGCAGCATGTTGAAGAACGGGGCATTGGAGGTTGGCACTCCCTCAATACCCTGGGTTAGCAGGTATGCCCGGAGTTGATCTGCTGCAGGCTTACTCACCAGCCAAAGCGCATCCTGAGTCAGCCAGCCATCTGCAGGTCCGTCCTGGTGATTGAGCTTGAGTTTCTCCCGCACAAGGAATCGCAGGCCGTCGGCGAGTTGCCGCTGCAGTGATTGTTTGGGGGCAGTAAGCGCGCGCTCTGGATTTCCTCCCAGTTGCTGGGCAACGGAAGCTTTGTCTGCCTGCACCACAATTTCGCCGAGTATGCCGGCGTGCTCGTATTGACCTGCGAGGAGGTAGATCAGCTGCCTCCATAGTTCAGGAAAACCACTGAGCCAGTCGAGAATCCCGCTGTCCAGGACCTGCATATACACCAGGGCTGAAGCAGCACCGTGTAGCTGGTACTCCCTGCCTTTGACGTACTTGAACCGGTAGGGACGGCTGATCGGTCCATGCCACGGGTGCCACACTCGGCCATCCTCGAGCTCCACGCGGAGGTCAACAGCGATCTTTCCCAAGTCGTGCAGCAACGCACCGTACGCTGCGGCTGCGGTCCATGCCTCAGCCTGGGCCGACTGCGACTCCGGTGGCGCTCCGATCGGCAGAAGGTGTGTCTGACGGATCTTGAGGGCGTAAGCCATGATCTCCAGGCCATGGTCCAGGAGGCCCCCAAGGTGGGCATGGTGATGGTTTTCAGAAGCAGGGAGCAGCTGCACCAGCTCTGCGTAGCGCTCGAGCGGCTTGAGGTAGAGGGTGTTGAACTGAGCTCGTGAGAGCGAAGCCCGACGCCAGATATTCTCCAGGAGCTGCTGGCGGAGGGGGCTCTGCAGCAGAGCAGTAGCCTTCGCCGGCAGATGGAAGCCATGCGGTGAGGCTTCTGGCGTTGGTTTGGCCGCACGGCGGCCTAACCATGATAGGAGGTGCATAGGGTGCTCCATGGGTGTGCATGGAGCGGGCTTTTCTCCTAATGCCAAGATGGCATCAACGGAAAAGGATATCTGAGAGGTTCTAGAATTCGTGGCAATGCGCCATCACTACATGCCGCGTGGTCTCAATGATGGACTTGAGCTAGGGGGGGTACGTGGAGCAGGTGAAGCAGGTTTCAGTTCATGCTTATATTGTTCAAGGCTGAGGCTGCCAACAAGTTTTCCCGACGGCGAAATACCTAGAACCGTTAACATACTTTCGGGTGAGACGTGACCACCTCCGCCGCGCCCATCTGCACTCCTGTAATATTGTAGTTGTTCAAGGTAGTTCATGAACTCAAGGTGAGTTATGCCCATGGAGAGAATATCAGCAAGATCGGCGGACCGAGCATTCGGGTCAAAATACTTCTGATTCCCGAGTCCTAATTTTTGCTCATTGGTCAGGCCGCCATATACAATCCAATGATGGTTGTAATGGTTCAACTGGTTTGCAGCTGCGTCGTAGTCCGTGAAGATTGTTTTCTCTGCTGCGATCTCTGAGTTGTCTCTCTTGAACTCTACAAGTACCAGTTTTTTATCTTTTCCGAAAATGCCATCGCCTGATGAACGCTCATGTCGGCCTGCAATCGGCGCTGCGAAATCTAAGCGACCGGCTGCGTTGAGTCTCAGGATGAAACCGTACTCGACTGTTTTTTCCCACCAAGTTGCTTGCATATTAAGCTCCTAGAGTTTCCTTTTATCGGACTACGTCCGCCCTTTCGGGTAGGGCTTTTACCCTTGTGATCCATTCCATTATCCATTCAAGCCCATTTGCTGTTGAGCCATTTACCCTTTACTGCTGATGCAGGTGTTTCAAATTCTGCGCGACCTCCATAGCATCGTGGAGGACCCGTAGTATCTCAACGATTTGATCTGTCCCAGTTCGGTAGAACACGATATGTCGAGGTCTAATCACACGGCCGTCAGTCATCTCCAGCACGTTGAATGACAGATGCAGGCTGCGAAGGCCCGGGGAAAGCTCATCACGCATTTTGCTGTCTACCGGCGTCGGCTGTTCAGCTAGGGCGAGGAGCGTCTCCTGCAGCAAGTCTTGATACCGATTCCTGACGGACTGACCGAGCCTCACCTCGGTGAAGCGAAGCGTATCGGCGATGTCGATGCATGCCTGGGGTGACATGCGAACCATGACCCTTCTCATGCTTTATCGCCCGCTAGTCTTCCAAGATTGTCCAGGTAGGCTGCCAGATTGGACGGATCGATTTCATCGTACTGGCCTGCTTCGACCTGCATGATGCCTACTGATGTTGCGTTCCGCAGTGCTTCGAGCCTGGCTGCCTCAGCTGCTTCATGCTCAAGCAGCATCCGGATGCCTGCACGCACGACTTCGCTGAAGTTCTGGTACCGACCAGTGTTGACTAAATCATCAATGGACTGCTCCATCGGCTTGGGAACGACGACATTGTGGGTGGCCATGGATGTGAACCTGATGAGTGGTGATGGCGTTTTATGCCATACCTCTTGCGGAAATGCCAAAGGTGTCGTATATCTGATGGCAAGGTGCTCTCACAGAGCAAGGAGATGGAACATGACCACAGCCGCCAAACGATCGATTGCCTTCCGCTTGGGCCGGGCTCTGGGGAGCGTGGCGCGTTTCTTCATGCATGACATCAATCCGACAGTCCGTTGGGTTAAACGGGTATTCCTAGCAACGGTTATTGCGCTCATTTTAGCCAACTCGATCAGCTGGGTTATGTCGGTGCTACTGACAGTCTTTTCTCTGACTCTCGGTCTGTACGCACTTTCCAAAGTTGACCTCGGAAAGGTTGAGCTGTTTTCTGAGGATGAAGAGGCACCATACGGTCGGGATGTTTTTGAAAGACCGCTTGATTCTTATGGTAGGTCAGTTAAATAGATACTGGCTCAGTACTTGCTGTATCAAGCCAGTATCACCATGATGCGCTCAGCTCTTTGAGGCTCCTCCAGCAACCGACTTTACTCCGCCCTCAACCAGATTGCCTGCTTTTTGACCTGCCCTTTGCACTGCTCCAGTTCCTTCTGACAGTCCGCTAAGAATTGTACCTGTTTGCACTCCTGCCCAGCCAAGAGCTAGAACCCAAAAGGTTGGGAGAATGATAAACATCGAACCCATGACGAAGTTCAGAATCGCGTCTTGAGTCGTGGTGTTCAAGCCCATCACTGGATCAAAGGATAAGTGCGGCGAGCCCGAGCCATATAAAACGTCGATGATGGTGCTGTCGACCCATCTTGCCAGTTGAAACCAGAAATCTACAAATATTAAGGCGAACATTGTTACTGACATGGTCATGGCAACCTTCAGTTGATACGCTCCGATTATCAGTACCAGTGGAATGCAGATAACCATGGCCATCTTGAGGAAGGCCACTACCATCGGTAATGCTTGACGCACCATGTCCATAGCCGGGAAGAAGGCCAGCGAGCCTACGGCGACCCCCAGTGTTCCCCCTGCACGAGCAAGGCCATTCCAGACGGTTCCGTCGATCTGTCCGCCATAGTCGGTGTAGACGTCGCCGTTGACCTGGCTGGATGGCGACACGAGTTGGCGAATCATCGAGTCGGTTACTTCCTCCTGGGACAGCCACTTTGCCCATCCGAGGAACTGGTTCAGCAGGCTTGGGTCGACCTGGGCTTTCAGTCGGTCCCGTAGGCCGATGCTCCCATCTGACCACCACTGCTTGCAGGTGGGGTACCCACCACCCCCGGTCACCTGAGGCATGCCATCATCTCGTTTCGTGTCATACGGCCAGGATGTACGTGGTGTTCTGGAGTAGTCCGTGTCGTAGTAACCAGCGGTATTCAGCAAGTAGTGGGACCCGATCCAGTTCAGGTCCTGCAGGGCCTTCTGGTCTTTGGCGATCGACCCAATGTCGGGCTGACGCATGAACAGGCGCGCGCGGGAAGGACCAAAGCAATCGTGGGTGAAGTCTGCCACCTCCTGCGCGAGCAGGGGATTGCCGATCCTCATCGCGTCGACCTCCATGCGCATTTGCCTGAGATCCGTACCGCAGGGGATGGCAGCAACAGCACCGCTATTCAAGCCCTTGGACAGCGCGTGTACGAGCGCCCACCACACCGGCACCTTCGCGCTTTTGCCGGCCAACGAGCTGAAGGTGGTGTTCCAGCCTGTCTCCGAGGGCGCCGGCGTCAGCACTTGGCACTGCTTCCCTCGAGCCTGATCGAACTGCAGAGTGTCAAACCCCACGGAGATGGCTGGCACAGCACACAGTGAAACGACCACGTATCCGACGTACAGCTGGGTTTCAATGCGAGCCAGGGACAGCACACCTTTGTTGCCTTCGTCGGCACCTTCTCCTCGTACCTTGATCCACTCACGGGCGACGATGATGATGAAGGGCAGGGCGAACAGCCCCGTGTCGGAGATCATGTCCCAGATCCCGTTGTTGATGATCCACCCTACCAGGGTGAGGTAATACTCCAGGTAGTCGTTTGTATAGAGCGTCATAGCACCTCCGACCAGGTGATTGGCGCCTTCGAGATTTCGATGATCACGAACAGCAGGAGCACCAAGAACTCGACCCGCTGAGCGCCTTTAGATGGTTGGCCATCCCCCGTTCCGGGCAGGCGCGCCTTGAGCTTCAACCAGGCGAAGACGATGCTGCCGTACAGCGCAAGTCGCCATAGCAGCAGTGGCAGGTAATTGCCCTCACGCCACTTCAGCCAAGTGTCGAAAACACCCAGGTGATTGACCGCGATGATGCCGAGCAACACGCTCAGCAGCAGCATCACTACGCTCAAAGCTACGCCCCCGAGCAGGACTTTCAGGGGGTGAACTTTTTTCTCGACATCTTCGGACATGGTCACTCCTTGCCGGCAGGCTTCTGCAGCTGAATCATGCGATCCTGTTCAGGCGCCGCGTTGTAAATCGAGCGAGAGCTTTCGGAGCGTGCCTTGCCGCGCTCGATAATTTTCATCGGAGAGTTGTTCGCGAGCTGCTGCCGCATGTCGAGCTCGGTCTTGAGGTTGGTGATGAGTTGCTGAAGCGTGTCGACCTGGCCGAGTGTGGCTTCAACGGCCAGCTTGTTCGCATTCACGTTGGGCTCCTTGCTGCCTGTAATCAGCATGCGCTGCAGCTGCAGCCCTTTCTCCAGGACATCTGCCAGAGCGACCTCGGATGCCAGGCGGGAGGCCAGTACTGCCTGATCCCGCTCGTCACGAAGGGCAGTAACGACCCCGCGGGTAATGGGGAGGGAATCGCTGCTCGCCTCACGCAACTTCTCTGAGGTGATCTGTGTTCCCGGCTTCAAGAGCTCCTGCAACGCCGCGAGCTTCTTGTCGTATGTTTCCTGGATCAGCGGCGTCAGGCCCACTCCCGGAGTCGAGGTGGTGGTGCAGCCTTCACAGGTTTGGATCTGCTGCTCGCCCAGGACCCGATTTGCGAACTGGGCGGCTTCGGCCGGAGATTCCCAACTGCCGCACACCAGTCCATTGGAGCAGCTGGCCTGCGGGATGCTCGAGGTGTCCTGAGCTGCGCGGTTGTTGAGAAGGTTATAGCCTGCCTTCGCGACGTCCCCGACCACTTTAATAGGCTGCTGACCGTTGCCGCCGGCCTGCTTTCCGCCTACCCAGGTCACGCCGTTGGTTCCAGGCGCTTCCTCGACCTTGTCGACCACTGCTACGGCGTCGTTGCTGGATGCCAGGGCTTGCCCCATCTTTTGCCCCTCTGCAACCTTGCCCCACCCCATCTGACCACCCGCGATGTCGGCCATTCGTTCGGCCATCGCCCTGCAGGTTCCCTTCGATCGGTCGTAGTCGAGGCGCGCCTGCAGGATTCCGTTCGTCAGCAGGTTATAGAGGGCGGGATTGGCCCGCTGCAGGATCATCGCCGGCAGTGACGTGACTGCGCCGGTCGCGTTCTGGATGACGCTGCCCATGATCTGTTGGAAACCCTGCGTTGCGCCGTTCAGCTGGTTCTGCAGCGTATTGCTGAGGTCCATGTTTCCGCAGACCAGGTTGTTCTGCCAGCCGGCACCGACGGTGATGCTCTCCATCTGGCCAGCGCTGCCCATCTGGACAGCACTGCCACCACCGATGCTGTAGAGCACGTCGTCTCCGATCACGCTGCCCTGGGATTCGACCTTGATCGGGTCGGCGGCCTCGGCCATGCACCAGGTGCTGGTCATGCCAGCTGCGAGAATGATCGCGATGGACATTTTATTCATTGAGCTCTCCAGTCATATCTCATTGGAAGTCAGTGCTTCCCAGGAAGGTTTGGCCCTTGCGCTGGCAGCATGAGTAGGGCCGCCACAGGGCCCACGCATAGGCTTCGTCGACAGCGTCGGCATTAGGGCCGGGGGAGGGGAATACGGCGCAGGTGGGGCTCATGGTTGGCGTGAGTTGCTGCCACTTTCCTGTGCTGGCATCGCCTTCTTTCAGCTCGCCGGCAGGCCAGTAGCCTGGTTCTGCAAGACCGCGCATTGGCAGGTACACGTGGGGTTGACCGACACGGGTGGTGACGTCGCCGGCGCGCTGGGCGATGACAGCACCGGCTTTAAAATCGTCGACCTGGTGGATGAAGCCGCTACGTGGGTAAACGCTTCCCCACATGTCTGCCGATAGAAGGCCGCCGACTTCACGCATGCCCGGAATCAGGGCCTCCGGGTAAACGGACTCGGGTACTCCGTACCGCCATGCAAGGGTGTCCAGCGTGCTGAGCATGTATGGAACGTAGGGCGTGGTCGCGCCGTGGCAGGAATAGCCAAAGGAACTGGCGAACCGGCTGAACACCGCAGCTCCAGGATGGCCAATCACGTCTGCCTCCTTGAACTTGGCGATGTTGTTCTCGGCGTTGTGGTTGGTAGTTCCATCATTACCGGCTTGCGCTGCCGCGTTCGGCGCCCCCATGGGGCTCACCTCTGTCCAAGGGTTTTCCCCGGTATTGGCGTAGGCAGATACCACCGCGTCCGGGATGTAATGCCGGACTTTGGTGGAGGTTTTGACCGTGCAGCCAACAGGGGTGCAGAGCAGCCAGTAGCAGATGCCGACCACTTTGTACTCAAGGCAGGTAGGCGAACTGGTGGAGGCGACAATCGCCGCCGAACTGATGGCCGCTGATGCTGAGAACGGGAGTGATGCTGTAAGAAGACCGGTCAGGGTGAGTCTGGAGATTCGCCTCATCATTGCCCCCTTGCACGGTTGATGGTCTGCATGGCTGCTGCCACATCGGGTTGGCCGTACACCACATACCGGCGATCGACGACCACCGCCGGCACCTTCGAAACACCGACACTCCAGGCATCAGCATTTCCCTGCTGGGCGGTGGCCAGCTGTTGCATCAGTGCGGCACCTGCCGGAGTACTCATCAGCCGTCGTGCGGCGAGAGCGGCCTGGTGAGGGTTAGGTGGCAGCTCTCGGGACAACTGCTCCTCGATGCGCTGTTGGTCATCGAGCTTGATGACACGCACATCTGCTGGTACGGAGGTCAGTGGGTGCGCTGAGTCTGTTATGGCCCAGATCTCGGCATGGGCGGTGCCGGTGGCCAACGCGACAACGAGCAAGGGGACTGCTCGCCATGAGGGCGGGGGGGGATTGAACATGGGACTGCACCTGAAGTGGGGACCGATACAGGAAAACGGATCGGCCCACCAGGCGCAGTAGGAAATAGATATCCGAGGGTGCTTGGATTTATCGGGGAGTTAGGACGGGTGGAACAGACGGAGCGCTTTTGCCGTGGCAGGCTTGTGGATATGGCTCATACTGCCTGGATTGTCACTTACCCTGGGACGGGACAGGCGCAACAGAGGTCAAATTTTCTGGGAGTGGGCAGATCCAAATCTGCACTTCAGAAACTTCGATGAGAGGATGGCGGATGGCTCCCTCATTAACATCCAGGTACGGGTCTCAAAGGCGAACCAGACTCAGCTGTTTCTCGGGATTTATGCCCAAGATGGTGAGTTGCTGCTCGAGGAGGGCTATTTGGACTGCAAAGATCAGACGATGACTACGGCAATGACATGGGCGCTTCAGCGCGCTTATTCCTGGATGACAACGGGCAAGCTGTCCGACCGATAGACGGTTGGTGTCAGTTCAATTGCGCTGGAGTATTTTGCAACATTGGTAAGGCGCAGGGAGGCAGGTTAGTGATGCATGGCATACCCACCAACCCAGAAGTAGCGACCATTCTCGGCATAGATGAAGCATCGGTTGAAGAGTTTCGCCAGGAAACCCATCGGCTGAAGGATGGCGCGTGGCTAGTCCAGTTTGCCTATTGGATGCCTCAGGAGCTGCGACAAGGCCTCACCGGGAGTTTCACCCTGACCGTCACACCTCCTCGAGATCCTCTTGATCGCCGAGAGCTTGAGTGAGTTGTTGTCGCTCGCTCTGTGACAACCTGGTCCTCGGAGTCGGAGTCATTTCGCGCTGCAGGTTCAGCTCGAGCACGGTCCCGGGCGCCGGCGCATACCAGTCGACGATCACGAAGCGTCCTTTGCCTGTGGCAGCGTCATACTCCATGAGTACGCAGTCGTCATTCCACTCCTGGAGAGCCCAGCTTAGCTCAGAGTGTGAGGGTGACTCTTCTCCAGCCGGCTCAAGCTGAAACCATCCATGGCCAGAGCCTGCGCTGGGAAAGAACCTGCTTGGCAGGTTGCTTTCTTCTTCATTGTTGTCGTTGCGCAATACCGTGAGTTTGATCATTACCTGGACTAGTCCTTGCGCAGGGGGGCCTGGGCGGCGAGGGCATCGATGACCGACAACAGCGCGGCGCTGTCCACGGGGCCCTCCAGGCGCATGCTGTGCCCCGTCAAACTGTCGGTGACCTCGATCGTAGGGGTAGCGGCAATGCCGCGGCTCTTGGCCACAGCAATCTGTCCCTCAACAACTCCACGGATGTCCATGTTTGCTCTAGAGCAACTGGAAAGAGCCTCGGTGGACACACCGGGCACCTCCAATTCCCCTGCGAGTCCTTGTCCATCACCCCGTGTGCGCAGCAGAACCAGCTCGATCGCCTGCCAGAATACCGCCGCCCCCCCTAAGTACCCTGCGCATTGAACGAGTCGCGCCTCCGATTGTGCGGCAACTCCATGGATATCGAGGGGGAAATGGTGCCACGCGAGCTTCACGTTCTCTTGCCCGCTCACCCATTGCTTCAGTTGCGGGGTGTATGCCCTGCAATAAGGGCATTCGAGGTCTGCATACTCAGTGATTACCCACCTGGCATTCGTGGGGCCGAAGTACCAGGTCTCATCGGGGCTTCTGGTATTCGAACTCGTCGCGAGCTGCCAGCAAGCACCTGCGCCTGCGAGCACCATGACAATAAACAAGATGAGGTTGAGCCTAAGCTTAGGCATGCTTCCCCCCTAACTCACCAGGATGGGCTTCAGGCCGGCCGAGATTCTGCAACGCAACTTGGAGATCCTGGATTGCCCCCTCCGGTTGAGGATGCTGCTTCAGCCACTCATCCAACACGGACTGAACCAGGGGAATGATGTCGCGACGATCGAGGGCGTTATTTTTGATCTGTTGCAGCTCGTCAATGAGCACTGGTGCGCAAACCGACAGCGACTGGAGTGTGTCGTGCCCGGGGTCTTTGAGCAGCTGGGTCAGGTTATCAATGATGTTCTGGGTCAGGGTATTCATGACTCTCATGCCACGCGCTCCACGGCCTTCTTTTGTTCGGGAAAGATGATGGGGAAGGGGGTGATACCGCGTCTGCGGTCCAGGTCTGCGGCCACCTGCAGCGCGGCGTGTAATTCATCGCAGCCGAGCGCTTGCATGGTTTCATAACGTTGCCGCTTTTCTTCAGGCTCGGTCATGGCCAAGGCGAGGCACAAGCTGGGGGGCACTACCCGGAACAGCATCTCGATCCGCTTGGCCAGGACGATGCCCTCGGTGAACTTGCCGTTCTCCTTCCTTGCCGAGAGCATCATCGTCTTCTGTGCCGGCGTGAGCTCACGGAAGCGTGCGATCTTCTCCACCTCGTCGGGCGGCATGTTCAAGCAGATCCACCACTCGATCATGTTGAGCAGCGCGGATGCTTCTGGGGGGATGTCGTCGACGTTCTGGGTTGCCATCCAGTACCAGGCACCCAATTTTCGCCACATCTTGGTGATCTTCACCGAGTACGGGGAGAGCAATGGAACTTTCAATGGGATGTGGCCTTCGTCGGTGAAGGCAATAAGTGGTCGACCTTTGAACTGGTCCCGCTCCGCGATGTTGTTGATGGTGTTCAGCAGTGAGATGTAGGCGATGGCCATCTGGGCCTGATAACCCTCACGCGCGTAGGTAGCCAGGTCAACGATCGTGATGTCAGCTTCCGGCCAGGCGGTACCAGGACGGTTGAACATCTCGGCTTCTGTACCCATGGTGAACATCCCCATGGCCTCGGCCATTTCCATGAATCGGTTGCGCCGGCTTTCAGGGAGTTTGTCGTCGCTGGCCATCGCTTGCAGCGCTGCGCTGATGTCTTCAGTGAGCACTGGACGGCTCTCGCTGACACACAGTTCAGCCGCGTTGAGGATGCACTGGCGGATGGCACTGCGGTCAGCCCGAGTGAGTCGAGCGTCTTCCTTGGACTCGCCGCCTGTGATCATCAATCGGGCAGTGATCTCCAGCTCGCCCAATATATCCCGCTGCTCGTCCTCCATCCCCGCCAGGGCATCGGCCAAGTGTTGGTCCGATGCATCCACGTCCGCCGCATTCAGAACCTTGACCTGGTCCTTGTTTTTGACGAGTTGCACCGCGTCGACGAACGGGGCGAGGCTCACGCCGCTGCCGGGAGCGAGCCGCACTCGGTTTACGGTCAGACCGAGCCGCTTGGCGAAATCACCTAGCAGACCGAAGCTGTTGCCAGCCTCGATGATGAAGAACCTTGGGCGATAAAGTGCAATGGCTTGCATGATCAGGTAGTTGGCTGTCGCAGACTTACCCGCACCGGTGGGCCCAAACAAGAACAAGTGGGCGTTCATCTGGCGATCAAGCTTGTTCAACGGGTCAAAGGTCAGCGTTGCCCCTCCCCTGTTGGACAGCGTGAAGCCGGGGTTACCTGTTCCAGTGGAGCGCCCCCATACTGGGGCCAGGTTCGCGATGTGCTGGGTGAACATCAGCTGGGTGTACCAATCCAAGGCACGGTTTTCATTCGGATCGAAATTGCAAGGTAACCACCGCAGGTAGCTGTTCAGAGGTGCTACTTCGTCCTGTGGCTGGACTGGCTGCATGCCGGCGCCGAGGAGGACGTTGCACAAGCTGGTCGTGCGCTCCTCGAGCACGGCTTTATTCTGACCTCGGAGGAAGAAAGCAACACTGCCCCTGTAGAGCTTGTGCTTGCGACCGAGGATGGAGCGTGCCGTTTGAACGTCATCCCGGGTGTGGCTGGACGCCTGGGTGTCGCCGATGGCCTTCCTGGAGAGTTGTTCAAGATGCCCTTCCAGCAGATCCTGTGGCGTCGGGACCATGGTGATGCACAGCACGGTATCCTCAGGCAGGCGGTCGAATAGCGAGTTCAAGGAATCTGCCTGCTTGGTCTCACCGGTCAGGTGCCCAGTGAGGGGAGCATTTTTCAGGCGATCGAGTATCACAACTCGGTGCGGCATGCCGTCGAACGACCAAAGGCCGCTGTCGACATCCGAACGCGGTTCTCGGTAGAACAAGTTCTCCGAAAAGTCGGTACCGCTGGCCACTGGAAGCTCACCCTCATCGAGCTCGCGGGGTGGTTGGCAAACTGTGTCGTAAAATCGACGGATATCTCGATCAGTCGAGCCCAGGTGATCAGGGTGTGGGTTGAACCAGCCCACGAGCCAGCGCTTGATTGCGTGGCCATCCATACGTTTGGTTGTAACGCCGGCGTTGGCCAGGGATCCTTTAAGACGATCGCAAATTGACTTGAGGTAGGCAGCAGGATCCTGTCCGCGAACCACGAGGTCTTGTTTCTTTACCCGGCGGTATACCACCAGGCGGACTTTCCGGGTCTGTCCACGCCACGGGAGATTGCTGACTGCCGTGTCGACGAACAACCCACCCGGCTTGGAGATAGACTCGAGGTGGTGGCGGAACAACGCGAGGTACAACTTGGTGAAATCCGTGTTCTCAGCCCGCGGCTGGACGTAGGCCTGGAGTCTTTGCAGGTAGTCACCCCAGTCTGTTTCGTCCTGGGCGTAGAGCTGGACGACCCAGTGGGAGCTTTCCAGCTCGTCGAAGCTGTCCTGCAGGACACCCTGCAACGCATCTCTGGCTTGTTGAAGCCAGTTATCAGAACGCCCCTCGGTGCCGATCGGGACCAGCTCGAAGAACGCGGCCCTGGAGATGCCATCCTCGAGGAGCATGGTTTCCTCCTCGGGCAGGTATTCTGCCCATGGCAGCATGTCCACGAACGACGGGTTGACCTCGTACATCCTCGACACGTCCGCTTTTGTCGCCGGGCGACGTTTGGGGTTCTGCCAGTCGATGGGGGACGGGATGCCCATGGATTCCAGGCGGGTGATGTACCGGTCAGTCGCAGCCTGGCGGTTCTCCTCGCTGAAGGTCGTACTGGCCGTTGTGGGAATGTCGTCGACTGGCTCGTGCCCGGCAGTTGTCTGGCCAAGCACGGGCTCGATCGGCGTTACCGGGGCTTTGCCCAGCCATTTGCTGATTATCTGCATCAGTATTCCTCCGTCCGCTCGCCTGGCATGGCGTACTGCACCCGTTGATACATTGGGAACACCGTGGTGTAGCCCGGTACCGGTACTGGGTCCGTTCCAGCCAGGTGCGGGAACACGTACATCACCAGGTCAGGATTCGGCAGGCGCTTGAACTGGCTGTAAATCTCGTTCTGGGGCGTGCGAGTGAAGGCGTCAGCACCTGCCTGTTGGCGAACCACCTGCGCCTCATCGAGCGGTCGACGAAGCTCTTGGCGAGCATCCAGCAGCATTCTGCTGTTGGAGCTGCCAGAGCTCCCGCCAGACGTGCCGTGTTGCCAGACGTCCATCATGTTGGCTTCCCCGTGGGGCAGCAGCTCGTCTTTGTCAGTCGTGCATCCGCCGAGAATGAGGGCGAGCACGAGCCAGGCCCCGGCCTGCAGGTGGGGCTTAGTCCAGGTTTGCGGATACATGGTTGGCTCCGGCGTTGTAATCGACCTTGCGGCCTTTGATCTCGTAGTCGATGGCGAGCTGCTGGTCCAGATGGACGGCGACCTTTGCCCCGGGCTGGACGTACACGGCGGCGAATGCTTCGCCGTAGAGCTTGTTCATCCAGGAGCGGATGTCGCTGACCCCGCCGGTGAGGATGGCGCCCATGGCAGAGTTCCCCGAGGAGCCCGTAGTCCCGAAGGATGTTCCGCCACTGCTGAAGGTCGTCGAGCTGTTTTGCTCATCAGCCTTCAACAGTTTGGCGATGCCCGCGCCTGCGGCCGTCACCAGGGATTGGTTGGTCAAGTACTCCTTGGCGTTGGATCGGCGCTCGCCGGAGATGCAAGGGATCCCGTAGGAGTCGCTGATCCAGCCGAGTCCGCCCTGGATCGCAGGTTGCCCGTTCCCGTTACTGCTGTTCTGGTTGTTGTTCTGGCTGCCGTTGGCCTCCTCTGCTGGGGCAGGGAACGAACGGACCGTGCCGTCGGCGAACACGAAGGTCAGGCTCCGGACTTGCCCGCGCACGCAAGACAACGTCCAGTCGCCCGAGGCGGTACCGCTGGCGACTGCGCCGACGACGTCAGGAAGCTCGATGCCGTTTGCGGTTAGGTTGTCCGGGCCGATCATGACCTTGAAGGGGAAGGGATCATTGACCGTTCCATCGATCGGTACGCGACCAATGAGCGCCGACATGGCCACCGACCCCATTAAGGTCGAGTTCTGAGGCAAGGTATAGGCTTTGCGCACTTGCTTGCGGGTATCCTGTGGAGATACCTCCGCACCGACGTTCTGCGCCGTCGCGCTGAGAACGGTCTGACCTTTGTCCAGGGTGTTGCCAAAGCTGGTGGGAAAGTTGAAACCGCTAGCCGCCTGGGCGGAGCCGGGCTGAAGTGGTTTACCGCTAGCGTCCACGGCAGTAGCGTCGGTCGGCTCCACCCACACGAGGCCATTGGATTTCGCACCCTTGTCGAAACCTGCGCCGTCACCAGGTTGCACGCCAAGCCCGATAGGGAGGTCTTGTCCAGTGGCATTGGGGTTCTGCGACAGGCTATCCAACTGACGCTGGAATTGGTCCAGTAGGCCCAGGCTCTGGTTTTTAACCTGCTCCTGCAGCTCGCCCTTCGCATCATTCAGCTTGCTGTCGACATTCTGATCTATGCGCGAGAGCCGGAGCTGGAGCTCTGCGTTCTGGTCCTTGAGTTCTTTGTTGTCGGTCAGCACCTTCGCGATCTGGTCTTTCACCTCCCGACTTTCAGCGACCACTGTGCGGAGAGTGTCGGCCGGGGTATCACCGTCCACCCCTAACTTACGCGCGGTGTCGCCGCCGATGATGATCGTTTCATCTTCAGGAGCCTTCACCTCTTCTTTTTTACTCCCCCCCTTGAACAGGATGATGAGCACGACGATCAGCACCGGAATGAGCAGGTACTTGAGGAGTGGATTACTTTTCAGACTGCCCACGGCGCCCTCCTGCTTTCGGATCAATTTGGCTGACCGAGGACGGCAGCAGAGCCTCTTTCAGCCCTTTGCCTTGGGTGACCAGGTAAAGCGTGGTGGTATCGCTGGCGTTTCCGCGAGCCCCAAGGTACGGGTGCTGGAATGTCGCTGTGGTGAAGTTACCCATCAGCTCTGTGGCATTCATCGTCAGCTGCTGGGCGCTCAGATTCCTCAGCTTGACCGCAGTGACGTAACTGTTGTCGAGGCGCCAAGCCCCCAGGATTGATGCCTCCACCGGCAACACCGGCAACAAAGTGCTCAGATCCAGGGCCCGGTCAACACGCACCTGGCTGATGCCGGCGACAGGCTCAACGGTCCGAAGTGGGGCGTACAGCATTTGTGCCGCATAGCGGGTCAGGGCCACCGGCGCAGGAGTCTCATGGCGGGGGGGCGGCGGAACATCCTCATCCTCCTCCGACGTCGCGGATCGCTTCGTCGAAGTTCGTGCGGAGGTGGTATCGCCGTAGTAGGTGGAAGGGGCCGCACCGGCGACGATCTTGGCGGGCTCAAGCTTGGCCTGGCCCTCTGCCGCCGGTGTCGCGGCAATATCCACCAGCATGATCTCGCCGGTGGCCACGTTCTGCAGCTGGAGCCGGGTCGGTGGGATTTCTTGGCTGGCCAAGAGGTAGACCGCGCCACCGGTGCTCTGGACGCGCAGCATGCCGACAAGCTGGGGAGGCATCCCTACGCGCACGTTTTGGTCGACGAACACAATGCGCTCTTGCCCGACAATCAGCGGGATTGCCATGGGGATACGGTCCCACTGCAGTAGCTCTACCGCCTTCACATCGGCAACTGCGAAGAGGCCCAGAGCAAGGAGCCAGGCACGCAGATTCATGGCTTCACCCCGGCGGCTTGCAGATCAACCTCGATGCGCTGCGGGTTGGAGGCGTAGCAGTTCCACATCAACCCGAACGGATTTTTCTCTGGGTTGACGTCGGCACGGACAATGGACAGTGGGTAGCGGGTCATGGCGCGCTTGACCCGCTCCCCGTTCACCGACTCGTCAGCGAGCAGATCCAGGTTGACTGTCCAATCGTTGATCCCGATTTCTTCTACGCGCAGCACGCCAGGGTCGGTCAGCCCATGGCCCGGGATTTCCGAGACGTTCCGCTCACGGCGACGCAGCTCACCGGCGTTACGGCGCATCTCGTAGTCTTTCTTCAAGTATTCCTTGCAACCAGGGGTAACGTAGGAGGCCAGGCGTTCGATGTTGTCCTGGTAGTCGTCGTCCCCATTCTTCTCCCAGCGCTGCATCTGCTGGAAGATATAGAACCCGAAGGCGTACACGTTCTCTGGCGGCACTTCCCACCATTTGCGAGTGCTGCCGGAGCGGAGGTCCGGCGGCACATGCACGGTCAGGTCTTCGGGGGCTTTGTGCCAGCCGTAGAACGCAAAAAGACTGACTGCGCCCAGCACAATGACCGCGATTCGCAAGCTAAGGATGTGTGCCTGCTGAGCATCCACTCGTTTTCGAAAACTCATGAAGATCCCTACTTTCCTGTACGACGACATGTCCACGCACCCTTCCGGGTGACCAACTGGGGGCCACCGAGGAAGGGGAGGTGTTGAGCCTTGTAGAACTGGAGCTGGCGGTAAAACCATGTGTCCGGCCGGCCGCGCTTCATCTTCCGGAGGATTCGGCTTGCCACAGTCAAGCCCAGAGCTCCACCTACAAGAGCGCAAGCGATGAAAAGAGCTGGGTTGCCGAACAAGAACGACACAGGGATGCCCAGAATCACTCCGACCCCCCCACAAACACCGACCGTTCCCCACATTTCATCAGCAGTGAGGCCGCCCATGACGATGGGCTGCCTGTTCAGGTTGTGGGGGAGGAAGTCGAGCGTTCCATCCTTCAGGTAAGTGGTCTCAGCCATGTCGCATCACCAGTTAGAGGACGCCGGTAGCTTTGGTGACCATGAAGATGCCAACGCCGATCAGACAGATCCCGACAACGGCGGTGAGCCCCAGGTCTCGCCACTTTTTCTTGCCCTCATGGATATCGTGGTAAACGCCGTAGGCATGGGAGGCGACCCCCACCATCATGCCTCCGAGCAGAAACAGCCCGATAAGCATGAAACCGTCGTAACCGTAGTTCTGGATGGTTTGCAGCCAGCTCGTTCCCTCGCCGCGTGTGGGGGCTTGTGCTCCTGGTAAGGCGGCAGCGGCAATGACAGGGTGCAAACCCATGATCAATGCGGCGGCGCCGGTGAGTGACTTGGTGATGGTGCGGATAGACATCGGTTAGCTCCTTGGCTAGCTGAGAACGAGTGTGGAGAGGATCAGCAGCAGGACGATGACCTTGACGGTCGACGCGGCTGCAATGTTTCTGTCGATGTTCTGGGTCGCCCAGCCCCGGTAGATGCTGTACAGCGCCCAGGCACCCCAGAGGGTCGACAGTGCGATGACGGTGCCTACGAACAGCACGGTGCTGGCCTGGGGGGTGATGCCGCTGGCAGCGTTGAAAGCTGCGACTTGAGTGCCGCTCATGCTCATGGCATCCGCCCGCCGGTGAGGGTGTATTTTCCCGTCAGCTCAGCCGGATCCCGCGGCTGTGCGCGGCTTGGGGTCAGGTACTCTTGCAGGCCCTGCCGAACGCGCTGGATATCGCCGGCCAGACGGTCATAGTCGAAGTAGTAGCGCTGGCCAGGTTCGCTGGCGATCGTGGCGCTGCGGCGCGCTGAATCCTCCAGCGCGTTCAGTTGGCGGATCATCACCTCGATGTTGGCCTGCTCTGATGCACCGGCCGCCTGAGCGCTGGGTATTAGTGAAAAGCCGCCGCTGACGCTGATCAGCGCGCCAAGCAGGATTCGGCGAGGAGATACAAGGATGAGGGATGACTTGTTCACGGTTGGGCTCTGGGACGACTGACTGTGGGCGTCAGAATGCCGAGACCAGGTGGGGGGCCGCCTCAAGAAATACTTATCTGGGGGCCGTAGAATTTTTTCTCGAGGCCAATCAGGCTTTGAAACCGTACAATTGACCTGTCTCGATAAGACAGCTGATCAGCCCAGTTCGGCCTGAGCCCACTGCATCGATTACGATGAGCCGGAGTCAAGCCAGGGAGTTGGTGTACTGGAATATTGATCTGTGGGGAGTCGTATGCCGCAGCAAAAAACTTATTCGCCCGCGTTTAATGCTTGGGTCTCGGACTTTCTGGGTGTCCATTTCCGAGATGAGGGTTGCTACGATAAAGCGGTCCTGGCCGCTGAGCTGTTGCAGCACAGTCGAGCAGTTAGCTCGTCGGAGTTGATCGAGATGGTCAGAAGAGCCAATGCCATGTTGGCCCTTCTCCCTGGTTACGATCATGAAGGCTAGGCAACCGGTGGGTCAGGCTGGTGACTCGCCGTTCCTGGCCTCGCGCTTGAAAAAGAGCAGATATCCGACCGGCATGGGAAATCCGTAGGACCAGGCCTGGGCATTTTGATTGCCCACCTTGATCTCCCCTCGGCACACTGGCTGCGTGCTGACGAGTTCCCAGCCATCGGCGCCGAGCTCGAGCATCTTCATCTGCAGCGGCTCGTCTTCGGACAGGAGAGACACAACATCGGGTTCCAACGTCTGTTCCGTGCTCTTGAAGATCCATGCGCCGCTAGTCGCGTTCTTGAATGGGATAGCGACAAACTCAGCGCGGTGTTCGAATTTCTTGCTCATGGTTCCTCCTTTACTTAATCAGCCGCGCGCTTGACGTGCCCCGGGGGCGAGCGCGTCGACGTAGCGTTCCATAATGGACAGCACCAGACTGTTGATCGCCAAGATCTTCATCGCTCGGGTGACGGCCACATACAGAAGGTTCAGCTCATCATCTCGTCGGCCTGGATCGATATCGGGTGAGAGCGGGTCTGACGTGAAGTCGTCGAAGAGCCCGACAAAATCCCACTCCAGGCCTTTCGACTTGTGGGCAGAGGTCAGCGTGATAGTTGCGTCAAGCTCCTTGTCCACCGTGCATGAGCGTAGAGCCAAGATTCGCTGGGGCAGATCCGGATACATGTTGATGATCTTGATCGAGCGGATCATCTCGCTGTCCTGGCTCACCTCGGCGATTTCTACGTACTGGGCATAGTCCCGGTAGTCACGGAGCAGTTTCTTGTTCTGGACCAGGTCGCGCTGCTGTCGACTGAAATAGAACAGGTCCTCGAGGTCGCGCACGGAGTAGCTGTCGATGCCGCCAACCCAGTAGATCTTGGGTTTCTCGGTGACCAGGCACAGAGCGTTTTCAATCACCCCAATGACGGTTCGATGAATGTACGTCCTGTGCGGCAGTCCGGCCGGCAGCACCTTCTTCACCAATGACTTCTCTCCCAGTCCCTGCAGCTTCCTGGTTTCTCCCTTGTAGGACAGGATGATGTTGGCGACATGGGCGACTGCCGGCCCAAACCTGAAGCTCTGGGTCAGGTAGTGCTTCTCAGCCCCGGCCATCCAGCTGGCATTGAGAGCATCTTCCGCCCCTCGAAAGCGATAGATCTGCTGATGACGATCGCCCACTGCCACCTTGCGAATGTTCTGAATGCGCACAATGTCTGCGATCACGGGGTTTACGTCCTGCCCCTCATCGAGCAGAACACAGTCGAAGCGCTGGCTCAGATCGGGTTTGCTCAACTGGTACAGCTTCAGGTAACCGTCATGTGTGATCTGCACCGCTGTGTCCTGCAGGTCAGTCATTCGCTTCCAGATGCCCATTGCTGCTGCGAGCGCTTGCTTCAGGTAGCGCTCCTGGGCGGAGGTAAGCATCGGCCGGTCACGGAACCGCGGAAAGTGGCAGCGCTCGATAAGATCGTCGGCGCTGGCCATGTAGTTGTTGAGGGTGGTCAGCACGTCTCTGACCAACTCCCAGTCCTGCGTATCGATCGCACGGGCGATGTCGGTCAGCCGCAAGTTGTTGGTCTGCTTATGGCTGAACTGTGTGCCATAGACGGCGTAGGCCAGGCCGTGTGCGGTTTTGTTCACCACGTTGCGCGGGAAGCGTCCCCGTGCGGCGATCTCCACCGACTTGTTGTAGCAGAGATAGAGAATCCGCAGTCGGGAGTGATGTTGAGCGTATCCCACCAGCGTGGTGGTCTTTCCACTGCCGGCGCCGGCCTGGATGAGGAGTTTCGGAGCCTCCGACTGGATGATCGGCGACTGTTCGTGGGTCCATTGCATCGTGCTCTTCCTCACAAATACTTCTTGAAGCTCGCGGCCGTGATGCTCACGGACACACCGAGCAGGGCGGCGCAGGGGAGCAGCACCAGCATGGGACTGATGCTGATCGGGAGTGCCAAGTAGAAGGTCCAGGGGAAAATAGCCAACGGCATGATCGTTGCGCGGGCCTTGTGATAGAGGTAACTGGATTCGCGGCCAGCGCCGAATTTGCGCAGATCTCGGCGCACCAGGCCGTCGACCAGACCCGTCAGTGCCGCCATGGCGAACAGCGGTATGGTCATCAGCAGCACGACCAAGCGGACGCAAAACACCAGAACGGTGAAGAGAGCCGCCAGCACATAGTTCTGGACCGTTGTGACGCTTTGCGCGGCCCAGTAGCGCATATCCAGCTCGTTGCGGGGCCCGGCGTGGGCGATCGACTCCATCCCCTGGACCCAGCTGAGCATCCCGGTCTTCACGATCAGCCAGTCATAAGCTTCGGTGACCAGCCATGTCGCAGTGCGCCCTGGCTCTTGGACGATGGCACTGTGGACCAGGCCTTTGGATAACCAGCTGACCTCGCTGACCAGCATTTGCTGACCGTGTCGCCATCCGGCTTCTGGCCAGAAGAAGTACAGGCATACCCAGTCGACCAAGATGGCGACGAGCAGCGAGCCGAACATCACTCCGAGAAAGTTGAACGGGAACCAGAAGATCTTGCTGAACAGCGATTCCTGTCGCTCCTGCTGCTGTTCGGCCTTCTTTGAAACGTCGTCTGCCATGGCCTACACCTCAAGCTGCGTCATCGGTGGCCACCTGACGGAAATCTTCAACCAGGTCTTCGGGCAACGCAGATTTCAGTTCCTGATAGCCCGGGGCTTCCCACCAGTCGCTTGAGGACGCCGCCGAACGTCGCATGCCTGCGGCCAGGTCCTGCAGATTGCCGGGCATGACCTCGTCGGGGTCGTTCGCGGGAAGCGGCATGCGGACCTTCCAGAGGTTCCCACCCTCAATGAGCGCGAAGGCCTGCCCCTTGGGAAGCCCGACCACGTGGGCGGGCTCAATCATCGGCACGCTCGCCAGCTGCACCTGGTCATGTGAGCTCGAGGTGAATGCTGTTTTCCCGTTGACCGAGTCGTTCGCACTGCTCGCAGGGGTGCTGTTGTAGATCTGCACCTTGGGCAGCTGGTTGGTCAGCAGCTCGGCGGTCGCAGTTTCACGGACGCGCAGCATGAACAGGTTGTTGAAGTTACCGATCACCTGGCCGGCCTTGGCTTTCGAGCCAATCTTCGCCTCGATGTCGCTCATGGTCTGGGTGTAGGCGGTGACCTGCATGCCCGCGCCGCCGGCTTTGTTCACCATGGGGATGAACTCGTCCCCGATCAGTTCGTTGAATTCGTCAGCGTGGAGGTTGATGCGAACCTTGCCACCGGCCATATGGCCGGGCAGACCATCATCGATGCCATGCTTGTAAATGTGGCCGGCGACGGAGACCAGGTCGCTGAACATCGAGTTGCCCACCGCCGCTGCGACCTCAGTGTCGGACAGCGCATCCAGGCCGATGTATACGACCGCGCGCTTCCGAATCACTTGCATCCAGTCGAAAATCGGTCGCTGGTCAGCGAGATCCAGGTAGTCGGGCGCGAGTAGCTCAGCGATACGACCAGTGGTGAGTTTCTCCAGAAGCGGCAGCAGGGACGCGACGATCTTGTCGAAGTAGGTCTTGTCGTAGCGCACGGCACTGCGCAGGCCATCCATGACGGAGTCGTTGATGCGTTTCTGGGTCAAGTACATGTCGATGGCTACGACGCGCAGTGGACGGTCCTTCATGGCGAATGACAGGTTCTTCCGATCGATCTTGCCTTCAACTTCAACGATGGCTTGCCAGGCCTTCGGATCATGTTCCGCGAAGTACTTCTGGGCGTATTCGATGAATAGCTCGTCGATGTTGATGACGTGCCGGCGGATCTGTTCGTAGTCAGGGCGGCGGCCGAGGGCGACCAACGACTGCGCGATGATGTTGACGAATCGCCAGGCGAACTCCCGGAACGCAGCAGAGTTGCCCTCGCCGGAGAGCTGGCCAGCGATACGGGTGGCGACCTCGCTGATCCGACCAAAGCGGCCGATAGCGTTGTAGCGCGCGGAAATGTCCGGCCAGCCCAGGTGAAACACATAAAACTCGTCGAGGCGTCCGGCGCGCTTGCATTCGATGTACATGCGCTTGAGCAGATCCGCATCACCTTTCGGATCGAAGACGATCACAACCTCGTGGTCGGCCTGTGCCTCTGCACGCCGGCGCCGGCTCCAGCGATGGGACGTTTGGCTCCGGCGCCCCATACGGACTCGCGGCCCGCGTCGATGCGTTCGGCGAATGTCCTGCGTGATGAAGACCTCAGCCAGACGAGTCTTGCCTACCCGTGTGGTTCCCAGCACCAATGTGTGGCCCACGCGCTCACCGAGAGGCAGGCTAACGTTCTGCTCATCAGGCTCGATTCCATGCAGTCTGGGCAGGCCACCCACGGGTGGCAGCGGCCTGGCGGGGTTCCAGTTGGAGTCCCAGCCAGTGACCTTGGTGATTAGCTTCAGTGGAAAGGGGGCGAACTCCAGACGTTCTTCCAGCCAGCGCGCACGCATATAGAGGTTCGTCGGCTCGACGTAGGCTGCGAACTGGGGAAGGTAGGTGTCGGCTAGGCGTTGCGTGTGCTTCTGTGTCCACCGGAATCCACGACCGATGAACAGGCGCTCGTTGCTGATCGGCATTTCAGCGCTGGTCATGGTGTAGTGGGGAAGCCGCCGTAAATTCGCCTGGTAGCGTAGGACCCTCCGCGCCTGCAGGAGCCGAATGGTGCCCAGGTAGATAAAGCCCAGGGCGGCGACAATCCCGAACAGCGGTGTCAGGGCGAAAGCCCAGGGTGCGCCAATGCAGAGTGCAGCCGCAACATAGCAGACGGCAGTGGTGAATAGTTCTACCGGGGGGCGGAGCAGAGATTCAAGGGTGTATGTCGCCATCTCACGTCCTCGAGGTGTAGGTCAGGGCGTCGGCTTCAGCGCGTGCTGCCTCGACCTGGTCCGGAGTCAGCCGTTCGGCCAGGCGCTGGGCGAATGCGTGTTCGTTGAACTCGGAGATCCCGGTTAAGCGCGCACCGTAGAGCTCGCTCACGTGGCGGACCTGCTCGATCATTTGCTCGCGGCCGGGTCGGTGCAGGGGATGGCTGATGATCAGCGTGAACACCGGCGATACAGGTCGTGTTGGGCGCATACCGGGTCTCACTGCTGAAGGGTTGTGGCTGTGATCAGCACCGGGTAGTGCTGCAGCCCCAAGCGACCAGCAATATCGCTGGCAGGAACGGGCATCACTTGCAACCCGGGAGCCCAGCGGCGGATCTCTTGCAGTCGTGCTGCGTTGCCGACATTCACGGCGAGTCCCACTGCCTGCAGGCCTTGAAGTGCTGGCAGTTTCTGCTTGAGCCAGGCCTGCGACATTGGATCATCCCCGACGATGAACATCGGCTGCAGACCAGCTGCATTGATGACCCGTCCCTGTACTGGGCCCGGGCTCAGTTCTGGAGTCAACACCGGGAACGCCCCACCAGCCCGGACACCAGTCACAACCGAGGGAGCGTGCGCAGGCTCGGGCTCAATGTCCTGGTAGTAGGGCAATGCGGATGCTCCGCCGCGGTCCTCCACTACTGTGAGCACCGCTTGCTGGTCAGCACTGGTGGGTAGGGCCAGGCTGGTCACTATCGCGAAGGCCAGGGCTTGCAAGACGTGTGACCGCCAAGCGTGGGGATATGTCATGGGGTCCGTACCTCGAAATTGATGCCGGTGACCCGGCTGAGATGTTTCGCGAAGTAGCCACGGTACTTTGCCGCCGGTGCGCCGCCGGCCGGGCGGTGATATCGCCCGGCAGCATCGATCCAAGTTCCCCCCTTGGCCTTTTGCTCAGCCAGGATCTGGGCGGTCACCGCCAAGTTCTTGTAGGGGTCCAGGCCTTCGCAGGGAAAGCTGTAGCGATGCCCGTTCGAGCGAATATTGGTTTGCCCTAGTCCCACGTCGACTCGAGCGGGCCCAGCGGTCGTAATTGCGATCAACAGCGCTCGGCAAGCATCTGCGCGGGTGGCGAAGCGATAGCCGGTGCCCGCGACATTCAACGTCCACGGCCAGGGCACAAGCTGACCCCGAAGGCGGGTGCCGCTCTCCTGCAGCGCCACTGAATAGAGCACGACCGGTGGAACCCCGTGCCTGATGGCGATCGCCTTGTAAGCTGGTGGCGGATCTTCCACGCCCCACGCATTGCCGGCGAACAGTAGCACCGGCAGCAGGCAGAGCTGCCACCAACTCATTGACGGCGCCATGATCCGTTCACCTGCGTCACGGCCGCTGGCAGCGAGCCGCCGAGACCGAGGCGAATCCAACGGCCCTGGTCATGATTGAGTGTGATCAGTCGGTTTTTAACGCTGGACGGGTCAACACCCGCGAGGATTGCCCAGCGGCGAATCCGTTCATCGTCGTTCTGGCTGCCGACGAAATAGAGGTCAAACGGCGTCTGGGACGCCTGCAGGCGTTTGACCTGTTCGATGCAGGGCAGGCAGTCGTCTTTGACGAAGAGTGCCATTCGCCCGTTACCTTCCAGAGCTGGGCCGGTCCCGGATCCGGCCCGAGCCGAAGGGGAGGCCGAAATCTCGATGGCATTGATGCCCGGGAACAGACGCTGATACGCCTCATCGTAGGCTCGCTGGTAGGCGAGCTCCCTGTCGACTCGTTGACGCTCTGCCTGAACCTGGAGCTCGGCAAACCGGCGCCGCTCGCTATCCGATCGGGCTTCGATTCCGAGTGCAGTAAGCGGGTCAAGCCCCGGCGAATACACCCCCCGAGGCCCTTGCATCACCTCTTGATATCGCTCGTATTCCTTGGAGGTCAGGCCCCACTCCTGCGCTGCTTTATCATGAAGCTTGTCCTGCGACAGGATGCTTTCGCTGGTGAGCTGTTGAACACTGGGGGCTGCTCCTCCTGCAGAGGAAGGAAGCGGCGCGGCCTCAATGCCCGCCGTAGTAAATGCGCAGGCGATGGCGATGGCTCGAACGATTGGTAGATTCATGATGCTTTTCTCATGGCTGGATGCTCAGGGTTCGGGTTGTGCCGCCGGCGTCGAAGGTTGCAGTTCGTTCATCTACAGCCTTGAGTCTCCAGGTGCTGCCACTGACCACTTCGCCTGGCCGAAGCAGGTAGATCTGGCTCAGTCGCGTGCTACCGGTGGGGGCAACAGAAAGGAAGCGCTCGCCGCCTCGGTATTCGAGACCGACCATCTGAAATGGCGGAGGCTCTTGCGGGATGGGCGTGGCTTTAACCGGTGCGGGCTTCGCCTTCGGTTTGGAAGTGGAGGCTTTAGGAGCTGGTGCAGTTGTCTGGGCCTGAGGCCTGCTCATTTTCTGCAGTTTGCCGTCAAGCGACTCAAGGTCGGCTTTCAGTACCAGGAGATCGCCTGCAGTCGCGGATGAGCGAGTGGCTTCAACTGCAGCTTCGTGGGCCTGCTTTGCCGTGGCTTGCACAGCATCGATCCGGCTGGAGAGTGTTTGCTGGCTAACACGGAAGTCTTCCATCGTGACCAGGGGTTTGCCTGACACAGTGTCGAGACGATCGTCGATCGCGCTCACCCTACTCTGGAGTGCGTCGATGGAAATTTTCTCTGCTGCTCCGTTCACAGCGCGAGACAGGGTCGACAGCTGGTATTGCTGGAACGCGATGATGCCGCCCAGGATGAGCAGTCCTGCGGCGATGGGCAGATATTTTCGGATCGGCAGTTTCATGGGTGTCCTCTCGAAGCCGAGTACACCCTCGCGCAACCATGATGCTGTTTCAGCAGAAAATACTTAGCCCGACCGTGTGGAATTTATTGATCGATGCCGAAGGGCCCTCCATCTGCTGGCGAGCGCCGCGACTGAAAACCCACCTTTGCAGCCCAGGTCGCTCAGGACGAGCGTGCTGGACAAACGGTTTTTCCGGCTGACGGCCAGTGAACGATTGCCACGAATGTTTAGAACCAGCCATCTGTGGGTTACACTGGATTCACTTTCCAGCAGGCAAAAAAAAACCGCCTTTAGGGAAGGCGGTTTTTGTGCAATCCAGATTAGGGGTCTGAATTGCGAGTCCTCACAGGGACCATCAACGTGCGTTCAGTTTACGTTCGTAAATTACGATTTGCAAATGGTGGTGGTCCGATCGGGATTGCGTTTTGGCATGCGACGAACGTAGCGGCCGTTTTCGGTGGCCTGAAAACCGATCCGCTTTTCGGCCTGGCTGAAAGCTGAATGCTTCCGCCCATGATCGCACAATGCCAGATTTGCAGCTATTATGGCGCTGCCTGCACTCACGTTGCCCGAAGCAGGTGGCCAGTTACGCAACAGTTTCATCCCCCAGACGCGGCGTAGGAACCCGCGCCAGATGACCATCCGGGGGTTCTCAACCGGCCACCTCACAGGGACCATCAACGGTAACTCGAAGGCGCTATGTGTTCTGGAAAAAGCGCTGGAGGTTCGGCCTTGCCTACTTAGGAGGCCGAAATGTCTAAATTTGGACGTTTGTGGGACCTCGTTTGGAATGGTTACAGAGCTTTCAAGCTGTACGAGTTCCTGCGGGACCATTATGAAGACTGGTTCTAATTAATGGGGAAGCCCCGTTCTGGTTCGCCAGGGCGGGGCTTTTTGCATTAAGACAGAGCATGGCCAATGCCTGGCGCGCCACCCTCATTTGCAGTAAACCCGCCACAGCTGATCTAACCGGGTAGTAAACGACTGACTCAGCAGTTCCCGACGCATACCCCACTCAGGGCTTCTTGGAACGTTGGCAGATCTCAGTGTGCCTTTGCCGTACCGCTGATTTATGCCATCCATTACCGACATCAGGCGATCGCAGGCAACTGGTTGCGTTGCCGCGAACAGATCGTCAGTGAACTCACCCGGTTGCCGTAGATCGAGCAATAGCACCTCGGCCTTGCTGTAGCGGTAACCGTCCTGGTAGACCTTCTCCACAGCCTCAGTCGCCGCCCGCGTGAGCAATAGGGTATCGTTCGTGGGGTAAGGCAGCTCAACCAGCGCCCCTTTCGCCAAATGCAGTTCGTTGGGATTGAACATGCCGGTGCGGATCGACACTCGCATGCGTTTGCACACCGATCCTTGGGCCCGCAGCTTCTCGGCTGCTCGTGCTGCATAGGTGGCTACCGCCTGCTTGATTGGCGTCAGTTCTGTCATTCTCTTGCCGAACATCCGGCTGCAGCAGATTTCCTGCTTTGGCGGGTCAGCCTCATCCAGTTCGAGGCATGGCGTGCCGGCGAGCTCACGCGCGGTCTTCTCCACCACCACACTGAATTTCTCGCGCAACATTCGGGGGTCTGCCTTGGCCAGATCCATCGCCGTACGGATACCCAGGGCTTCCAGGTGCACCGTCATCTTCCTGCCGATGCCCCACACCTCTTTCACCTCGGTGTTACGCAGTACCCAATCGCGCTTGAAGTCATCGGTGATGTCGACCACTCCACCCGTGTGCACCTGCAGTCGCTTCGCGGTGTGGTTGGCGAGCTTCGCCAGGGTCTTCGTGCGAGCGATCCCGACCCCGACCGGGATGCCGGTACAACGCAGCACCTTTGCACGCACATCATGGCCGAGCTGAGTAAGGCTCCCTGGCACGCCCGTGAGGTCGGCGAAACATTCGTCGAGTAGACCTCGGCCGCTGGCACCATTGCCTCGATCAGCGACATAACGCGCTCACTCATGTCTCCGTACAGCGCGTAGTTCGACGAGAACGCCACGATGCCGTGACGACGAAGTTTCTCCCGACATTGGAAGTATGGTTCGCCCATTTTCACGTACGGCTTGGCGTCGTATGACCGGGCGATCACACACCCGATCGTTGTTACTCAGCACCACGATCGGCGTCTTTGCCAGATCCGGCCGAAACACACGCTCGCAGCTCGCATAGAAGGAGTTGCAATCGATCAGTGCGAACACTGGCTCAGATGTCATGATCACGCACGCTCTTGCGTACTACGCCCCACTCGACTAGCTCATCCCCCTCCATGATGTAGCGCGGCGGGTACGCTTTATTTTCGGAGAGCAACATGGTGACGCCGTCGCGGCGATGCAGCCGCTTACAGACGGGTTCACCATTGAGCGCGGCGATAATCACCTCCCCGTGGCGCGCTTCCTTGCTCCGGTCAACAGCCAGCAGATCACCAGGAAATATGCCCGCACCCATCATGCTGTCACCTTCTACTTTGACCAGGTATGTGTGCGGCGCGCGTAGCTCCAGAAGCTCATCCAGGCTGATGTGACGTTCAATGTGGTCGTCGGCGGGCGACGGGAATCCGGCCGGCACGTGAAACGAGTACAGCGGTAGCAACTCGCCACCGGTGTTCACGGTCCCAAGGAAGGTGATGTGCATGATAGTTTTAGCTCAGTGCTTGCTGTATATACATACAGTTAACTGATGGATTGTACTCTGGTCAAGCCCAAGTGTGTGGACCCCGATGAACGAGGAGATGCCCATCGATGTGCAGTCATTACGAAGCGCCGACGTCAGCCCAGCTTGCTGCCACATTTAGCGTTCAGGTCGAGCAAGGCACTCTAGATCTCTGGCCTGGCTATCTTGGACCGTTTCTCCGCCGCTCGACGAGCGTTGGAGAAATGGACGATGAAGTCCCTGGATTGGAGGGGCTGCATGGTTCGTTCGGCCTGATACCTCAATGGAGCAAAGACACCAAGATTTGCAGGCGCACCTACAACGCCCGCTCGGAAACCGTTGCGGAGAAACCGTCTTACCGCAATGCATGGCGGCGAGCACAGCACTGCATCATCCCTGCTGCTGCGATCTACGAGCCTGATTGGCGGTCTGGAAAGGCAGTGGCCACCCGGATTGCCCGCGCCGACGGTGAGGTGATGGGCATCGCGGGCCTCTGGGAGGAATGGCGCGATCCCAACACACGCCAGACGTTGCACTCCTACACGATGCTAACGGTCAATGCCGACACGCATGATTTCATGCGTAACTATCATCGACCTGAGGACGAAAAGCGGATGGTGGTCATTCTGCCCCGGGGCCTTTACCACGATTGGCTGCAAGCTCCAATGGATGCAAGCGCTGATTTCATGCGGCGGTATCCTGCTGACCGTCTGGCGGTAATTGAGCCTAAGTAGAGGGATAAGCCTTAGCCCGTTATAAGACTTGATAATCAATTGTGGCTGAAATAGGCTTAGGACCAGGCCACTTGCTGCCTGCCCCCTCCGCCGAATTGGCATGGTGAAAGCAAGGTTTTACCCCCTAATGGTGATTCTCACCGGCAGGTCGCAAAGGAGGGTCCGACACGCGATGCGAGCCGGTATATTGAGAACACATCATGACCAAGATTGAAGCGCTGAAGTCGCAGGCCAAGCGCCTGCGCACCCACCTAGCAGCAAATAACATTCCTCTCAGCCATAGCCAGGTTCTCGAAGCGGTTGCTGTCATGCATGGACATCGAGATTGGAACACGGCTTCAGCGGCCGAAAAAGAACATTCCGCGCTCCTGAAAGATCCCCAACATCTTAATTTGTCATTAGAAGCCATTTTGAATGGAGGCATGCAGCCTGGAGCAGACCTTGGGCCAGCCGAAGTGCAGAGGGAAGGCACTTACAGGCGCGGTTACCATCACTGTGCTGCTGTGATCATGCATGCGATGCGAGGGCCCGCGCCGATTACGGCTGCCATGTTGAAGGGCTGGGTCGAGGGGGCGGGTAAGGAGTGGAGACATGATAAGCCTCTGGATCGTATGATCATCGCGCCCGCCTTTGTGGGTGCGAACGTAGAAGATTAGATGCTATCTAAGTGTTTTGAAGCGGGAGTAAAGGCATGCGTGGCCTCTAATTAGCGAGGCGGGGTGAGTGTTCTTCCTCATACTAAAAAATTTCACCAAGTATTATAAGGATCGTTCATGGCAAGCTTCACAGAAGGTAACAAATATCAGTTCTCGCTCCCAGATGGACAGGTCATTGTCCTTCTCTTTAAAGGTTTTGAGGGACATATGGAGCCTGTATGGATTGATCCGGCGTCCGGTCAGAAGGTCCAGCTGCCACCATTTAGCAGCTACAAGAAGGTTTGAGGGAGCTAGATTAAAAGAGGCCACCTGAAGGTGGCCTTTAGTTATGCAGCAATCAGTTGTCGTGCGAGAGCCATCTCTACCGAATCTCCATCTTGGTTTAACGAGTCGAGTCCAGATTCCGGCACATCGCCTGAAGTGCTCTGGGCCACTGCGATCTTCTTGGCCATCAGCTGCAGGCAGGTGATTTGCGAACTGCCGGCGTAGCCGAAGAAAACCACACGTACCGGGTGTTTCTGCCCGATCCTCCACGACCGCCGCGCGGCTTGCTGTAGGGTGTACACGTTGTACCCCGTCTGCAGGAACGCGATGGTTGGGAAGTCCAGCAGGTCCAGCCCGGTCTTAACCAGCTCCGGGTTGGTGAGCAGCACGTCGACACCGCGGTCGACCTGGTCGAGGATCCAGTCCTCGCGCCGAGCCGTTTCAACCGTGGCCCGCAGTACCGCAACGCGCAGACCGGCCTGCTCGAGGACCTTCTTCAACCTGGACGTGGTGTCGCGCGTCCCGCTGTAGACGGTGTATGCAAGGACCTTGCGGCCTTTCGCTTTCTCCTCGAGGCACAGGTTCAGCAGCGCCTGCTCCTTGGGCATCAGTTCATCGTCGCCGAAGAGCGCCGGCACAAAGGCTAGCGTGTCTCGGGTACGAGGATGTTTGACCATCTCCGATCGGAAGCAGCAATCCGGCCAGGCCAACAGCACATTGAGCACCACTCCCAGAAGGGTGGTGTCTCTCCGGGCCAGCGCCTGGCGGAGTTCTGCTGTCAACGTGGCCGCCAAGCGCAGGTAGGCCGAGGCCTGCTCCGGCGCCATGGGCACGTCGATGAACTCCTCCTGGTAGCTGGGCAGCACATTGCCACCGATATCCTTGAGCTTCAGGAACACGGTGAATGGCAGCACGAACCGGTGGATGCCTTTAGGGCCGAAGCCCGGGGCTTTCACGGTGCGTACCGACAGCTTCTTGCCCTTGGCGGTCTTGTGCGAATCGCCATCGCGCTCGGTGTAGATGTCCTTGAGCACGCCGTGATCGCGCATGAACGACATGGCTGCAGGAGCCATACTGCCGCGTGCGTTGGGTCGGTAGCCGTCCTCGATCATGCGCTGGGTGAGGATGCGGAACAGAAGGTAGAACAGGTCGTCGGCGTAGCCACCCATCAAGGTCCCGGTGAGAAGCACGGTTTTACGCGCCTTCGCGGCCAACACCCCCATGGCCTGGCCCTGGGCCGAACCGCTGTTCTTGTACTCATGCCCCTCGTCGACCACCAGCAGGTCGAAGAAGCCATCGGGTAGGTAGCGCTTGATGAACTCTGTCGGCTGGTAGCCGCCTTCGCCGAATCCGAACTCGATGTTGGCCATCGCCCGTTCCATGCGCTTGGCCTGGCGATCGCTGAAGACGAAGTTGCCTTTCGCGTCCATCAGGTTGATGAACTCTGAAACGTTGTCGACCAGCATCGAGGCCAGGAAGTCCTCGCCGAAGTCGTTCAGCAGCCGTTCCGCCCGGACGGGGCCGATCGTTGGTATCCGGCACATCGACTTCAGGATTGTCGAGCGCCGGTCCCCACCATCAGCTTTACCTGGGCGCATAAGCGTCCAGAGGGCAGCGTTGCAGGCAGTGCAGTTGCGACGGCGATCACCGCGCTCGAATTCATCCACGGTGACCAGGTTGCCTTCCAGGTCCTCGAGGACCTGGCCACAATCTGGACATGCCGCCAGCAGCTGGCCACCTGCAGTACGCCGCTTCCAGCAGGCGAGCCGCCAGTGGAAACCCATCCGCATCCTGACGCGGCCGAGAATGAAAAACTCCGGCCGGCCATCGTAGGCTTGCCCCGACTGGTCACGCAGCTTGAGCAGTTTGACCAGCGTGTCCGGGCCGTTGAGCACCCAGACGCGGGCGCCTGGCGTGGTTTCCAGGATCTCGCGCCGCCACTTGTAAACCAGGTGGGGCGGCGAGATAACGAGGGTTCGACGGTAGCCGGCCGCGTGGAGCACGGCAGCGACTGCGATGGCCATCATCGTCTTCCCGGTCCCCATCTCGGCGTTGATGATCGCAGCTTGCTCGTTGCGATCGAGCAGAAGCGCGGTGATGGCTTGAACAACCTCAGCTTGCGCCACGAATGGTGTGCGCTTGAGACTTGCCATCACGGCCTGGCGCTGTTCGTTAATGTTGCCGGTATAAACCGGAGGGTTGGAGCGGTTGAGCGACTCCAGGAGCTCGTCGCCGAACTCGTCGATGAAATCGGTCAGGTTGATGTTCAGTGGGGAGTTGGCCGAGGCGGCTACTTGGTTCAGTGCGTTCATGTGCATCTCCTGCAGGGAAAGCAGGGCATGCACAAACCCCGGCGGGTATGGGCATACCCTGTGGGTCGGTGTGGGGTTGTCGCCGTTGCGGCGCTGGTCAGTAGTCGCTGGGAAGCAGCAGGGTGGTGGAGCTGCGGTCGGCTTCGGTGATGATCCAGAGCCTGGACTCGTCGCCGGCGTCGATGTCGTAGCTTGAGAACAAACGATCTCCGTGGGTAAGCGCAAGCTGATTGGAGGCTCGATCGTCATCGCATAGCTCACCCCAGTCGCCAGCAAGATGGCGTTTCAGCGCGGGAGTAGGGTTGAGCTGCCCGGTGTCGACCAGATGGCTGACAGCGGCGGTCATCATGATCTGCCCCGGGTTGAACAGCTGCATTGCAACTGACTGATCGATTGCAGGCGCTTCGTCGTTGCTCGCCGGTGAGGAACTGATGATCAGCACCTGGCCGTGGTTCACCGAGGAAGGTGTCATTTCCCAGGCGCGGATGATCGGAATGAACCGGTCGGTGAGGATCCTGACTTCTGAGACGCTGCCTTTCTCGTCCTCGGTGAATTCGGTCTTGCGCACCTTGTCCTTGTAGGTATCACCCTTCAATTAACCACCAGACCACCCCGGGGGGCGTTTCCGCCCTCTGGGAC
>JABXJQ010000006.1_pt1 | contig 32474 bp, 28 predicted proteins | sample 7436221 | NCBI WGS metagenome assembly JABXJQ01 (sample SAMN14395755, study PRJNA613071) | wetland metagenome | isolation source: water sample H0 from high-altitude wetland | place: Chile: Salar de Huasco, high-altitude wetland | collected 2015-11-10
TTTCGAGACCTGAAAACCAGTTGGCTTTTAACCAATTGGTCGTAGGTTCGAATCCCACACGACCCACCATTTTCAAAGCGGATGTGTGTTTAGAAGGGCGGAATTGAGCAACATCTACTCGATCGACATGCAGCCGTCTGCGGCAAACAGTAGTTTTGTTGTCGCATGATGTCAATGTGCATCGGTACTCCGATGCGCATGCCGGGGTATAGCGCAGTCCGGTAGCGCGCCTGCTTTGGGAGCAGGATGTCGGGAGTTCGAATCCCCCTACCCCGACCACATTTCACGAAAAAAGGCGGCTTTAGGCGCCTTTTTTCGTTTCTGGGGCTTGAGAGTCCCCGTTGACATCCAAACTTTGGGCGTAATATCCCAAAATATTTGTCACAGGCAGTCGAAAGCCTCTGGCTATCCAGAAGTCACTGTAGGAGCGGGTCTTAACGCTTGAAGGAGGGGGCTATGGTGACGCTTTGGAGAACGATGAAAATCCTATCGCTGGCTCTGCGGCAAAGTGTTTCTTAAGCGTACCAAGGCCTAGTCCATTCGCCATCAGCGTCAACAATAGACTTTGATCTGTAGGATCTACAGCTGGGTCTATGGCTGGTGAGTTGAGGGTGCAATGTAGCTGCGCCGATGCCAGCTCGAGCGCTTGCTGCAGAACGTTACGCTTCGATTTGACTCGCTGATCAGCATTGATCCCTGCAAACCTCTGTGTTTGCTGTTGCAATACCTTGCTCTCCGGCAGGCGATTGACTGTCTCAGGGGACGGTAGACACATTTGAGGCGGTAATTGCTGTGCGGTCCCGCTATAGTCGACCCGCCTTACGCGCCTTAACGCCCCTTGAGCAAGACTTCGGTCATGCAAAGTCGCACGTAAGAGGTTCTGGTCGACCTCAACGTAGCTCATCGTTGTCGCTATATTTGAGTGGTTCAGTAGGCTTTTTGTTAGGTGGATGTTTCGTTCTGGCTGTTTCATCAGGTCTGTGGCAAGGGTGTGCCTGAAGCGGTGAGGTGTCATCCGTACGCCGGTTTTGGTGGTCAGCTTGCGGTACATCGCCTCCACTTGGTCGATGTTCATTTCCTTGCCGTGATAATGGCGTGAAAATCGGTTGACGTTGAACAACTGATCGTTCGGTGCAAATCTTAGCTTTCTTGCTTCCTCAAGAATCTTGAAAATGTGAGGAGCGAGCCCCTCCATGATTGGAACTGAAAATTCTCGATGAGTTTTTTCGGTTTCGCCACGGATCAAAATCATCTGGCCGTTCCAGTCAATATCCTTGACGCGTAGGCACAGCAAGGCATTGAGGCGAATTCCGGTGTAATAAAACACCTCGAAGACGGCGAGCCAGAACCAGGCGGGTGTAATTTGGCTACGTTCGAGTGTGCAGCGCTCCTCCCTCTCAAGTGCATTCAACCACTGGCGTGCACGTTGTATCGCGTCATTGCTGACAGTCTTGCTGCCTCGTTTGGCTGGGATCACGCCAGTTTTCTTGAAAGGGTTGACGGTGGTATGAGTTAGGAAACCATGCTCGATGGCAAAATTCCAAACGGTGCGCAGATGGCTGGAGTAGGTATTCCAGCTGCGCTTACTCAGACCATCACCAAGTCTCTTTTTTCTCCATGCGAGGATCGCTAAATGATCAATTTCCTCGATTGGGGTGCTGCCAAAGTGTTCAGTTAGCATGTTGGCCGAGATACGGTAGATCCTCTCCGTGCTGGCTCGTAAATCACGCGCAGCAATATAGTCCTCCGTGAGCTTCAGGGGGGTGATCATTGTATTTACTCCGTTAATTCTGATCTAAGCGACAAGCTGAGGTTGTCGAAGGGGACTTCTGAGAAAATCGTAAGGGGGTTCAGTAGTAAGTAGCCCTTGAGCTGCTTCGATTTGCGGGGGCCGATAACGTCGCAGTTCCAGATATTCAGGCTTTTCTGGGTTTTGCGATGAAGTTTCTGCTTCTCGAAACTGCGCTGGACCAACTGCCAAGCGTTTACTTGCTGGGCTTTGGCTTGCTGTTCAATGTGTGGGAACTCAAGGACGTAGCGCTTGAATATTCCCGGCGTCACCAGCATGGCGGTCCCGGCTACGGTATGAACCAGTGCTTTGGTGTCGTTGATAATGATGCTGCGGGATGCGATGCCTTTTTTAAGCCATTCAACAAATCCCTGGCCGAGCTCGGTGTTATTGCTAGGCATCGGAGCGACTTCTTCGACAGTTGCATGAGGCGCACCTCCTTGGTCGGAGGTTTGGGAAGGCTGGATGTCATCCAGTTTCGGGGGCGCGGTGTGTGCCGCTGAGACCTGATTGTTTTTGGCGTCTTCTAATGGCTCATTGATATTACCAAGGAGTGCCAGTAGTGCGTCAAATTCGGCAGGATTGTTCGAAGGGTGCTGCTGAGTTTCAAAGGGTGATAACTCTGCCGGCGCTAAAACTGCTGGAGCAGCATTAGGTTCAGCGTTTAGAGGCGAGGTTTTCGCTGGTGCAGCGATAGGGTTTTCTGTCGAGGGCTCTTCTGCCGGATTGCCGGCTTCTACCTCAAGAGTGCCTGTGTAAGCTGTAGGTCGGTCATTTGGGTCATTCCAGATCAGTGCAGGTGAGAGCTTGAGCAGGGTGAAGGTATTTCTCCAGCCGCGACCGTTGTCGATCGTGGCTCTCCAGATGGCCTTGTCCTGGGCGTTGGTCTGAATAACGCCCTGGTCCTGGAGCATGTTGAAGAAGGGGGCGTTCGAGCTGGGAACGCCTTCAACGCCTTGGGTCAGCAAGTAAGCGCGTAACTGATCGGCGATGGGCTTGCTGACCAGCCACAAAGCCTCTTGTGTCAGCCACCCATCTGATGGTCCATCTGGTTGATTCAGCTTGAACGTGTCACGAACCAGGTAACGCAAACCGTCCGCTAGTTGACGTTGCAAGGATTGTTTGGGGGCTGACAATGCACGGGCTGGATTGCCGCCGAGCTCCTGGGCGACGGAGGCTTGGTCGGCCTTGACCACGATCTCGCCCAAAATGCCGGCATGTTCGTACTGACCGGCCAGCACGAAGATCAACTGAGTCCAGGCTTCAGGGAAGCCACTGAGCCAGTCTAAAATTTCCGGAGAGAGGATCTGCGCGTAGATCAGTGCGGCGGCGGCCCCGTGTAACTGGTAGTTGCGTCCTTTCACATAACGAAAGCGATAAGGGCGATTGATTGGGCCATGCCACGGGTGCCAGGTTTTGCCTCCCTCCAGCTCGATGTGTACGTCGACGGCAATCTTGCCGAGGTCATGGATCAAAGCCCCATAAGCAGCTGCGGCAGTCCACGCTTCAGCCTGCGCCGATTGAGACTCCGGTGGTGCGCCTATCGGTAGAAGGTAGGTCTGTCGAATCTTCAGGGCATAGGCGACGATCTCCAGGCCATGATCAAGCATGCCGCCAGGGTGTGCATGGTGGTGGTTCTGCGAAGCAGGGAGCTGCTGGACCAACTCCGCGTAGCGCTCAAGTGGACGTCGATAGAGTTCTACAAACTGTGAGCGGGATAACGATGCGCGCTGCCAAATGTTCTCCAGCAATTTTTGGCGGCGCGGGGTCGCGAGCAAATCCTGTCCTTGGGCAGGTTTTAGGAAACCGTTCGGGGAAGAGGCGACAGCAGGTAACGTTTTGCTGCGGCGGAAGATTGAGAACATCACCAGCTCCATCAATGAATCATGGGCTGGCTTTTCCTCTATCTAGTGGGTCCTATTCAATGGGAAAACGTCACCCGCTGCTTCATCCTATTTCGGAAGGCGTTACGCCATCATCGTGACGCTCGGACCAACTTCGCCTGCAGAGGGGAGTGGAGCAATAAGATGCTGGTCTCCTTTTCTGCTGTGTGTCGCGCCTTGAGCAGCAGCGAACAGCAGGTAACAACGACGACCTTTTTGCGAAGCAAGCCCTTTCGGGTAGGGCTTTTACCCTTGTGAACCATTCCATTCGCTTTTAGAAACCATTTACCCTTTGGGCCATTTTGCAGGGGGTTGGGTCGGTGGTGGCTGTACATGCACGACGAAGTATCCGTTTATCCAATGGCCTTGCGGCAGCGCGAAATCAGGATTATAAGTAATGTCAAAGCGCCTCTAGCATGAGGCTGGAAGGAGATGGATGATGATCACGCAGACCCCTCAAGGAGTTGCAAGCCGCTTCGGTTACGGCCTAGGTCGTGTCGCGCGCTTCGTTCTGCACGATCGAAATCCAGTGCTCCGCTGGGTCAAACGATTGGCTCTGGCGGCGGCGGTGTTGTACTTTTCTTCTGATATTTTCAGCGTGCTTGCCAGTGTAGCTGTGCTTCTTCTGGTTTTTGGAGGAGCGTTTTGGTTGTTAAGCAATAGCGAGTCTTCATCTTCAAATAAAAAAACGATCGACTATGGAAGTGGTTATGGCCCTCAAGGATATGGTTATTACAAAGCCGGTCGGCGTGTTGACGATGATGACTAATTGGCTCGACTATTATCGATATTCGAGCCATTAGAGCTATAGTATTTTGCTTTTGGCTTTATCCGCAGCCTCTTGTCCTGCTTTATTCACATCCTTAGTACCGCTAGAGAGCCCCTCTAGTACCTTTCCAGCACTGACTCCTGCCCATGCTAATGCACCCATCCAGAACACTGGTAGGATGATGAACATCGCACCCATGACGAAGTTCAGGATCGCATCCTGAGCAGTGGCGTTCAGTCCCATTACAGGGTCAAATGACAGATGTGGGGAACCTGCCCCGTATAAGGCGTCAAGGATCGTAGTATCGACCCACCGTGCCAGCTGAAACCAAAAGTCCACGAAGATCAGCGCAAAGAACACCACGGTCATGGTCATGGCTACTTTCAACTGGTAAGCCCCAACAATCAGCACCAGTGGTATACAAATCACCATCGCCATCTTCAAGAACGCCATGACCATTGGTAGTGCCTGACGAACCATGTCCATAGCAGGAAAATATGCCAATGAGCCCAGTGCTACCCCAAGGGTGCCGGTGACACGAGCGGCGCCATTCCACACGGTTCCGTTGATTTGTCCCCCGTAGTCCGTATAAACATCCCCTTTCACCTGGTTCGACGGCGAGACCAGTTGCCGAACAAGCGAGTCGGTCACTTCGTCCTGGGACAGCCACTTCGCCCAACCAAGCATTTTTGTCATGAGGTCAGGTGATACTTGATCCTTGATACGATCTCGTAAGCCTACTCCGCTATCGGACCACCATTGTTTGCACGTTGGATATCCTCCACCTCCGCTCACCTGTGGCAAGCCCACATCACGCGATGCGTTGTATGGCCAGGACGTTCTGGGTGTCTTGGAGTAGTCCGTGTCGTAGTAGCCCGAGGTGTTCAGCAAGAAGTGGGAGCCGATCCAACTGAGGTCCTGCAAGAACTGGGGATCATTGGCTTTCGTGCCCAAGTCTGGTTGACGCATGAAGAGCCGGGCGCGTGAAGGTCCATAACAGTCGTGGGTAAAGTCGCCGATTTCCTGGGCCAGCAGTGGGTTGTTGATCTTGGTGTTGTCTACATCCATTCGCATTTGTCGCAGATCGGTCCCACAAGGGATTGCAGCGACCGCACCACTGGTCAACCCTTTTGACAATGCATGCATAAAGGCCCACCACATGGGCATTTGTGCACTCTTTCCTGCCAGAGAGCTGAATGTTGTGTTCCAGCCCGTGTCGCTTGGTTTAGGTAAGTTGTATTGACATTGCTGGGCTCTACTTTGATCGAACGCCAAGGTATCGAAGCTCACATTGACGGCAGGGACTGCGAAGAATGCGACGACGACGTAGCCAACATAGATGTTGGTCTCGATCCGGGCCAGTGAAAGCACGCCTTTGTTACCCTCATCAGCCCCTTCTCCACGGACCTTGAGCCATTCTCGAATAACGATTATGCAGAAGGGCAGGGCGAACAGGCCGGTATCTGAAATCATATCCCAGATACCGTTATTGATGATCCAGCCGACCAGCGTCAGGTAGTACTCCAAATAATCATTGGTGTAGAGCGTCACTGGGCACCTCCTGTCTGATACAGCACTTTGCTCATCTCAACCATGGCAAACAATAAAACCACCATGACCTCGATCTTCAACAGGCCTTTGCGCCTCGATTGCGGCAAACGAGCCTTGAGCTTGAGCCAGGTAATCGCCAGTGCGATATAAAGCATCAGTCGCCAGATGAAGAACGGCCAGTAGTTGTCGACACGCCATGCTTGCCATTGCTCAGCACTGTCGAACACGCTCATCAAGACGGCGCTGAGTAGCACTACGAGGGCGGTAGTTGCAAGCAGAGTGCCGAGTACAAGTAAAATGCCCCGCCCGAATCGCCGAGTCAGTGAGCGGTTGGGGGTGGCGACAGGATCTTGAATATCGGTCATGGCCTACACCTCACTGTTTGCTCTTGGCCGGTGATTGCAACTGATTCAGACGATCCGTTTCTGGGTCTCCTGGAAACACGCCGCGAGAGTCTTCGGCCCGAGCTTTGCCGCGCTCAATGATGGTCAGGGGAGAGTTCTTCGCGAGCTGTTGACGCATATCAAGCTCCATCTTCAGATTGCCAATTTCCTGTTGCAGCGAGGAGCTTTGCTGACCTACTGCCTGGACGGCGAGGTCATTCGCCGCAACGTTCGGCTCCCGGCTACCCGCCATCAGTGTGCGCTGTAAGGTCAAGGCTTTCTCCAGCACATCGGACAGCGCGACTTCTGAGGCGAGTCGACGGGCGAGTACGTCCTGATCACGCTCGTCCTTCAGGGCGGCTATTACGCCCCGGGTGATTGGCAATGAGTTACTACTCGCAGCTTCAAGATTTTCCACCGACAAGGTTTTGCCTCCGGTCAGTAGTTCCTGTAGCGCCTTTAGCTTGGTGTCGTACGTTTCCTGGATCAGTGGCGTCAGACCGACGCCTGCTGCTGTCACCGTTTTAGGGCAACTGTCACAGGTCTGCTGTTGCTGTTCCCCCAGTACACGATTGGCGAAGGTGGTGGCTTCCTGGGGCGATGACCAGACATTGCAGACCATGCCGTTGTTGCAGCTGTCCTTGCTGATCGAGCCGGTGTCGCCGGCCGCGCGTTTGTTCAGTAGGTTGTAACCCGCTTTGGTGACGTCACCCACAATACGGATTGGCTTCTGCCCGGAACCTCCTGCTCGATCACCCCCAACCCAGGTGACGCCATCGTTGCCACCTTTCTTTTCGACCTGCTCTATTGCTGATACTGCGTCGGTATTGGATGCCAGTGTCTGGCTCATGGCCTGGCCCTCAGCGAGCTTGCCCCAGCCCATTTGGTTGCCGGCGATGTCCGCCATTTTTTCGCCAATTGCCCGACAAGTACCTTTGGACCGGTCAAAGTCCAAGCGGGCCTGCAAGATGCCGTTGGTAATCAGGTTGTACAGCGCCGGGTTGGCACGTTGAAGAATTAAGGCGGGCAGCGAAGCTACGGCGCTGGTCGCATTCTGTACGACCGTGCTCATGATGTTCTGGAAACCAGAGGTGGCACCATTCAACTGGTTTTGAAGAGTGTTACTCATACTCATGTTTCCGCAGACCAGATTGTTGTTCCAGCCGCCCCCTACGGAAATACTGTCCATGTTGCCAGCGCTGCCCATCGTTACAGCATTGCCTCCCCCAATGTTGTAGAGCACGTCGTCACCGATGACGCTGCCAGAGGACGAGACGTTGATTGGGTCAGCCGCATGCACTACTGCGCTGCTGAAACAGAAGATGAGGCAGATCGCCAAGGGGGTGAGTTTCATGTGGTGCTCCGATCACTGAAGTTCATTGGAAGTCCGTACTGCCCAGGAAGGTCTGGCCGCGACGTTGGCAACATGAATACGGACGCCAGAGCGCCCAGGCGTATCCGCCGTCCTGGGCATCGATATTGGGTGTGATGGTTGGAAAGGTTGCGCAGGTCGGGTTGAGGACCGGGGTTAATTCCTGCCATTTTCCGGTGGAGGCATCGCCTTCGCGCAGCGCGCCCGCTGGCCAGTAACCGGGCTGGGGGAGGGCAAGCATCGGTAGATAGACGTGAACCTGGCCGAGGCGGGTGGTCACGTCACCGGCGCGCTGTGCAATGACGGCGCCGGTCTTGTAGTCGTCGGTCTGATTGAGAAAGCCACTTCGCGGATAGACGTTCCCCCAGCTACTGGCAGTGAGCAGGCTACCGACCTCACGCATTCCAGGGATAAGTGCTTCGGGGTATACGGCCTCGGGCACGCCGTATCTCCACGCAATGGGGTCAAGGGTGCTGAGGAAGTAAGGCACAAGCGGTAAGGTTGCGCCTTTGCACACATAGCCGGAGGCGCTGGCGAACTGACTCAGTGCCGCACCACCAGGATGGCCGATCACGTCGGCTTCCTTGAACTTGATGATGTTGTTTTCGGCGACGTGGTTGGTGGTGCCGTCATTACCGGCTTGGGCCATAGGATTTGGAGAACCGAGAGGTGACATTTCAATCCACGGGTTTGCCCCCGTATTTGAGTAGGCCGACACCACGGCGTCCGGCACGTAGTGACGAACCTTGGTTGAGGTTTTGACTTTGCAGCCGAAAGGCGTGCAGAGCAGCCAATAGCAAATGCCGACCACCTTGTATTCCAGACACGTCGGAGACAGCGTCGAAGCAATGATTGTTGCCGAGGTGATCGCAGCTGATGCGCTGAAGGACAAACTGAAGGTGATGGCCAGTGACAGTGGTCGTAACGCATAGCGTGAGCGCATCATCGTGACAGGCTCCTAGCGTGATTGATCAACCCAACGGCTTTAACCACATCTGGCTCTCCATAGACGACGTAGCGGCGATCAACGACTACGGCCGGGAGTTTCTCAACTCCCAGACTCCAAGCGTCCGTGACTCCTTGTTGGGCCTGAGCCAGGTCGCTTTGCAGGCGCTTGCCCGCAGGGCTGGCCAAGTAGCGCTGAATAGCCGCTTCTGCCTGGCGTGGATCTGCGGGCAGTTCGTGGGAGAGTTTTTCTTCAAGGCGTTGCTGCTCATCCACGAGAATGATGCGAGTGCCAGAGGGCGCGGACACTGGATGTCCTTGATCAGTAATGACCCATGTTTCGGCCTGGGCGAGCACAGGCGTGAGTAGCAGGAAAAGGGTGATAGACCAGCGATGCAACTGATTGAGGTTGGTGTGGATGTCGGTCATGGCACCGTACCTGAAGTGAGTTCGAGTACAGGAAACCGGATCACGGTGATGGGTGCAGTAGAAAATAGGATTTTGAGCGGGGAGGTATTTCAGAGGTCAATAGGACGTTGGGCGGCTTGCCCATCAGAAAATGGAACCATAAATCACCGGCCATCACATCCACTCGCCCATCGTCCGCTCTGGGGTAATGACCGCCATTGCACCAGGTGTAAAGCCGAGCATTGATCAAATATGAGTTGTCAAAATTAACAACCGGAGTATTATTAGTCTTAAATGTTAAGGACGCCCATGGACGTATTGCTCAAGCAGCGGTTTGAAGATGCCGCAATTCGCTACCCGAACGATCAGAGCGGGCTTAAACGATGTTACAGATTACTGAAGGCGGCAGAGCCTAATAGCTACACGGATCTGGAAAATATATTCGGTCACACGATCGATTTATTCAAATACCGCGCTGATGACTGTTGGGTAGTGATTGATATTGGTGGGAACAATCTGAGGCTGATTGCAGGTGTTAACTACGCTCGGCAAAAGCTGTATGTGAAGCACATTTACACCCATGCTGACTACGACACGGCTACAGAGTGGTATGCCAGCAACAAACGAGGAATCAAACCATGACCACTGTTCTTGAGAATTCGCAGACCGTGCGCGCAGCGCTCGAAAATCTCCAAATGCTTCTCGAGCAACTGAGCGGTCAGTTCGTCAACGGAATTAATGACGCTGCGGACTACGCACGCGCCTCGGTGCTGCTTGATGAGTTGACTGACGGGCATGACCTCAACAAGTATGAGGAACAGATCCTGGTCCAGCTTGAGGACGCTATTCTCGCTTACGAGCAGGACGGTGGGCAGTTCAAGGCCTTCAACGAGTCTTTCACAGCCACAACATCGCCAGTGCAGTTGCTCAAAGATTTGATGGCAACACTGCAGCTCACAGGTTCGGATCTGCCAGAAATTGGCGACAAGGCGGCTGTATCAAAAGTGCTCAGCGGCAGACTAGCGATCAGCCACAGAATGGCGTTCGCTCTGGCTGAGAGATTTAGCATGGATCCTAAAGCTTTCGCCCCAACATCTGAGAAGGCCTCTGTAGACGTGGCTGCTGCTTTAGCGGTGTCTAAATTGAATACCCCGCTACCTGTTGGTCGCCCTGAGCTCAAATGCCAATCGGTTAATGTGTTGATGAAGCCTTCAGTGCCTTCTAAGTTATTAAAGCCGGCAGTCAGGCCAATGCAACCTGCTAATTGGCTGCTAGATCGGCAAGATGATGACCATAGATTAGTGGCGCGCGCACCTAAGCCACTCGATCGGGGTCCCAAGCCGTAAAACCTACTACAGCGCGAACCAGCTCGGTCGCTTGTATACCCGTCTGTTCGATCAGGCTGGAGTCGAGGGAGCCAGTGCGCAATCAGGCCGTAGGGCTCTTGCCGTGAGGTTAAAACGTCGCGGCACTGATCTACGAGTCATCAGCGAAATCCTCGGTATAGATAAAGCTCATCGGGCAATAAAATTCGGCGCAATCTACTCGGTTGGGTTTCTGGTCGCTATGGCTGGGCTGGTGATTATTTTCCTGCCGAGCCTTCATGCTTTTGAGGCCCGCAGTCGTTGGCCTGTTCTTCCTAAGCATTTCACTCGGTGCGATGTTTGGCATCCGTACCGGCTTCAAAGCCGAAAGTTAAGGGAATAAGCGATGAATAACGAACAGCTTCAAGGAATCGCTGCTGCTTTGGAAGAAGGCTACGGCGAATGCCCGCAAGGCCGAGCGGTACTTATGCGCTGGATCGAAGAAGAGATATCCCGGCTTAAAGCGCGAGGTGTGCCAGGTGGAGAGGCGGCCACGATGGAGCTTGGATTGTCATACTGGGCTTGGCTCGGTGAAGAGTAGTAAAGGAACCACGAACGCCCAAGCCCTGCATTTGTGGGGCTGAGGCCATATAGAGAGGCGCGATTTGGCGTCTGTCACGTCGAGGGATTGGCCATGTCGTTTGAACACGTTGAAAAGGTTGCACAGGTCCGAGATCAAGATTCGGCGAATGAGCGGTTGGCTGCTGGCTGGTCGCTTCTCGCAGTGGTTCCTGGCTTCGATAACGGGGTTGCGTACACCAACTTCGTAATGGGCAAGACTGCCACCGGGGGAGCAGCACATAGCGATTTTCCGCTTGCCAATGACGCGGCTGTCGCCGCCATCCAGTTTGCCCTGAGCGACGACGACGGTATGCAATTTCTTCGACTCTGGAACGGTGGTGATTTCGACATTATTCGCCGTGAATGGCCCGACGCACCTGAGGAAGTTTTTATCGGTGCAGACCCTCTACATAAGCCGTCGAAGTAAGCAGGAAAAATCCATAGAGCTGCAAGAGCGCACTTCATCATTTTATAAGACTCTCTTTAAACGTCCGGTAATTCCGGCACCTCTACTGCATTTATACCCAACGTCTGACGGCTAGGCTGTGGTGTACCTGGACGAGACTTTCCTCAATCCTTGGACTTATTGGTGGGGGAGTTCAGCTGTTTTTCTCGACTCCCCCCCTGAGCCAGCCAGTCAATGGCGGAAAGCAACAACACACCATCTGCGGGGCCTTCAAGTTTTATAGACTTGCCGGTCGTATTGTCTCTAATCAGTAGGGTGGGAGTTGCGGTGATCCCAGCTTTGACGGCTTCTTCTGTTTGTTGGCTAATGTGCAGGGCGACCTGTTTGTCGTTTGCTGTACAGGCCACCAGGTTTTGATGATTAATGCCATTGACGTCCAGTTGGCCATTGAAGCCCAGGCCGTTGCTGCGAGTTCGCTCAAAGACCTGGTCGATGGCTTGCCAGAAGGCCGGTGCGCCACCTAGCTTTCCCACGCATTCAACGAGCCTGGCTTCGTGTACTGCAGCTGCACCGTGAAAATCCAGTGGCAGGTGATGCCACTGCAGGTTCACCTCCTTCTGCTGCCGCACCCAGGCTTTCAACTCTGGTGTATACGTCTTGCAGTACGGACATTCCAGATCCGCAAATTCGGTCACGCTCCAGCGGGCATCAGGCGGGCCAAACAGCCACGGGCCAGTATGTAGTGGTGTTTGTATTTTGTCCCAGGCTAGGGCCGCGTAGCCCAGCACTAACGCACCTGCCAAAAGACTCCCTAGCATCACCCATCGCTTTCGAAGGCGTGTCATGCCCGTGCCTCAGCGGACTTCGATGAAAGTAGTGCTTGTTTGCGCAGAGCCTCCAAAAGGGCGTACTCAGCGTTCTCAGGTTGTGGGTGCTGCTGGAGCCAATTGGTTAGCACTGTTTGAAGCTGGGACTCAATGTCACGACGGTCCACCGCACGTACTAAGACCTGTTGCAGCTCCTCTATCAGCACGGGGGCACAAACCTCCAAAGTCTGCAAAGCATCCTCACCGGGCTTTTCAAGCAACTGGGTCAGACTTTCAATCAGGTTCTGGGTCAGGGAATTCAGTGTTCTCATACGTGGCGCTCCAAGGCCGTGACTTGCTCGGGAAAAGTGATGATGTGAGGTTCGATACCTCGATAGCGGTCTAGCGTTGCGGCAACTTCAATGGCCGCGTCGAGCTCGTTGCAGCCTGCGGCCTGCATGATGTCGTAGCGTTGTTTCTTCTCTTCCGGTTCTGTCATGGCCAGGGCCAGGTACAAACTAGGCGGTACCACCCGGAACAACATTTCCATGCTTTTGGATAGCACAACGCCCTCGGTAAACTTCCCGCTTTCTTTGCGTGCGGACAGCATCATCGACTTCTGAGCGGGGGTCAGTTCACGAAAGCGCGCGATCTTCTCCACCTCATCAGGCGGCATATTCAAGCAGATCCACCACTCGATCATGTTGAGTAGGGCCGATGCCTCTGGTGGTACGTCGTCAACGTTTTGAGTGGCCATCCAGAACCAGGCTCCCAGCTTTCGCCACATTTTGGTGATCTTGACGGAGTAAGGGGACAGCAGTGGAACCTTCAACTGGATGTGGCCTTCGTCGGTGAAGAAAATCAGGGGGCGGCCTTTGAATTGATCCCGCTCTGCGATGTTGTTGACCGTGTTGAGCAGAGAAATGTAGGCGATGGCCATCTGTGCGCTGTAGCCTTCTCGGGCATAGGTGGCCAAGTCCACAATGGTGATGTCCGCCTCTGGCCACGGAGTACCAGGACGGTTGAACATATCGCCTTCGGTGCCCATGCAGAACATGGACAATGCTTCAGCCATTTCCAAAAAGCGTGCGCTACGTGCGGCCGGAATACCAGGTTCTAGCCCCATTTCACGCAGGGCTTCCCGGATATCTTCGGGGAGCACGATCCGCTGTTCAGCTACGCATTTTTGAGCTGCATTGAGAATGCATTGGCGGATGGCACTACGGTCTGCCCGGGTAAGGCGCGCATCTTCTTTATCTTCCCCGCCAGTGATCATCAGCCTGGCTGTAATCTCCATTTCACCCAGGATGTCGCGTTGTTCGTCTTCTGTCTGACTTGCTAGGTGTTCGTCCGAGGCCTCAAGGTCATCAGCTTTGAGCGTTTTGACGTTTGCGGTGGGTTCAATGAGTTTTTCAGCATCGGCGAAGGGCGCTAAGCTAACCCCTGATCCAGGTGCGAGCCGGACTCGGTTAACCGTCAATCCGAGTTTTTTGGCAAAGTCTCCCAGCAGGCCAAAACTGTTGCCGGCCTCAACGATGAAAAGTCGCGGCCGATAGATGGCAACGATCTGACTAAGGATATTTGTTGCGCTGGCGGACTTACCTGAGCCCGTAGGCCCGAAGATAAACAGGTGCGCGTTCATCTGACGGTCCAGCTTGTTCAGTGGATCGAAGGTTATCGGCGCTCCCCCACGGTTAAATAGGGTGATACCGGGATGTCCGGTTCCGGTCGACCGTCCCCAGACTGGGGCCAGATTCGCAATATGCTGAGCGAACATCAGTTGGGCGTACCACTCCAGTGCTTTGCGCCCATTGGGGTCGAAGTTGCCAGGTAACCATCTGAGGTATGAGTTGAGTGGTGCGACTTCATCCCGAGGCTCCACGGGCTCCATGCCCGCACCCAGTAATGCACTGCTGAGTTGTAGACTGCGCTCCTGTAGCTGTATGTCGTCTTTGCCACGCAGGTAAAACGCTACACTACCTCGGTACAGCTTGTGTTTACGGCCGAGCAACTGTCGGGCAGTGGCGACGTCTTCGCGGGTCAGAATCGATGCTTGTGTGTCGCCTACTGCTTTACGAGATAACTGTTCCAGATGCCCTTCAAGGATGTCCTGCGGCGTGATCACGAGGGTGATACAGAGAATGGTGTCCTCTGGCATTTTGTCGAACAGCGCGTTGAGCGCATCACCGCCCTTACGCGTCTCACCCGTAAGATGTCCTGTCTGAGGAGCATCGCGCAGGCGATCGAGCATCACAACCCGGTGGGGCAGACCGTCGAAGTACCACAGCCCTTTTTCTGTATCCGAAAACGGTTCGCGGTAAAACAGATTCTGCGAGAAGTCAGTGCCACTGGCGAGTGGCAACTCACCTTCTTCTGACGGCGGTACGTCCTTGCACACCAGCTCATAGAAGCGACGGATATCCGCATCGGCAGGGCCGAGATGGTCTGGACGTGGGTTGAACCAATGAATCAACCAGTGACGAATAGCGTGGCCATCCATACGATGGGTTTTAATGCCGGCGTTAGCCAGGCCACCCACCAAGCGATCGCAGATAATTTTCAGGTAAGGGCCAGGTGCTTGGCCGCGCACGTCCGCTTGTGCCCCTTGGGTCCGACGATAGACAACCAGCCGGACACGGCGTTGTTGACCTCTCCAAGGCAACTGACTGACCTTGGTGTCTTCAAACAGTCCGCCTGGCTTGGAAATAGCTTCCAAGTGCTGCTTCATCAACTGCAGATAAAGCTCGGTAAAGGCGGTGCCTTCTGCCCGAGGCTGGATGTAGTCATGCAGCTGCTGCAGGTAATTGTCCCAGCTGGTTTCATCTTGGGCGTACAACTGCACAACCCACGGAGAGGTTTCTAGCTCGTCGAAAGAATCCTGCAAAGCGTTTTCCAGGGCGTCACGCGCCTTGCGCAACCACTCGGGGTCTCGACCTTCTGTGCCGATCGGTGTCAGCTCAAAAAAAGCTGCACGAGACACTCCGTCTTCCAGCAGCATGGCTTTTTCCCCCGGTAGGTAGTCCACCCAGGGCAAAAGGTCGACGAACGAGGGATTGACGTCGTACAGGCGGTCAACGTCAGCGGTCGTTGCTGGTTTTTGCTTTGGGTTACGCCAATCGCTCGGAGAGGGAATGCCCATAGCGGCTAGGCGTTCGTAATACCGTTCGGTTGCGGCTTCAAAAGTTTCGGTAGCTGAGGCCTGTCCGTCGACGGACTCGGCAACACTGGATGACAGATCGGGTTCGACACGACCTGATGCTCGTCGTGTTTTGAATCGTTCAAAGAAACCCATCAATAGGCCTCCGTGCGTTCGCCAGGCATGGCGTACTGCACGCGCTGGTACAGGGGGAATACCGTGGTGTAGCCCGGAATGTTATCGTCGAAACAAAAATGTATGGCCAGACTGTCTAGTGATGCTTGATATTGCTGGCTAAAGACCCAATCCAATTGGAGGTCAGATGCCACGCAAACCCTTCTCCAAGTCTGCCCTTGAGTCGAGTGAACGATCGCTCCTCCAGCGCAAGCTGCCAGAAAACACCCCCCAAGCAATCCAAAAAAGAAGCACTGCAAGGGGACAAGTCGATGTTTCAGCTCAAGGGTTGCTTGTCCGAAACAAGACTACTGGCACAAGGGAATACGTCCGTGACTTCACAGACCTTGTCACTGAGTATCCGCACCATAAATTAATTGTCCAGCAGTTACTTATAGGTGCGCAGCTCCATTCCGCAAAGAGATTGATCACATATCAATCCCATCAAGACATCTATTACTCAATTCAAGAGTTTGTGCTGTTTCTTAATAGCGCTGAGCCGATCAATAAATCAGTCAAAGGTGTTGCTGATGTCGATGGGCAGGTATGCGTGAATTTTAGGTCATTTCTAATTCGTTCGTATCCAGGTCGCACCGTAAATAGAAAAAGATACGGCGCATTAAAAAATATCTTCCTTTCGTTGAAGAATAAATATAAAGGGCAGAGCTGGGTCGGCAAAGGGTTTGAATGGCCGACTGGACCTGGGATGAACGAGCAAGTAACAGAAGGATACAGCAGGGAGATTCATAATAAGCTTGTGGAGGGATGCTTGATCGATATTAAGTTTATTATGAAGTGGATGGAGAGTTACAACGGTGTAGTGGAAGGCGGGAAGCCAATTCTGGCATACGATCTTTCATTAGAAAACTTGATGTTTGACCTGGTTGTAAAAGAGCAAACTAAAAGATCCAACGGGTCAATCAAGGCGACACACATTAAAGGGTTTGAGTGGGTTATACGCTCCACTGGAGATGTTAAAGAATACATACGGGCAAATGGAATAAGTATAGAGAAGTTTCTCGGCATTTACCGAGACCGCGCCCACGAACTGGCGGCTAAAGGGCGCTCTGTAGTTGGTACTGAGGTGAGTGAAAGGGGGATGGTGTATGGCTGTGATCGAGAAGAATCTGGGCGAATTGCAACTGCTAATGTAGGGAGGCTTTATCCTGATTGGCCTATGCAAGTGAGCTTCGAGGAAGCTGGACATCTGTTTTCCTCTGAGTGGAGTAAAAACACCGCTCACGGAACAAACAAGAAATATTCTACGCTGGAAAAAAGATTACGGTCGGCCTTGATGTATATGAGGGTTGGGCCAGAACACCTACCCTATGAAGTAGGACAAATGGCGTACTTCAGCAGAGTAGCTTTCACAATGGCAACTTTATTCCCATTCTTTCTCTTCGTGATGTTGCAGACGGGCTGGAATTTTGAGGTTGTTGTATCGATAAGCGATAACCTAGACGACCACATAGAAGAAGACCTTTTGGATGATGACTATGTGATTATTTATGGGTACAAGGGACGGTCCGACAAAAGCCAAATGCATAGATCAAACAAGCGAGATAAGTTTGGCGCGTATCAGATCTTGCGCTTTGTTGCCGCTGAAGTAACCAAGCATTTGTCGTCGCCTCATTATTTAAATGGTAAATTATTTCAGTGTGTCATTTCGAAGAATCTGTGGAATAAGTTTGGTCGCTTATGCACGCCGGTGACCACTACGAATTTTGGGCACGCATCAACGGAGTTTCTACATCGCCACCGCATAAAATTGGATACGGATACCAAATCCCCCAGAATTGAAACGAAACGTCTTCGAACTACTTACGAAACTCGACGGAGAGAACAGGGTTTAGATATAGACGAAGTTTCGGCAATGATGGGGCATTCGGATATCGATACCACAGTGAATCATTATGATAGTGACTGGGGGTCGGCAGAAATATTAAATGGGCGTCTAAGGAAGATTCAGAGAAAGCATGAAGAAGATTTTAGGCGTTACTCAGCAAATCTTCTTACAGATGTGTCTTTGGTTGAGCTGCGTGAAGCCACTCTACGCTGCGGTAGCAAAGAAGAACTACGGTCAGTTGTTGCACCATTAGTCGGTAGGCTGAATTCTTCTGAAGATTCGGTAATACAGTTGCTTTCTCCGGAAGGTCAGACATTCATTGCAAGTTGTCTAAATTCAAGACGACCAGATTGGCCAGGCGCTGAAAGTTTTCTTAGGACGGATACGCCTTGCAACTACTTCAATCGTTGCCCGTTATGCTCACAGTGTGTGATCTTCAAAGAAGCATTACCTTTTATTGCAAGAAGAATTTCCGACCTTGACGGTCTGAGGGAGCGGTTAAATCCCTTAGAATGGGAGAAAAGCTATCGCGCTGAGTATTTAGCGTGGAAGGGGGTTCTAGAGGGCTGGGGGGATCCGATTGAGGTTGCTGAGGCAATAGATAGATCGGAACATAACGGTTTTGCACTGCCATTGACAATGATAGGGCTCTCATGACAACTCCAACACGTGACCAAATAAAAGCCGTTTTAGAAGAAATAAGGAATGGACTGGGTTGTCACGAGGAAGAGTTAGAGCCTATCGCTACTGAAGAAGATGATGAGGTTCTGAGTGGCGACTCTTCACTTGGGATCATTTGCGATAGTGTAAATTTACTAAATCTTTCCAGAATTGATAAGAACGAGTGGAGTTATATTAGGGTAAGTCCTAGAAGCTCTTTCGGCGATCCGGTTTGGGATTTTGGGGATTACCCCTCCCCTTATGGATTTCCCATACGCATCAATTTTGATTATGTGAATATGTATGGCGTGAATGTTTGTGGAGTAGGACACGAACATTGGGTGAATATTGCTAGGGCGCTACTATTTTACCGTGTACCGCATTTCGGAATTCATGGTCGTATTAATGCTTATACATCTCTTGAGACAGATAAAACAAAAGTATTAAGACTTGTCGGGTTGTTTCATGCCGAAGGTCTATATTTAGGTTCGGAAAATTCACCAGGTTTTAGGACGGTGAATGATTTGGCCAAGTCGAGTGTGGAGCACTATATAGAGTCGCTGCCCACATCTGGGATCAAGTGGGAATTCTGTTACTTAATGTCCTTCTGGCAGGGCGTGTCATCGATGGGTATGCTTCCGTCAGAGTACTCACTATACGATTCATACGTAACTAAAGAGCTTGTCGCCAAATATAGAAGAGAATACGACGAGTCCTGTCGACCTTTCGAACCCATTCCGCTCGATGACTATGCAGAAATATTTAGATACTGTGTGGGGTTTGTTGAAAACTATAGCGATGACGTCCTTTGGCTGTATAAAAATTTTGCGCCAACCATAGTAGGTGCTTTTGAGAACCCCGAAAAGCTTGCCGCGATAAATTTTGGTGTGTCAACGGCGTCCGTTGAGGGAGTTAAAAGATTTAGGGATTATAAACCTAAGTTACTAGATAGCGGTATTCCCTGGTGGGGAATAGAAATCAAGGAAAGAACGCATGAGAATGATGAGGGGGAGTATATAAATCAAACTGCTGTGATTAGCGTTGTTGTCTCTCTGATCGATGCGTGTATCGTGCTTCTTCTGTGCCTTACTGGGATGCGCCGATCAGAGGTCATTGGACTTAAGGTGGATTGTCTTTCGTTTAAGTCTGAGGGTTATTGGCTTACTTATACTGTTTTCAAAACCTCTATTTCGTCACAGGGCGACATTAAAACAATACCTATCCCAAAAATTGCTGCTGACGCAATTGAAGTAATAATTGAAATAGGGCGTGATGCTCGTGCTTACGCTAATCACGACTATCTGTTTGTCAAGATACCAAAGTTTAGTTTTGGAAACACTCCGCAGTCCACTGTGGTAGAGCGAGCTTGCAATCGAGTGGCAAACAACCTGGGTATTGATTATAGAGTACACCCACATCGTTTTCGGAAGTCACTTGCACTTTATATAATTCATCAAGATTCGCGGAATCTTGAAATTATTAAACGCCTCTTTTCTCACCGCAGCTTAAAAATGACGTTAAGGTACATCCTTTCTTTACCTGGCGTGAACGATGAAGTCAAAGCTACGTTGATTGAAGAAAATACGGAAATTCTCGTCGAGGTTTTGCAAGGTGTAATTTCCGGTCAAATTGGGGGCATTGGAGGCAAAAGGTTGGCCAAGACTGCTAATTCTTCTCCAATACTCAGGGCTAAATTGCAAAACGCGGGAAAAGAGAGTTTAAGTCAGTATGTCGCCTCTTTGCTTGATGAAGGTGTGAAGCTTCTGCATAGAACGAATCTTGCAATCTGTATGCGAACGCCGGGTCTTACCAGCGAGTCACCTTGTGATGCTAAGAATGATAGCCCTGGGTCGAGGCTTCATCCAAACTTGTTTGCGTGTGACCCATATAATTGTAGATATGCTGCATTTGTCGAGGCCAATGTTCCATCATTAAAAAATGAGATAATTTTCCACGATAATATGATTAAGCATAGGTACTGTGGAGCGACTCAGAAGGAATATTCGCAGAGGCGTATCGCTGAAGCCTTTAAGCGACTTCACGAGGTTGTAGGGGATGAAGCACATATTTTCCTAAAGCAGGTAGCGCATGGCTAAGCAGGATCTCCTCAATCGGGTGTATGCGACTATTTCAGCGCTCCAAAGCGACGGCCGAAAAAAGTTATCAGTGATGGAAGTTTCTAAATTATCCGGTGTCGGTCGTGCAACAATCAATCAAAAGCATGATCCTGACTGGGTGAAGGTCAGAGAAGTCATAAAAGGAACAACTCATTCTGGGGTTTATGCAAAGGATTCAAGTGAGGATATCAAAAAGCCACTCAAAAATACTCAAGAAATACATCATCGACTGAAAGAGTTGGAGGAGCAGTTAGCCCTACTAAGGGAGCGCGCTAGCACCACATATAATCAGTTGATCGACAGGGTACAATATTACTTTGCGTTGGCTAGTGAAAAGCCTGCTAAGCAAGTTGAGAAGGCTAAGCTCCTTCAAGAGCTAACTCATCAGAAGAATCAGAACGCAATCCTACGTGCAGATCTCAAGGCGGCTCTTGCTGAATCATTAACTCCTGCGGTATCAGGAATTATCACTTCAAAGATTATTTTGGAAGTGCCTAATGCAGTCTCAGATTCTGAGGCCATTCTGAGTTTTTTGGAGAAACTGGATTCGTTATCTAGTCAGAATCGATCTTCACTTGTTACCGCAGTCTACATAATGTGTGGTCTTCCAATGTGCGGCAAGTCATCTTGGATTGATAATCACAAGCCACCTACTCCAGGTGTATCCTTATATGTCTGTGGAGCAAGTGATACAGTTTCAACTCGGAATTTGTTAGTTTCTAGGGTTAGGAAAGAATTTAGCGCGCCTGTGCACTGTGTTCGATTTAGTCTAGGCCTTGATGCCTGTATCTCTAGGGCCGAAAAACAGTTCAATGGTGCGGCTCTTGAATTGAATATTTCATCCATCAAAGTTGTGGCTGCGCGGTTCGAAGAAATACAATTCAGCGAAAATTTCGACTCAATCATCTTGGCTTGAAATCAGTGAATGGTCTAAAGCGTTTCCAATCGTTTGTTGAAGAGCGACGTCTCTTGGGAGACTGGGCTGATTTCGTTTCAGCAGATATGACTAGGCTTTCAAGAGTAAAGCTGGTTGAAGCGTGTGGGATTCAGCGAAGCATAATTTATCAAAACTCACAGGTAGTAACTCAGCTTCGTGATCTTGAGTCCGAATTAAGAGCGCATGGTGTTCTTTATGGGCGCAGTGCGGATACCAATTGTGCTCACCAAAATGGTTTAACTCATGATGAAGAATTAGAGCAGCGGTTAGGAGATTTGTCTGCTTCGCTTTGTAAGTTCAATGACTATTTAAATGAAGTTTCTAATTCGCTTGTGGTGTACCCCTTATCGAGGCCAAAATAGTTATGTGTATCCTTCATTTTGGAAACGGTTTGGCCAGCCACTCTGGCTATATGCGAGAGCGCGTAGGGATTTATTTTGATGATAATCATAACGTCCTTGAAGCACCGACCATGTGGGCGATGGCTGTCTCGAAGATACGTTCAAGGAGTGATGAAACGACAAGAAACTATGCGAATATCCTGAGAAGGTTTTTGCAGTGGTTGGACGATAGCCCAATCGAAGGGGCTGAAGTTGTATTTGGCGCGCAGAACTGGCAGTTGGTGGATGAGGATGTTTTTGATGCCTTCCTTGTTCACATAGCATCTCCAACGGATGCGCTTCCTTATGGCCCGTCTCACAAAACCATGTATCACATTGCGGCAAGGGTCTGGAGCTTCTATCAGTGGGCCGATAGGCAGGGCTATAAACACTATTTGGATATCAGTAGGACTGATATCCGATACATGCTGAAAGACCAGAAACTCCTGGCCCATATCGACCCAGGGGTTAAAGTTACTACCTTGGGATTTAATCTGCCCAGTGGTAGACCAGCAATGCATCAACGAGAAATGCAAAAATTTGTAAGGCAAACTGATTATGAAATAGCTCTCGGTGTGATGAATGATCCTGTTTATCAAATTATCGCAGCGATCATACGAATTACCGGGCTTAGACCGATTGATCTTTTTCAATTGCCTTACCGAGGGAAAAATGAAAATTATGGATTCATTCCTTATGATGAGGGTGAGTACCCAGAAGGGTTAGATAATGGAACTATCTATTATTATTTTAGGTCCAAGGGAAAATGGCGTTCCATAGACTTCCCAGGGAAGCTGTGGAGAGTTATTTGCGAGAATTATTTACCCTTAAGGCGGCAACGAGCGAAGCTATATGAGGCTAAGCATGGCATTCCACCAAGGAATAGTGATTTGTTTCTTTCCGCTCGTGGTGATGTTGTTACTCATGGAATGCTTGGTTATAACTTTAGCAAGGTGGTTTCTGCAGCGAAGAGCTCCGAGAGCGCTACTGAGTTTAAAGCCATGCGATTCAATGCACGAATGCTCAGGCACACCTGTGCGACATATTTTGTTTATGAGGCGTTGAAAGCCCAGAATAGACTTGGAAGGAGTTTTGTTTACGATGCAGCGCTCGACGAAGATCTCAGGAAAATGCTGGGCCACACTGATGTTAGAACTACACTTGAATACTATGTTCATCTAGTCAACCGATATGTGCACGACAATCTTCTGACTGATCTTCATCGCTCACGCGTTGATGCTGGTTTGTCCGCTATTTTAGACCGACATAATTACTCTGAGATTGTGGTATAGAACAGGCACTAGAGATGCTGCCTTCTTGGTGAACAGCTCTGGACACGTCGATATGGTCTGCCTTCAGCCTCTTGGGGCGGCATTGGCCTGAACCCGCAGTCCAAGCTTGCCGCAATTTCCCCAATAATTTTCCTACCTGATTCCTGCATTGGGAGGGTGTTCCGTGTGTTCTTCTGAGCGCAACGGCAGCTCGCGCGGTGAAATTATGAATTTTCACATAATTGCGCATAATTTTGTAATCTTGGCAGCAGCGGATTGATTCATCGTCCGGTTAGCAAATTCTCCATAGGTATTTGTTGGAAAGGCGGAAATATTTGCGTGACAGGTGGAAGCTGGAACTATCTTCCGTCCTGGCCAAGTGACAGTATGCTCAATGTCTTGAGCACCTGGTTACTATGCCGAGGTGTCCTTGTCTTCAGTAACTGGGCGGCCGCATGGAGGCACCATGACCACAGACCAGATCTCTGCTTCCTCTCTCACCGATAGCCCACCCTTGATCCCAGCGGGGCCTTCCCCCAAAGCAGCTGTAGCTATCGACACCCCGCCGCTCCGGCTCGCCTGCCTTGAGGTCTGTAATTTTCGACGCCTAGCCAAGACCCGACTTGAGCTCGACGAGGTCACTACCATTTTGGTAGGTGCCAACAACAGCGGCAAAACTTCCCTTCTCACAGTCCTCCGCAACTTCTTGAGCGAGTCACCCGGATTCCGCGCGTTCGACATTAGCCTTTCGCAGTGGGCGAAGTTGCGCGAGGTATGCCACCGCTGGGAGGCACTTGATGAGGATCCCACGACGGACTCCAAGGATGCCGAATCATGGGAAGCCGAGTATCAGGAACTCCAGGCGTGCATGCCCTTCATTGATCTTTGGTTCGACGCTAAGGAGGGGGCGTACAGCCATGTTGCGCCGTTCATCACCTCGCTGAAGTGGTCGGGTGGCGCAGTTGGTGTACGGGTACGGCTCGAACCTGTTGCAGACGCGAACGAACTTCGCAATCTGGCTTGGCGCTACCGTGAGGCGCGCGCCCCGGTCCGAGAGCTTCCGAAGGATGGCCATGCCTGGCCGATAGATCTGCTTGACTACTGGCTTAGACATTCTGCAGATCTGCGACGCATAGCAGCTTACCGTCTTGACCCCGTGAAGGGCCCCTTGGCCGATAAATCGCGCCGTGACTTGCAGGAGCTGCCACTTGGATCACAACCGATCGAGTTACAGCATCTGCGCAAGCTCATTCGTGTGGATTTTGTACCGGCTCAACGAGGACTCGGTGCCGAAGAGGACGAAATGCGGTCAGAGTCCGCAAGTTCTCGGCCCGGATTGTTCTCAAGCCAACTCATGAAGTTCGCTCGGCAACACTTGAACGTAGCCCCATCCGGTCACGGACATCGAGAAGACTTGGTCAAGGCCGTTGCTAATGCACAAGCAGACCTCGACAAATCTATCTACAAGGCGTTAAAGCCAGCGATGGAGGACGTGGAGATTCTGGGTTACCCAGGCCTACATGACCCTCACCAGTTCCATTTTCGTACAAGAATCCAGACCGCAGACCTTCTTGCTCACAGCACGGCCGTACAGTACCTCCTGGACAAAACTGCTGTTGATGAGTCCTTGCCTGAACACTCTATTGGCCTCGGCTATCAGAATCTGCAGTCTCTGAGCTTCATGCTCGTGTCGTTCCGCGCCGCACGCCTCAATCCGCCGCAGGGCAGTCCGGCGGCAGTTCACCTCGTGATGGTTGAAGAGCCTGAGGCCCATTTGCACGTTCAGGTTCAACGAAATTTTTCGAAGAACGCCCACGAGCTCATTCGTCCAAAGGAGCACGTGCATAGCTACCTCCGCAGTCAGCTGCTGATCAGCACGCACTCGAGCCATCTGGCTCATGGAGACAACTTCACGCGGCTACGGTACGTGAGGCGGGTGGCCAGCACGGGACTTGGCGCAAAACCCAGCACGCAGGTCGTTAACCTGGGCGATGCGTTCGGCGAAGACGCTCCAACCAGGACGTTCGCCGAACGCTACTTTCAGGTGCAACACACCGACCTGCTTTTCGCTGACGCCGCCATCTTCGTGGAAGGAACAGCAGAGAGAATGCTGGTGCCACTTTTCATCGAGCGGGATTTCCCCAAGCTTGCCAAGAAGTACGTTTCTTTCCTCGACATCGGCGGTAGCCACGCTCACCGCCTTAAACCCCTGGTGGAGCGATTGGGGATTCCGACGATCGTTATCACTGACTTGGATCCGGTTCTGCCAACCCGAACCGATAAGGGGCGCCTAGTCCGGGCAGCGGTGCACATCGCCGGCCAAGAAAAGTTAGAGTGTGGGAATGACACATTGACCTCATGGCATCCGATGCTGGCGGAGTTTCAAGCTTTTGGAAAGCCGACGCCTGCCCAGCTGGTGTGGACATCCGACACGGGCGCTCAAGTCCGCTTCGCGTGGCAGCTTCCGGTTGCGGCTGCCAGCGAGCAGTGGCCCAGCTCGTTTGAGGACTCTCTAGTTCTCTCCAACATCGATTGGTTCAAAGCGTTGGAAGAGGAGGTTGACCCCATCACCGCTGCCAAAGTAAAGCACCGCGGCACCTTGGCAAAGGTGATAGGTCTTGTGCTCGACTACCCAGACCACGCCGAGCTGCTCAAGGAACTCCATGCGATGCTCCGCGGGAGCTTCAGTAAAGGAGATTTCGCGGCAACCCTGTTCGAACGGCTAAATGCTGGCCAAGACCTGAAATGTCCCGCATACATCACAGACGCGCTCACCTGGCTGAGCGGGCAACTCAACGTCACTGCGGGAGAGACCCCTTGAGTACCGCTCTGCCATCGTTTGGAAACGATCGCGACGCTCATGTCGTCGAAGATATCTGCGGCTACATCACGACAACCCCGCCTCGGAGTTTCTTTCTCTTCGCTGGCGCAGGGTCCGGAAAGACTCGCACGCTAATTGAGGTTTTGCGTCGAGTCACTGGAGTGATAAAGCATGAAGCAGGGGCTCACTATGCAGAACGACTTAGGTCTCGTGGACAGTCGGTGCGTGTTATCACCTACACCAAAAACGCGACCGCCGTCGTCAACGGTCGTCTCGGCGAAAATTACCTGACCGAAGTATCGACCATCCATTCCTTTTGCTGGGAACTCATCCAGGGCTTTGATGATGACATCCGGGAAGCCTTGCTTGCGTTCAATGCCGAAGATCTTGTGGCTGCCAAGGCCCATGCGATGGGTAAGAAAAGGGGCGAGTCCGACACCGACCGGCGGAAGTATGCGGAGATCGAGGCAGAGGCGGAGGAATTACGGAAGACTGATGAATTTAGGTATAGCCCGGACAGAAACACCTTCGGTCCGGGGGCGCTATCGCACACTAACGTTCTGGACGTGACCGCATGGCTAATTGTTAAACGCCCAACGCTGCAGCGCATCCTAGAAGACCGTCACCCCCTCATCCTTATTGATGAATCCCAGGACACGATGAAGGGAGTACTTGATGCACTATTTGAACTCTCCAAAAACCGTCCGGATCGCATCACATTGGGGCTCCTCGGGGATCATCGGCAGCGAATCTACCCTGACGGTCACCACGACTTACCGTCACACGTGCCGGAAGACTGGGCGCGCCCTGCATTGCAGATGAATCATCGTAGCCAAAAGCGCATTGTTGAACTCATTAACAAGATTTGGGGCTCGGACATCCAGGGCCGTACTCAACCCAAGACGGGTGTCCCCCAGCACCCTAGGACAGAGAAAAACGGTGGAACCGTTCGAATCTTTGTCGGCGATGCTAAGACGGATTCCGCCGAGAAGATCCGGAGGGAAACGGAATGCGCGTTGGCCATGTCGGCCGAGACTGCCTTATCCGCCTGGCAAGAGCGTGGGCGTGGTTACAAAACCCTCGCCCTTGAACACAAACTTGCCGCCAAACGAGGCAATTTTTACGAGGCATACCGCTCGATTGAGCTGCTGGACAAGGATGCCGCGGTGCCCAAGAGCAATGGCGAGCGGACGGGGCCCACTATGGTGAGGCCGCTCCTCGGCCCAATGGTTGAACTTGCCGAATGTCTGCAGCCTAATGGTTCAGTGAACGAGTTCGCCGTCATGGATGTGTTGCGTAGGCACGGCGCACTTGCAAATGTCCCGGAATCTCGCGCCGAGCGTCAGGCCGCGCTGGACAAAGCTCACGCTGCAGTTATGAGGTTCGCAACCGCCGCCGCCAAGCCCGGAATAACCGTGCGAGAAGTCTTGGAACCAATCATCGAAGCCAGCCTCTTCGAAGCGGATAGTCGCCTAGTCGAGGCCTACGGTGATTCGTCGCCGCCTCCTCCAGAGCCAAAGACAAGGAGCAAGGAAGCGAAGGAGGACCGACGTAAGCGTGGCTGGCACGCCCTCTTCGGCACGCCCTGGCAAGAAATTGCTCGTTATCACGCCTATCTTGGGGGTGAAACCGAACTCGCGACGCATCAAGTCGTTAAAGGTTCTGAGTTCAAGCATGTCATGGTCATCATGGATGATGAGGAAGCTGGCGGCACGTGGTTCTCCTACGACAAGCTCTTCGGCGCTGAGGAATTGAGCCCGACTGATCTTGAGAACGTTGACGGGGGAAAAGAGACCACTATTGATCGGACCCTAAGGCTCCTTTATGTCACCTGCAGTCGAGCCGAGGAAAGCCTCGCTCTGGTTCTTTGGGCGAAGAACCCCGCTACAGCGCTCGACGCAATCAAACAGTCCGAATGGTTTACCGAGAACGAGCTTACCGCTTTGTAGTACCCAGGGTCAGCTTGGAGGCATTGAAGAACTGCTGCCCGGCGGCACGCAGCAACAGCCGCTCGCGCACCAGATCAGGCCGACCTTCCTGCGCGTAGGACTCACGGATCACCGCTTCCTTAGTCGGCTCTAGCACACACTCCAGCTGACTCTGCTCAGGTCTTCATCATCCACCGTCTTGTTTTCGGCCCAGTCGAATTTTCCTGTGTAAACACAACTGGTTTTCAGAACGCCCAAGGAACCAGGCTCGGCTGGAAAATCCGCCGCATTGACACTGGTGCCAGACTCGATTCGTTCAATAGCCCGCTTGAGTGGATGCACAGCCCAATGCTCCGGCACCTCACCCAGCCACTCAACCCCGGAATCCTTGTACGCCAGATACACGGGAAACGTCATGCCGACAGCCCCTCAATCATCTGTTTGATGCGGTCGGTGCAGGCTTTCAGGTCGCGGTCGATGTCTGCCAGCGGGCGCGGCGGTTGGAACACATAGAAATGCCGGTTAAACGGAATCTCAAAGCCGACCACGCCGACTTCGCCATCCTGCGCATCCGTCTTGCTTTCGTCGATCCAGGCATCCGGCACATGGGGTTTCACTTCACGCTCGAAGTAGTCGTAGACCGACTCACCCAGCGGCACGTTCTCGTTGTCGCGCAGGCCGGCACCGGCTTCCGGCTGGCCTTTGACCATGCAGATATCTGCTTCCGGGTCGCGCTCGCTTAAGCCGCTGAGGATGGCCTTCAGCTCGGGCGTGCTGGGCGATACGTCGTGGGCGCTGAGGGTCTTTTTCAGCAGTTTGCTGAACTGCTCGCGGTTGCGATGCAGCTGGCTTTCGTCCATCGCCTGCAGGGCTTCGATCAGGCGCTGGCGGGCCGGTGCCTCCATCTTCTCGATGGATTTTTCTTCCAGCACTTTCTCGATGCGCTCGGCGCTGGTCTGGAAGTTCAGCCGCAGCGGACGCTCGACGGTGATGCGCCGGTAGCCGAAGGTTTCGACGGGGAAGATCTTGCTCTGCGCGGTTTCCTCGAAGCGACCATACAGGCGCACCAGTTCGTCGATCTGCTCCTCGGTGATGTACTGGCGTTTGCTGCCCAACGACTTGCGCATCTTGGCAAAGTGCTGGCTGCCATCAATCAACTGCACCTTGCCCTGGCGCACGGCGGCCTTGTGGTTGCTCAGCACCCACACATAGGTGGCGATGCCGGTGTTGTAAAACATATCGGTGGGCAGGGCGATGATCGCCTCGACCAGATCGTTCTGCAGCAGATAGCGGCGAATCGACACCCAGGACTTCAACGTGATGATCGCCTGTTGCCGCCGGTGCATTTTCCACCCACATGCCGGAATTTCATTGACCCAGTTTCGAGCACCAAACGAGTTGTAGAATTTCGCTTTCAGACTGCTGGGTTGGGTCAGAATAGCGTCGGCACCTGGGTCAAAAATGCATTGGCGGTAACATTTGATGTTTGCGGCAGTACTGCCTCCCGTTCCGGATTGGCACAGCAAAAGACTTGATTCGAATTCGGAGGAAACATGGGTATTTCGTATTACCTTGCATGTTTGGAGACCCGGCAATATGTCTGGGTTGGCAGGCTTGACCCACAGGGGGAGGTGCCGGTGGCGGATGTCGAAGGCTCCATCGCCATGTTCGCGCTGGTGAATCGGAACAAACCGTTGATCGTCGTGAGCGAAAGCCATCCGATCCTCGAAGAGGGAATGGAGTGGTCGCCGCCGGCAACGCAAGAAACGTGCAGCGGACAACCATGACGAACCAACGCCAACCGCATCTCCGGACACTCGTCGCGTTACGAGTCATGGCACAGGTCGTCGTTGGACAGCTTTAAGTGTTGGCGCTGATGGAAAATTGTCCCAGTCGGATTGCGGATTTCTGCATCAGCAGCTGTTGATAAGCATATCAGCGCAGCTGCTTTTGAATCCTCCTTTGGATAGCCCAGTTCAGTTGTCGAAGGCCTGCCATATCCACCGCTGGCATGGCACACCAGGCCATGCTTGAGCTGACGCAGCGGCGCTGACAAATTGGCAAAAAGCGCTTCGTTGCACAGTGCCCCGGTTATTCTCGACGGCTGCGAAAACGAGGACTGCCCGATGACAGAGCCCCATAAAGACACCATTTGCGATGTATGCGCTACCACTACGAGGGTGCCGGGATACGGCGAGCAGTTCGGGACGCTCCAGGCGCTCTGGGCCTATGGCGCAGGGCATGATGGCGAACGCTATCGAGTCAATCTATGCGAAAGTTGCTTTTTCGCGGCACTAGCGTTTTTGAAGCAGGAGCGCCGCACGCAGAATCTGTTCAGCGATGAGCAGCCTTGCGAGGAACGCCCATTCGGACTAGTCGCCCGTTATGACTACTTTGGCGATTCGTAGCCATATCGCAGAGATGAGGTTATTGGCTCGCCAGCATCAAACTCAGGCCATGTCATCAAGACTCCTCGCTACAATGGCGTCACCGGCAATCGTCTAGGGATCTAGCTTGACTGACACAAAGCTCACTGAAGTCGAGATGCGGCGTGCACTCGGTCTTGATCTCGCTCCATCAGAATCGAAGCGGCCAAGACCCAAACAGCACTCCACCTTCACGCTCGTTGAATTGAGCGTGCGCAAGAACGGTGGCTCGCCATTCCGCTTCGAGCACCGCTCTCGCTCCATCAGTACACTCACTGCCCAACTTGAGGCCGAGAAAGCGGCTCGGGAGAAAGGGTATGAGGTCTGGGTCGTGTTGGATATCAGGCAGGTTTCATCATAGAGCCGCAACCGCCTCCAGTCAGTCCAGCCTCGCTGATTGTTCTGGGGCAATGAACGTCTGAATCAACTAGAGCGAATCAGTTCGCACTCAGGCTGCTCTTGGAGGACACCTGTCTCTTCCAGGGTAGGCCGCCTCAAGCGCTTAGGTTACCCGCCATAACTGATCAAGCCGCGTCGTATAGCTCGGGCTCATCATCTCCCGGCGCATGCCCCAGTCCGGCTGCGCCGGCACCCCTGCCGGGCGCATGGTTCCCCGTCCCCAGCGCGCATTGATCGCATCCATCACGCCCATCAGCCGCTCGGCCGTCACTGGCGGTGTGGCGACGAACAGGTCGTCGGTGAACTCGCCACGCTGACGCAGATCGATCAACAGGATCTCCGCCTTGCTGAAGGCAAAGCCGGCCCGGTAGATCAGTTCCAGCCCCGCGCTGGCAGCCTTGGTTATCAGCCGGGTATCGTCGGTCGGATAGGGCAACTCGCAGATAATGCCCTTGGCGAATTTCGGCTCGTCCGGGTTGAACATGCCGGTGCGGATGCTGACCCGCACCTTCTTGCACAGGGAGTGCTGCGCACGCAGCTTTTCACAGGCCCGCGCCGCGTAGGTGGCCAGCGCTTCGCGGATCGGCGGCAGCTCATGCAGGCGTTTGCCGAACATCCGGCTGCAGCAGATCTCTTGCTTCGGCGCTGCTTGCTCCTCGAGCGCCAGGCAGGATGTGCCACGCAGCTCACGGGCGGTCTTCTCCACCACCACCGAGAACTTGCTGCGCAGTGTCCAGGCGTCGGCCTGGGCAAGATCCCAGGCCGTACGAATGTTCATCTCGGCCAGGTGGGCGGTCAGCTGCCGGCCGATGCCCCAGACCTCGCTGACCTCCATCACCTTCAGCAGCTTGTCGCGCTTGGCGGGCTGGCGGATGTCCACGACCCCACCGGTCTGCCGCTGCCATTGCTTCGCCGCACGATTGGCCAGCTTGGCCAGGGTCTTGGTCTGGGCAATGCCCACCCCCACCGGGATACCCGTGCAGCGCAGCACCCGGGCACGCATTTCCCGGCCTAGCCTCTCCAGACTGCCGGGCATACCGCTCAGGTCGGCAAACGCCTCATCGACGTAAAGGAAAGAAGAACAGCCATGGACATGACTTCAGCTCAGACATTCCGCTACTCAATCTCTGATGTCGGATGTCCATAGAAAGAACCTCTTTTCCAGGAAATTGGGGCTTGAAGTCCATACCTGCGCAATTGCACCCATTTGACCAGTCAATTGCATTGGTACTGACCACCGCGTGCATCCGACTTGGCCAGTGGGCAGCAGAGACGCAACAGGCAGAAACCGGCCAGAAGCGGCCGTTAAGTATTTGTGAATGAACCAGGACCCAATGACATTAGAAATCGGGTTGATATTTCATCTCTAACAATCATGACGGATTCAGCAGTTCATCCAGAATGCCAAGGCCAAAGTGGCGCTGGAGCGTGACCGCAAAGAACTGCTCGGCAATGTCTGGCAGCTCGGCATACAGCTGCAGGGTGCCGTTGAGCAGCTCGTCCTGCACAACAACGGCGGGGAGCAGGGCGATGTCGCCGGAGTCACGTGCCAGCAGACGCAGCATGGCCATGTCGTCAACCTCGGCGCAGATGTGCGGGCTCAGGCCGTGGCTGTTGCAGTAGACCTCAAACTGGCTGCGAATATCACTGCTGCGTCCCGGCACAATCAGGCGTGCCTGCTGCAGGTCAGCTGGCAAGGTGAACGGCGCTAGCCCCTTTCGGGGCGGTCCCACCAGACATACGCTTTGCCGGTCCAGCAGGCGGCAACGCCAGGCTCGTTGGCCATCTCCACTGACCGCCTGGTTGGTCAATACCACATCCAGTTTGTGCAAGGCTAGACGCTCCAGCAACTCCTCCAGGCTACCGGACTCCAGGGTGATACGCACCTGCGCACGGCCGAGAAAGGGCCGCAGCAGATTTTCCTGAAAGTTACGCGACAGGGTTGCAACGGCGCCGATTCGTAAAGGCTGGATGTCCTGCTGAGCGCCTTGCAGGGTCATCTGCAATTCGCTGCCCAGGGCAAAGATGCTCTCGGCGTAGTCCAGCACCAGTCGTCCCGCTTCGGTCAGCGTCAGGCTGCGACCGCTGCGAATAAACAGCGCGTGGCCCAGCTCGTCTTCCAGGGTGCGGATTTGTGTGGAC
>JABXJQ010000008.1_pt1 | contig 29989 bp, 49 predicted proteins | sample 7436221 | NCBI WGS metagenome assembly JABXJQ01 (sample SAMN14395755, study PRJNA613071) | wetland metagenome | isolation source: water sample H0 from high-altitude wetland | place: Chile: Salar de Huasco, high-altitude wetland | collected 2015-11-10
TCTAAGAGAAAACGACATACATAGCCTAAAGCTTAACGACAAAATCCGCATCGATAATTCATGGTGGAATATCAACCGCGTAATTGACTACAATGCAAACACGGACGGGCTTACCAAAGTAGAACTAATAAGCGTCGACACCGAAATAGACCTAGCCCCATTCATTACAAACACGGGTAACCCAACACCAAGCCCAAACATACAAGCGGCTTTAAATAGCGTCTTGAGGTCGTCGACTATTTCTAGTAACGTAATTTTAGAAGGGTCAAACGTTGCGGTATATGGACGTTCAAATACAATAAGTTCGGGGGTTCGTGGTGTGGTTATTGGCGACGGGCATACACTAAACGAAGACGGCATAGTAACGCCTAGAATAAACGGCGCAATAATCCAAACAAATACCTACATAGCCATAATAAACCAAACGGGAACTAACGCCCCAATAGCTGCGGTTATGTCTAGTAACATCGGTGTGATTACATGGACACGAACGGCGCAAGGTGAATACTTAGGCACGCCAGAAACACCACTAGACGCAACGCGAACCTATGTAATGATAAACCAATCGGTTCATGACTACCAAGCTAGCGCGTTCGTGAACTCCGACGGCGACGTGGTTATATTTACTTGTAGGAATAGCGGACACCAACACGTCGACGGCAAACTAGTATACACGGCACTAGAAATTCGCACCTACTAAATTTAATATAGTTATGAATGAAGTTACTATACCGCTAAAACTTACGGGCGTCGGCTCAATGAAAGCCGAACTAAGGCAACTAAAAGCCGAAATAGCGGCGGCAACTGACCCCGCACAAATGGAAATGCTCGCAAAGAAAGCGGGTGAACTTACGGATAGGATAAAAGACGCTAACGACGCGGTTAACGTGTTCGCATCGGGGTCGAAATTCGAACAAATCAGTAACTCATTTGACGGCATCCGCGGGTCTTTAATGTCTTTAGATTTTGCCGAGGCTAGCGAAAAGTCGCAAGTGTTCGCCAACAACTTAGGTAAGATAGGTAAAGCCGACATTTCGGGCGCAATTAAGGGCATCACGGGAACTATCAAAACACTAGGCGGGGCATTCGTTAAACTAGGCATGCAAATACTCGCAAACCCAATATTTTTACTAGTGGCGGTTATTACTGCAATAGTCGCGGGCATAGTATATTTCTTGGCTAAAATGGGTTTATTAAAAAAAGCCTTTGACGTTTTAATGACTCCGATAAACGCGGTAATAGATGCCTTTAAAAAGCTGACCGACGACATGGGTTTAACTAGCTATGCCGCCGAAGAGAACGCCGCAAAAATGGGTAGGGCTAACGAAAGGGCGGCCGAAAGTTCTAAGCTACGCGCTGAGAAAATAGGCGACGCTTACGACATAGAAATAGCTAAAGCAAAGGCAGCGGGCAAAGATACGACCGACTTAGAAGTAGCCAAGTCTAAAGCAATAAGCAAAGAGGCCGAAGGACGTTTAAAAGACACACAAACGGAACTAGCCGCACTACAAAAAATTGCATCTAAAGACAACTTAGAAAAGCGTAAGAAACTACGCGAACAAATTGCCGCAGAAAAAAAGATTTTATCGGATGGCCGCAAAGAACGCCAACTATTAGAAATTCAAGACGCCGCCGAGCAAGCACAAAAAGATAAAGACGCCGCAAACAAACGTAGGGAAAACGCCAAAGCCTACGCCAAAAACCGCCTAGACGCCGAGCGTACTATAAAAGACATTGAAATCGGTTTAATTGCTAGCGACTCCGAACGCGAAATAGCTGCCAACGACGAGAAGTATAGACGACTCATTGAAGACGTAAAGAAAAACGAAAACCTAACGGGCGCAGAAAAGGTACGTTTAACCAAACTATACAACGACCAAAAACAAGCCGAACTAGACAAGTCCGCGCAAGTACAAATAGATGCCGACATTAAACGCCAAGAAGGCATAAACAAAGCAATTAAGGATAACGAAAACGTACAACTGCAAGCGCAAGAAGACTTTGAAGAACAAATGCGCGTTTTACGCATGAGCGAAACCGACCGACAAAAAGACGAAATCCAAACAAGATACTTTGAATTAATAGCCCTAGCGCAAAAATACGGAACGGACACCAAGTTTTTAGAAGAACAAAGAGCCGCCGAAATTAAAGCAATAAACGACAAAGTTGCAGCAGATGAAAAAGCGACCGCGTTAAAAAAGATTGAAACGGCCAAGGCAGAACGTGACGCCAAACTAACCCTAGCCAGTGACGTAGTAAACGGCATCGGTACGTTAGGTAATGCATTTATAAAGGACCAAAAGAAACTAGAGCAATTTAACAAAGCCAGCGCGTTAGTTCAAATCGGTATCGACACGGCTAAAGCTATTTCGGCTTTGGTTGCTGCGGCTAACTCGAACCCATTTAACGGCGTTAGTGCGGGTGCGGCGGGTATTGCACAATTTGCGTCTGGTATTATCCAAATTACTACTAACATTGCTAAAGCTAAACAATTACTTACCAACCCTAGCGGCAACGTGTCGGGCGGTGGTGGCGGCGGTGGCGGTGGTGGCGCGTCAAGTGCGACGGCTTTAACACCACAAGTTAACCTATTTGGTCAAGGTAACAACTTAAACACGGCGGGACAACCTAAAAGCGCAACGGCTACACCTAGTTTTGTAGTGCAAGCGGTGGTAAGCGAAACCGACATAACTAATACGCAAAGTAAGATTAATAAAATTAAACAAGGTTCGGAATTATGACAAGTTACCAAGCACTAGTAAACGAAATAACAACGTTTTACAACAACCATATTCAAGTAAAAAAGGTCGGTTGCGACTTCAAAGAACAAATGTTTAACTTCGCCACTAAAGACGAGAAATACCCCATTGTTTTTATTGTACCCGTGACGGCTTTGGCTACTGAAAACACGAACGACTTTGTTTTAGAAATCTATTGTTTCGATATAATTCAAAAAGACCGCGCAAACATTAATGTAATTTTGTCCGACTGCCAACAAATTTTATACGACCTTTACACCTACTTTATTAATAGCACTAATTACGCTTTTGACTTAGTAGACGCGCCTAGTTTTGAGCCTTTAAATAATGACTTACTAGACTACGCCGCGGGTTGGGTAATGACCGCTACTTTTGCCGTCAACAATTGGACTGACTGCGCCGTGCCGCTTAAACAAGAACCAAATTTAATTTAATATAGTTATAAAAACACGAAGAAATGGGAACTAATTTAATGGGCGAATTAGTCGCCAACCAAGGTACTTACATAGTAAACAACACAACTGAAGCAACGCGCAAAATTGACGCTATTGTAGTATTGCAAGACACTATTTTTAACACTATCAAAGTGGCGGGTGTAGATGCTAAAGCGACGTACATTGCAGCACCAGCGACGGCTGTAAAAGCGGGCGCAATTATCACACCAATTAATGACCTACAATTTAGTGGTGTGCAGTTGACAAGTGGTTCGGTTGCTTTAGTGTTGGGATAATGTATTTTTATAGCCTCTTTAATACGCAATTCTTCCAATTGGTTGGGGGCATTGTGTCGGGTCTTATTAGTTCGTTCAAAGCTCGTGTCTCCGCAGATGGTGGACAATTTGAGGCTGAGGCATGCCTTGAGACTATTCTAAACAAATTCAACTCCATACCATGAGCCTACTTGATGACGCATCTTTATTACTGACCCCTAACGCTGAGAAGGCTACCAAGCTATACAGCATAATTCCGTCAAACGGCAATGGTGATTTTACGGTAAGCAGAGCCACTACAGCAACACGAACTAACTCAAGTGGACTGATTGAAAGCACACCTATCAATGAGCCTCGTCTTGACTACTCCCTTGGAAGCTGCCCTAACATTTTACTCGAGCCGCAGAGGACGAATTTAGCTTTGAGAAGTGAGGAGTTTGACAATACAAGTTGGAATGCGCTCAATTTAAACATAACTGCAAACAATATAGTTTCTCCCAGCGGAGTACAAAACGCTGATTTGTTTACCGAAACGGCCAACGACCGCTGCCGCATTGCTCCCACAAATGTGCAGCGAGCTGGCGATGGTACTGCTGTTACTATGTCATTTTATTATAAGGCTGGAACACGGAGATATATTCAACCAATAAATGGCTCGGGTGGTGTAAGCTATTATGGTTGTATGATTGACACTGTAACAAATACCATTGTTAACAACGGGTTTATTGGTAGTGCCACTTTTATTTCGTCATCAATTACAAGTGTAGGGAATGGATGGTATCGGGTTAGTTTGTCGGGAACAAATCCAGTGGGTACAAATTCAACATTTCAAATATATGGAAGCGACACGAGTACTCTAACGTATCAAACAGCAGTCTGTTCGGGCTTCAAAACCTTTTACATTTGGGGCGCACAACTCGAAGTAGGCGCATACGCAACATCCTACATTCCGACAACCTCCGCAAGTGTTACACGCAACCAAGACATAATCAGTAGAGGCAACATATACACGAATGGGCTTATCACTGCAAGCGGGGGTACTTGGTTTGTGGACTTGAGGAATAATCGTGTTTTATCAAGGGATACGACTTTAGGTGGATTATTTTTAAACACTGGTACAGCCCCGGGTGCTGGAGATGGTTTGACCTTTAGAAATTTAAGTCCATCCACAAGAATACAACTGCAAAAAGTAGTATCTGGTGTACTTACTAATTTATTTGGAGTTACAACCGATAACCCTAAAATAGCAATTAAATGGAACGGCACAACGGCTGACGTTTTTGTTGATGGTGTCAAGGTAGTTTCCGCAACTTCATTTACTCCTACCGCAATGGAGAATCTAATTGGCAACGGCGCAAATATTGCTTTGAACATCAACTCAACCGCTCTCTTCCCTACTCCACTAACCGACGCACAATGCATAGCACTGACAACATGATATACAAACTAACATACACCGACAAGGAAGCCGCAGTTGCTGACCTTGAGACCAAAGGAATACTAACGCAAGACGGATACGGCAGCGGAGTACACGCAGTTGTTGAAATCGGCATCATTGCCTTGGACGAAAACACGAACGCTGAGGGCTATCACTACGATGTAATGGCTGACAACACCTACAACTTCGGAGCTAACTTAGTAGAGCCAAAGAATCCCAAGCACGCATTCGCTGGGCATGCAATTACTGAGGAATTCCCAAACGATATAAATTTTTTAGGTAATGGCTTATAAAAATACTGGCACTTTCAATGTACTTTATAAAACCCGCAACAAAATTGCGAAGACTTTGCGCCGCATAATTGCCGAAGAAAACCTACTAGACACCGAGGCGTTGTACGACTCAATTCGTATTAACGCAAAAATTCCCGCGTTGGGTGAATTAGAAATCCAAATTATAGCAATGTACTATTTTGGTTTCTTAAATAACGGAACAAAAAACATGCTACCCTTTGACCTTTGCGCCAAGCTTACCGCGCGTTTAAACGCCGAGGGTACAACCGCGGAAATATACCAACAATACACCGAATGGATGGCCAAGCGTTACCCAATTTTGCAAGTGGCTACAATCTTAGGACAAAAGAAAAGTCTTATATACTCGTTCGAACCGATAGGCGGCAGCTTTACGGACGCGCTAAAGTTTAGGGGTTTCTAAGTAGCCCATATCTTTACGCATCGACAACATATTAAACACAAATATTAGAGGCAGTTCACCGACTGCCTTTATTTTTGTTAGGTCACCTTCGCAAAGGTCAAACAACAAACTTTCCCAACCCCATTTTTTAGACTTTTTGGCTTGTTCTTGAGCCTTTAAATTTTCTTTGTAGTCCTCGAGGCTTTCAAAGTCTTTAACGTCTAGTTTTTCGTCGTCGTCTTCGTCGTCTTCGTTAAATAAGTTTTCGTATTTCTTTAGGAAATCTTCACGCCACTTAAGGAAATCGGGAATAAGCCCATAGACTTGGGTTATATTTAGGTCGTCGAACTTGTCGTAGACCTCGAAAGGGTTAAACGCGTAGGGTTCAAACTCTATATTACCCCATTTGTCGGAGTCTATTCGCCGATAAAACACGGAAACAATGTGCGAAATGTGCGCTAGATAGTCGTTTGACAAGAAAAAGTTAAGGTCTATAAACTCGTCTAGTGTAAGTTTCTTAAACGGCTTTAAAATGTACGTGTCGCCGTCTATGACTACTTCGCTAGCATGCGTTTTTCTAGGTTCACTAAGAACCCATTTAACGGATTTAAAGAGTTCGCTTATTTCCTCTAGGCTTAGTTCCTCTAGTTCGTCGGTGGGTACGTCTAAAAGTATGGCTAGCGTTTCAAGTTGCGTATTAAAAAACCCTTCGGACTGTTTGAGTTCCCTAAGTTCTTTAAACTGGTACAACTTGACTTCATGCCAACCCTTCGGTACTTTCATTTAAGCTTTGAACTTGTTTGTTTATAGTGTCGGCAATAGCTACCAAGTAAGGAACGGCCACCTCGGCGGTCAATTCGCGTATTATTTTAGCTTTAAGTTTTATGTGTGCGTCGGTGTAGTGTTCGGTTTTAGTTAAGTCGGTGCGTTTAAAGATAACCGCCAACGCTTCGGAAACAAACCCTTTGTATTTACTATTTAAAATCTTTTCAATGTGCTTTGTGTCTTTTGCCGTTAGCTTAAACTCGGTGTCATAGGCTTGGTAGGTGTACCCGTCGGCCTCAAAACGTTTTAGTAAAACTCCTTCGGGGGCTTTGGCCGTGTTAAATAAACGGATAGCCTCTTTAAAATCTTCAAACTCCAAGTCTTCGGCTTCAGCAACCCCCATGTATTTAAAGACCTCGAGGTGTTTTTCGATATTGTCTAGCTTGTCGTTAGAATGAATGGCCGTAATGTCTTCGAATTGTTGGATAGTTAACTCATTTAACTCGTTCGGAATGTTTTTGTTGCAAATTGTTACCATGCTTTTTTTGAACAAATATAAGGGTTTTTTAATATTGTTATGCTTAACGACCTACCCATTTACAAAATCACCATCGACCCCGAATACTCCGAGGGCGAAGACTTGGGTATAGAACAAATTGCGTTCACCTCAAACCCCGCTATAAAAGTTAAGGGCATGGCTTTCGCAAATGCTAGCAAGCGTTATTTTAGCGACGAACTAAAGTACCGCGTTACCGCCCCCGCCATGATTCCAATGGAAATTTATAGACGTGACGACGAGACGGGCGAATACTACGTGCAATTTGACGAAACTACAATTGAACAAATCTACGTTAAGTTCATGCGCGACCTACAAAACCGCAACGTCTTTAACCTAGAACATGACAAAGACAAAGAAGTTCCCGCTTACATTTTAGAAGCGTGGATAGTCGAAAACCCAACCCAAGATAAAGCACTAACAACATACGGAATAGAAGTCCCGAAGGGTACGTTAATGCTAACGGCACAAATTACCGACGTCGACTATTACAACAAATTAGTAAAAGACGAACAACTAGGTTTTTCAATCGAGGGTTTTTTAGGTATGAAATTAAGTAACCAATTAACTAAATATAACATGAATTTCCCAGATGGTGAACACCTTATAGAAGGTAAAATCTACGTAGTTGAAGACGGCAAAGTAGTCGAAGTCAAAGAAGTCGAAAAAGAAGAAGTCGAAATGGCTGCCGAAGAAGACAAAGAAGAAATGGCCGAAGAAGTCGCTTTAGAAGATACAAACGTAACCGAAGAAGAAGTAGTAGAAGAAGCCGAAATGGCTATTGACCCAGCTGCCGACGCTGAAGCTATTATGGCTATTGTTATGCCGTTAATCGAAGAGCGCGAAAAAGCTATTATTGGCATGATAGCAGACCTTAAAAACACAATCGAAGAACTAGGGGTAGCAAAAGAAGAAATGGAAACGGAAATGGCCAAAGACACAAAAATGTCGGCTTTTGACAAGTTCAAAATGTTTCGTCAATCTAACAAGTAAACAAGTAAAAACAAAATAAAAACCAACAAAAATGAGAAATCTAAAATTTGACCTAGACGTAGAAACCAACGCGTTGTTATGTCCTAACCCCGATGAGTTTTACTCACGCGCTTATTTAACCGAAGACATTGCGGACAACTATCGCACGTTGCCTTCAATCAAATCAGCGACTAAATTGGCCAACATTACTTTTGGTAACCTATTGGCTGCATCTACGTGTAACTTTACCGCACCTAGCGACAACCTAGACGCTATCGACATCGACGTTTGTGCGCTTTCGGCTATGTCTCAAATTTGTCAGTTCGACCTCGAGCAGTCTTTTTTAGCTTTGCAAATGTCACAAGGTTCTAACGGCGACTTTAGCGTGCCCGCTTTCATGTCTTACTACTGGAATGAGATGGCTGGCCGTATCGGTAACGACCTCGAGTTAATCCGTTGGCAAGGTGATACCGAAAGTTTAGACCCAGTACTTTCTTTGTGTGACGGCTATATGAAAAAATTGTGCGCTGACGCAGCGGTTGTAGGTGTTTATGATGGTGCTATCACAGCGGCTAACGTATTGGCTCGCATGACTAGCGTACTACAAGCCTCACCAGCGGCGGTACAATCTAAGCGTGCAGACCTTCGTATGTTCGTTTCTAGTGACGTTTTCGTTAACTACCAAATTGCAGCGGCTAGCGGTAACACGTCAACGTTTGTAACTGCACCTTTAGCCCCTACATTCTTAGGGATTAAAATTGTTCTTGCAGAGGGCGCACCAGTTAACACAATTGTACTTGCTTTGAAGACCGACCTTATCTATGCATTTGATGCAGAGGGCGACGCTAAAGCATTGAAAGCGGTTAACCTTTCTGACTCAGTAGCTGAGCCGTATATCCGTACGCGTGCAAACCTAAAGGCTGGTTTCCATTACACGAACCCGTCGCAAATTGTTGTTTACAACGTTTGCTTTGACTAATTTTTAGTTAACACTTTAAATATACGGGGCGGCCATAAAACGCCGCCCTTTTTTATAACCAAAAAAATATAGAAATCATGGCATGTAGTACATTACTAGAAATAATTAAATCGTGTGACGCGAATAGCGGGGGAATTCACACACTATTAATAAACCAACAAGACAACATTACGGGCATTGTCGAAGATACTACGGGTACTAACTGGATAGTTGAAGACATTAACTATACATCCCCTTTTATTGCTTTAGAATTTAAACGCAATACTGGCAGCTTTACCGAAGAGGGAACTATCGACCTAGTAAATGGTTCGTCTTACGTTACGCAAACAATTAACCTAATGTTCCACAGACGCGACCAAGAAAAAAGCAAGGCTATAAAAGTTCTTGGGGCTGGCCAACAATACTTGGCTGCCGTCGTAGGTGACGCAAACGGCAAATTTTGGTATTTCCCATTCTTGCAAGTAACCGCATACGGCGAAGGTTCGGGAACTGCCCGCGCTGACGGCTCAAAATATTCTTTGGTCTTGACGGCTGAAAATGCCGAATTGGCCTATGAAGTCGACCCAACAATTGTTGCGGGTCTTTTAGTGTAATTATTTACATTATAAAAATTAGTTAGCCCCCTCATTGTAGGGGGTTTTCTATTTGAACAAGTTACAAACGCAATTTAATATTGTTATGGTTTATATTGAAAAAGGAGAAATTAACACGTTCGCGCTTACATTAAGTGAGGTAACGACGTTAGTAGACCCCTTTTATTTATTCGTCTTTGAGGGCGAATTTAACACGGCAACCGAACCCGTTTTTTGGGCGGGTGTAGATACGTCTAATTTTACCACTAGATATAATTTATTCACCTTAGAAGAGGGCGTAGATTTAGAACTGACGCGCGGGCAATATACTTACTCGGTTTACGAAAGCCTAACCGAAATAATAGTAGACCAAAACACGAACACAAACGGACTTAATTTAATAGAAGAAGGGCGCATGGTAGTAGCTGGCGGTTCAACTTCGTCAATTTACGACTAAATGGGATTATTCGATAGATTTAAAACAACAAAAGCCCCCGAAGTTGTCGAGGGTTACCAGAGCTTCAGCACGCCGTTTGGTAAAATTGGACGCGGCGACTTGTCGTTACCTTACGTCAACGGACGTTACCAAGTTGCGGGCTATGTGCCATTTGGTAGCGACAACCTTTTTCCAGAAACTTTGAACCAACTTTACTACACGTCGCCCTTACATGGTGCAATTGTAGATTTTAAGGTAAACGCGGCAATTGGTGCGGGCTACGAATTAAAAACGGACAAGCTTACGCCTCAAGAACTACTAGACCTATACACGTGGGAAAAGAAAATGCGTTTAGCCAAGTCGGTCAAGGCCGTTGCCAAACAATTAGTCATGCACAACCGCGTATATTTTAAGTTGCACTTTGACGAGAAAAACAAACTACATAAAATCGAAAGCGTAAGCCCCGAAAAAGTACGTATTAACAACACAAAGACGTGTTACTATTTGTGCGACGACTGGGCGAGCCGCATCGACGTAGAACAAGTAAAACCATACCATCCACTAAATACTGATTATTGCCAGTTGTACGCTTACGAACTACCTAGCATCGGGCAAGATTACTATTCATTGCCTCAGTATTCTAGCGCGTTAAATTTCGCATTTTTAAGCGGAGAACTTTCGTATTTTGCTAAGTCCAACATTCAAAATAGTATTTTCCCAGCTTTCGCTATGATGTTCCCTAAGCGTCCACAAAGCGAAGAAGAAAAGAAGGTCTTACGTGACACTATCGACCGCATGAAAGGCGCGCAAAACGCGGGTAAAGGTGTCGCATTCTTTGCCAATAGTGCCGACCAATTACCCAAAATCGAAAGCATCCCGACGAATCAAAACGACAAACTATTTCAAGAGGCTAGCACGCTAAACACGGAACAAATTTGTTTTGCCCATACAATCGACCCCATTTTATTGGGTGTACGCACTACTGGTTCTTTAGGTGGTGGCGCGGACATTAAGCAAGCCTACGTAATATTTGAGAAAAACGTTGTTATTCCGTTGCGCGAAATGGTTACCGAAATCTTTACCGAACTACTGAGCATTTCCAAACTTAAAGCGGACTTTACTATAAAGAATTTCCAAATCATTAACGAAACCATTGTAGAGGTCGAAGGCGACGCATCAAAAACTCAAGACGCACTAAACGCAATGAGTCCCCTAGTAGCTACGAAAGTTTTGGACACAATGACACCGAACGAAATTAGAGCACTTGCGAGTTTGCCGCCCGTCGATGGTGGCGACGTAGTTGCACAATCCCAACCCGCCCAAAATTTTAAGAAATGATTTATTTCATAACGGAAACATACCTAAAAACGAACACGCCAATAACGGCGAACGTAGACGTTAACGACGTCACCCCATACATAGCGACACAAAGCGACCTTAGAGTGCAACCAATTTTAGGTACTACGTTTTATAAGTACATGTTAAACCAGTACAACACGCAGACTTTAACCAACGACGAAGAAACTCTTGTGGAATTTATACAACCCGTCGTAGCGTGGCGTTCGGCCGAAGACGCGGTATTTGGGCTTTCGTACCAACTTAAAAACAAAGGCTTGCAAACCCAGTTTGGCGACTACTCGGCTAGCGTGTCACGTAACGAGGTTGCTTTTTCTATGGAGCATTACGCACAAAAAGCTAGCTTTTACGAACAACGTTTGATTAAATACCTACTAGCCAATAAAAACCTTTACCCACAATTCACCGACCTAACAAATAAAGACACCGACCTAAGGCCGCAAATAGAAGCTTGCGACTGCGTTGGCGTTTGTTACGGACGTTGTGGGCAACGCTACAATGACAACGGATACAATAACTCTATAATGGTTTTTTAATGTCGACAAATCTTAAACTTTTCGTCTTTGCTACCTTGTCGGTTTTAACGCCTATTGTACCGCTTGTATTAATTGCTGTACTTAGCATTATTTTAGATACGTGTTTTGGTATTTGGCGCAGCGTTAAGAAAAACGGCTGGGTTTCTATTCGTTCACGTCGCTTGTCGCACACTATAAGTAAGTCGTTACTTTATTCGGGGGCTATTACCTTTATTTTCTTACTTGAAAAGTTTGTAATTGCCGACATTCTAGGACACTTTATTTCCATTGATTTACTCCTAACCAAAGCGTTCACGTTCTTTTGTGTAGTAACTGAGGTCAAAAGCATAAACGAAAGCTACCAAAGTGTAACGGGCGTGAATGTTTGGGAAAAATTCATGCAATTTGTAAGACGTAGTAAAACACAACTTGAAGATTTTAAGTAATGCTAACAACCGCACAAGTCATAGCAAAATACGGACAACCTAACGAACGGGGAACGTACCTAAAAACCATAAACTTACCTTACCCAATGCGGATAGCGTGGGATTTGGACACTACGGTAACACGAATGCGTTGCCATAAGGACGTCGCAGATGCCTTTTTAAGCGTGTTTAACGAACTTTTAGCGGTGTATGGGTATCAACGTATAGTCGAACTAGGGATAGACCTTTTCGGAGGATGTTTTAATTTTCGACAAATGCGCGGTGGCTCGTCTTGGTCTAAGCATTCTTGGGGAATAGCTATTGATTTAGACCCCGCACGAAATACTTTAAAGGAAACCGCAAGGACTGCACGCTTTGCACGCCCCGAATACAAGCCAATGATTGACATCTTCTATAAACACGGGTTTATAAGCTTAGGTAAAGAAAAAAACTATGACTGGATGCACTTTGAGATTGCCAAGTAAACTTTTTTTGTCGCTTTTATTGGCAATATTTGCGACATCTTGCGGGGTTAATTACCATATACGTAAAGCCATCAAGAAGGGTTATAAATGCGACGAGGTTGCGGACACAATTACGATAACTTCTATTGACTCCATTCCTTACGTTCTAAGGGACTCAATTATGTGGGAAAGGGTATTGGTCCAAAAAGATACAATCGTGCGTTACAAGCGTTCTTTCGTGCCTCAAACGCGATATGAGAAGCGAATCGAATATAAATTAAAGCGCGACACCTTGAAAATGATAGAAAAAGTAGATGTTGTCAAGTGGAAAACCGAGAAGAACAAAAACACGAAACCAAATATTTTGCTTTTAGTCTTAGGTTTTGCGGTTGGCATGCTCACAAATTGGCTACTTCGAACCTTTAAAAATCCTTTATGATATTAAAAAAACACGCTAAGAACATCCACGAAATACAACTTGAGGGTGAATTTATAAAGATTGCCATGTTATCGGATATTCATTGGGATAACCCAAAAGCCGATTGGGATTTACTTAAAAGAGACCTTGACTACTGCCTAGCAAACAACATCCCAGTAATGCTGAATGGCGACACATTCTGTTTGATGCAAGGAAAAGGAGACCGACGAGGTAACAAGTCGGATATCCGACCAGAACATAACAACGCAAAGTATTTGGATTCAGTTGTGGAAACTGCTGTGGAATGGTTTTTACCTTATGCTCACATTCTCACAGTCATCGGATACGGCAACCACGAAACCGCAATTATTAAATGGCAAGAGACTGATATCTTGCAGCGTTTTGTTGACCTTTTAAACTACAAAGCGGGAAGCAATGTGATGACGGGCGGATATGGTGGGTGGCTTATTGTTCGCCAGAGATTTCAAGGCAATGTTGAAATGTCAACGAAAATCAAATACTTTCATGGTTCTGGTGGTGGTGGTGTAGTTACAAAGGGAGCTCTGAACCTTACCCGTGCGCTTGAAATGTATGAAGACTTTGACGTATTTACAATGGGTCATATACACGAGAACGCAGCAAGAAATGATGTTCGAGATACCATATCAGTACATTCCAAGACGGGCTACCGACACCAACACAAAGAACTTCACCTCATGCTTACTGGCACATATAAGGAAGAGTATGGTGACGGCTCAAAAGGATGGCACGTAGAGCGAGGTGCTCCCGTTAAGCCTACTGGTGGCAGAATCTTGACCATACAATGCATGAGATATGAAAAAGATGGTGTAAGAAAAACTGCTAAAAGTATAGATTCAATCAAATTTCCTTTGTAAATTCGCATCAACTTTTCATAGTTATTTGTTTTGAGCCACTCTTCACGGGGTGGCTTTTTTTATTGGTCCATTTTATTGTCGTAAAAACTGGACATAATCGGTCATAAACCGACCATAAAGACGTGATCTAGCAACATCTAAGCGACATTACGTATTTTTCACCTACCTTAATTACTTTACCTATGTGCAAACTAAGGGTAAAACCTTGCAAAACTTGTCAGAAAATAAGGGTAAAACCTTGCAATCAAAAAAAATGTTGAAAATAATTGTTAAAAAGTTTGCCGTATTGATATTAGTCTTTATATTTGCATATAATTAATTCACAAACACAAAACAAAACGCTATGAAAACATTTAGAATCGAATTCCAAGACAACAACAGAAACGAACTTTTCAGCAAGACTGACGAGTTCATAAACCTAGAAAGCGCACAAATATACGCTGAGCTATTTGTCGCAACATCTAACATCAACGATTTATTCACCTACCAAATATTTGCACTATGAACAAAGAACAAATCATCGACCTAATTAAAGCCACAGAGGCTGAGCTGTACGCAGAGCTGCTGGAACTGCGCCAATCATTTGGAGCCAACGACAGAGGCACGCTACACACTCAAGCGCAATGGGGTGCAATCGTTAATTTAATGGACACAATCGAAGAAAATGAAAACAATTAAGAACTTAAACTCAGACCAGCGTGACACGCTTGCGGGTGCAGTCGTAATGGTTGCGGGAATAGCATTTCTATTTTGGCTATCTACAAGCGTAACAAGACCCGTACTAGACCACCATAGCGTCGACCCTCAAACATACCAGAAGGTCAGCTACGAACTAGATGCGTCTTTTGACAAATACGTAAACCGAGTGTACAACGACAAATACAAGAACCAATGATAGTAACAGAACTAAAAGACTTTGACGTCTATTCACCAAGTGAAAAAAACCTAGTGTATTTATACGTGACGCTACACGACGAGGGCGACACGGACACGAATAGCGAAATCCTAGCCGAATACGAAATAGAAATTTACGACGCTTACGCCTATTACAAAATCATTAAAAAAGACTACAATGACTTTCTTACCATTAAACAAACTCAAGACTGCGACGACTACCTTGAAACGCTTTACGAAGCTAACACGTTCGAAGATGCCTACGTGCAAGCGTACAACGAACCCGACGACACTTGGTGGGCCGTTTAACAAATACCAAGTAGACCGCTTTTGGACCACATTCAACCACGACCTATACAACCGAATTTGTGAAATAAAAATGCAAGAGATATGAAAAAAGATACAATTGAATTTAAATTTATGTTTATGAATTTGATAACGCACGTAAAATTTGAAAAGGAATCTTTATTAACATCATATCATATTTTTAAGGAGAAGGAATCATTGAAAAGCGGATTTAAATTAAACGTCAGCATTCGTGATTTTATAAAATTTGAAATTGCTGGATTGCTGCACGTACGCCTTCACGATATGATTATATACAAACACGAAATAAAATAGCCATGAAATATAAACTAACATATAAAGTAGGGTTGGTCATTGTACAAGAATGGACACTAACCTCGAAGAGCCTAGCCTATTGGAAAAAGATGGACTTAATAGAGACGGGGCAATACAATAACGGAAAATTTATAGTAACCCCATTATGACAAAACAACAAAAACTACTCGCACTATGCGCGGTGTTACCCGTTCTAGGCGACTTTATCGAAGACCTCAACGACCAAAGAGTATTTAAAAAAGTCATTAAGCAGAAAGCCAATATGCTACTTAACGAGATACAAAAAACGGACGCAACTATATTGCAAGGTGGCACAATAGAAATGTACCAGCAACAAATCGAAATCCAACAAGCATTTCGCCAATGGGTTGAAGAAAAATTCACACTATGAATAGACTACAATTAATTAAGGAGGTCATTGCAAAATACGACCTAACACAAAAATCTAGAGTTCGTGACGTCTTGTTTAAACGTTACTACGTATACAATGAGCTTAGGTATTTAGGTTTTAGCCTTTCACAAATAGGTAGGGTTTTCGACAAGACACACGCGACTGTCTTACACGGCTTACGTGTACACAAAGACCTTACTAGCTATCGAGACACGGATTACCTAGCGGAAACGTGCGTAGTGCAAGCGTATCTAGACGGCTCGGAACTACCCGACATAAGCAAAGTGTTTAAAACGCAAAAAGACTACGACCTAAAAACGGACATACTCAAAGCGACAAACCTAGCATCATTTAAGCGTGTGCAAAGACGTATAAAAATGGGATTTTACGAAGAAAACGAAACCATTTAGGGAAATAAACGTTATATTTGTAGACGGTTCGGTCTCACACCATAGAACCAAAAGGAACTATTTAAGCCTTATAATGAAATCGAAGTGAGACCCGATGGATTTATGAGGCTTTTTTATTACTTAATATTTTTGCAATGGCAAAAGACAAAAAAAGTTTTTTATTGTATGTGGATTTAATTCACACAATTAGAAAGCTAGATGACCAACAAGCGGGTAAGCTATTTAAACACGTACTAGAATACGTAAACGACAACAACCCCGAAGGTGACCAATTTACCGAAGTGGTATTTGAACCAATTAAGCAAACATTAAAACGAGATTTAGAAAAGTACGAAGGTATACGACAACGAAATTCGGATAACGCAAAGAAGCGGTGGGATACGACCGCATCAATTGGTATACCAAAAGTGCCAACGCTTACCAAAAATGCCGATAGTGATAGTGATAGTGTTAATGATATAAATAATAATATAGACTACCAAGCGTTGCTTGGCTTCTTAAATAAAACTTTTGGTCGTAAGTTTCAAGTGATTAATGAAAAGACGAAACGAGCATACCAAGGACGGCTAAAAGAAGGCTACACAAAAGAACAAATAATTGACGCTATAAACAACGCTGCGGCTACCAAGTACCACAAAGATAATAACTATCAATACTGCACCCCCGAGCTCTTTAGTAGGGCGGAAACAATAGACAAATATAGCGGGCTTACAATTGTTAGCGAATCCGATAGTATCTTAGCACACCTAAAAAACAACTAAGATGCTCTTAAAACAAGGCGACGCGCTACAATATCTTTTAGACGTAAGAGACGGCAAAATAAAGCAAGGTCTTGGCTTAGACTGCGGACTTGACGAACATTTAAAATTTAAACCTAAACAACTCAATATCATTTTAGGACATGACAACGTCGGAAAAACGTACTTTATTAATTGGTATTTTCTTACGCTTGCCCTTAAACATGACCTTACCTTTTGCATTTGGTCGGGTGAAAACCAAAAGGGGCAAATATTACGCGACATGGTGCAAATGTACCGAGGCAAACACTTTAGCAAGCTAACACATAGCCAAATAGCGGGCGACGTTGCATTTTTAGAGCAGTCATTCGTGTTTATAGACAACTCGAAATTATACAAACCTCAAGAAATCCTAGAGTTATTTAAGCAAAGCGGCGCAGATGTCGGTTTAATTGACCCTTTTACGGGACTAGACCGCGAAATGTCGTTTGCTGGGAACTACGAATTTATGAATATTGCCCGCCAATTTGTCAATAGTACCAAAATGACAATTTATATAAACACGCACCCAAATAGCGAAAGCGGGCGAAGCGGAAACCTATACACCGAGGGCGAACTAAAAGGTCATTTGAAAGCACCTCTTAAAGACCATATAGAAGGCGGTAAGGCATTCTTAAACCGCTGCGACGACATGCTAGTAATTCACCGACTTATAAAGCACCCCGAATATAAATTTAAAACTTGGGTTTCGGTCGAAAAAGTTAAGGACATGGAAACGGGCGGTAAGCATACCGAAATAGACTACCCAGTCGTTTGTGAATTTAATAGCGGCTTGGGCTTTACCATAAATGGAACTGACCCACTAGCACCATACAGACCGCAAGAAAAACAAATGATAATACCAAAAGACGAAGCAGTCGAAAACACAAGCGACAAACTTCGCAGATTAGCTAACGAAAACCCTTTTTAATATGAAAGTAACCGATAAAATAACAATAACAAATGAAGACAATATGCAGCTTATGGCTCGCTATCCCGATAATTATTTTGAGTTGGCAATAGTTGACCCGCCGTATGGGATTGACCTAGCAAATATGAATATGGGATTGGGCAATACAAAAAAAGCATCTAAAAAAAAGAATAGAAAATACAGTAATAAAGACTGGGATAATGCAATACCACAAGATGAATATTTTGTTGAGTTGTTTCGTGTTTCTAAACACCAAATAATCTGGGGGGGTAACTATTTTAATTTAGGGATATGTCATAAATTTATAATTTGGGATAAAGAAATACCCGAAGGTCTAAGTTTTTCGGATTGCGAATATGCTTGGACTTCATTCAGTGGAGCAAATAAAATGTTCAGATATTCAGCATATTTGAATAAAAACGAAAAATTCCACCCTACACAAAAACCGCCACAATTGTACAAATGGCTCCTCGACAAATACGCAAAAGAAGGAGATAAGATACTTGACACACACCTTGGCAGCGGCTCGATAGCTATTGCGTGCCACGACTATGGCTTTGACTTGACAGCGTGCGAGTTGGATGCTGAGTACTACGAAAAGGCGATACAAAGAATAACAAACCATACAAACCAGCAAAAACTTTTTTAATTATGGAACTAGATTTAAAAATACTATGGGCCAAGAATACCATTTGGGTAGTCCGTGAACGAATAAAAAACGTAAGAATCAAACTAGAGAAGGAGAAGCCAGACGCCAAAGACTACATTAACGGCGGTTTAGATAGTGAAGAAATGCTACTTAAAACCGAACTTGTATTGATTGAAATGCAGAACGAAATAACGAGCCTAAACCGAGAGCTGAACGAAATAGCAAGGCGCAACGCACAACTACGGGTAGCTTACCAAGAACTAAAAGACGAAATTAAATACAAAAACATTGACTTATGAATCAAGAAAAATTCGAAAAGCTGTATGCTAAAAAACAAATCAAACTCATTAAATTAATTGAGTTTCTAAAGGAGAGGCCGCGCACATTACAAGGGATGGCAACCTTTCTAGAAATCAAAAAAGACTCCGTTAAAGGCTACGTAAACACGATGAAGGATTTAGAAGTAGGGTTAAAGCAAGGGGCATTAAGAAAATACTACATAGATGAGGTGTAAGAACTGCAAACAAGTATTTGAACCGATACGCTTTAATCATAAGTATTGCTTAGAAGAGGCTTGCATCCGTGCATTTGTAGCGGAAACCAAAGAGAAGGCTTGGAAAACTACCAAAACACGTATGAAAAACGACCTCAAGACGCTGCAAGACTGGCTAAAAGAAACGCAAACCATCTTTAATAAGTACATACGTGAACGAGATAAAGCAGAAACGTGCATAAGCTGCGGCAAAGTACCTAAGAAACGCAACGCTGGCCACTATTTTAGTCAAGGCGGGCACTCAAACGTTAGGTTTGACGAGGATAATGTTCACCTACAATGCGAGGCGTGCAATAGTTATCTATCGGGCAACCTACTCAACTATCAAATTGGTATCGAAAAACGAATCGGAGCGAAAAGATTGATAGAATTACAAGGTAGGGCGCACACCGAAAAGAGGTGGAACGTTGACGAACTGAAGGAAATTATAAAAATTTATAAAAATAAATACAATGAATGTAAATAAACCTTATATTTGCATATAAACAAAACCAATAATTATGAAAAATTTATTTAAATCGTTGGCAGCATTCCAACAAGAAGTACCAGTAATTCACAAAGCGACGCAAGGCTACGGCTATTCCTACGCGGATTTACCAGCAATCTTTGACAAAATCAATCCGCTACTAAAAAAACACGGATTAGGATTTACTCAGTTACTAGACACCAAAGAAGGCGTCGACTACATTTGTACGATAGTATTCCATTGCGAAAGCGGCGAGAACCTAGAAAGCAAGGTAGCTATCCCACACGTACCACTAAAAGGTATGAATGACTACCAAAGCTTTGGTTCTGGTGTCACGTATTTTCGTAGATATGCGCTAGCCTCAAGCTTAGGTTTGGTAACGGATAAAGACACGGACGCAAGCGGTGAGCAAGTAAAGAAACTACCCGCCATTGATAACAAACGTTTTCAAGACGCAGTTAAGGCCATCGTAGACGGCAAAATAACTAAAGAGAAGTTAACGGCTAGCTTTACGCTTTCCGAAGGTCAAACCGACATAATAAATGCTATATGAATACTTTTAAAATTAGATGCTCATCTATTGGTAAAATCATGACAAACCCCCGAAATAAGGGGGAATTGTTAAGCCAAACCGCCAAAACATACGTCGAAGAACAAGTATTGCAAGCAAAATACGGAATAGTCAAGACCTTTAACTCTAGATACACAGACAAAGGCAACCTAGTCGAAGACGAAAGCATAAACCTAGCAAGTCAATACCTAGATTTAGGGTTTCTCATGAAGAACGAAGAGCATTTTAGTAACGAGTGGCTAACTGGCACGCCCGACGTAAACACGAACGAAATACTTTTAGACGTAAAAAGTTCTTGGGACGCTACGACGTTTCCGTTTTTCGCTACTGAGATACCTAACAAAGATTATTACTATCAATTACATGGGTACATGGAGCTAACGGGTAAGCAAACAAGTTTACTTTGTTACTGCCTAGTAAACACACCCGAACAAATGGTAGAAGACGAGGTAAGGCGCGCGCATTGGTCCGCGTTTTTGATGGACGAAAGCCAAGAACTACGCGACGAGGTTACAAATCGACATAGCTTTGAGCATATACCACTACACCGCCGTGTAAAGGTGTTCGAGGTACAAAAAGACGAACAAGTAATAGAAGCAATCAAAGAACGCGTCGAACTATGCCGTGATTATTACGAAACCCTTTATAATTTCTTATGAACCAGCAAGTAGAAGACAAAATAGTATTACGTGTTTTGGCGCGTTTTAACGAACGCTCGCAAGCGGGCATAAGGAAATACAACCAAACTCTAGAAAGAACCGACCTAAGCCCCTTAGAATGGCTCACACACCTACAAGAGGAGCTGATGGATGCAACGCTTTACATTGAGCGACTAAAAGACGAATTTAAAACTAAAGAACAATGAAAACACCAAAAGAAATACTACAAAAATTAGATGCATGTGATGAAGCCATAGAATGGGCGGGTAACAAGTCAATTGAAGAAATAGTTAACACTTGCCATAGAGGCGATTGGTTGTTATGGTTAGCAAATAAGATAGAAATCGATGTACAGCCGTTGACACTTGCCAAAGGTCTTTGCGCCAATACAGTTAGGCATTTAATGAGAGATGAGAGAAGCATCAAAGCGGTTGATACTGCAATAGCATTTGGAGAGGGTAGAGAAAGTGGAGATGAGTTAGATTCTGCTGCTGCTTATTATTATGATTATTATGCTGCTTCTGCTTCTGCTGCTGCTCTTGCTGCTGCTTCTGCTGCTGCTTCTGCTCTTGCTGCTGCTTCTGCTGCTTCTGCTGCTTGTGCTTACGCTTCTTCTGCTGCTGCTTCTGCTGCTTACGCTGCTTCTGCTTCTTCTGCTGCTCTTGCTGCTTCTGCTGCTGCTTACGCTGCTGATGCTGCTTCTGTAAAAAAACAAAACCAAATGTTAACTGCTGATATATGCAGAAAATATATAGGTGATTTAATTATTGAGAAATTTAAACAACAAGAACAATGAAAACAGCATTAGATTACTACCTTGAGCAATCTATTATATTGGATATGAAAAGAGAAAATACTCATCACACTGAATTTTTACATGATGATTATTGTATAGCAAAAATTCAATTAATATCACAAGCCAAAGAAATGGAGAAGGAGCAGAAGATTGCACTTTTAAAATCATTAGTGTATTCCGTTTGCATTGGAGATGATGTCGAAGACGTAGAAGAATGGCTAAAAAAACACGAACTAAATAAATCAGAATAAGATGACAGCAGTAGAAAAAATAATTGCAGAAATAAACAATGAACTCCAAACCCTTGAGAGTTTACACGGAAAAGAAATATTTGGAAGAAAAGTAGGTTTGGCATTTGCTAAAAGAGTAGCAGAACAAGCCAAAGAAATGGAGAAAGAGCAAATAATGGATGCACATGGAGATGAACGAGATTATTTGCAAAATGATGGGTCATGGAAAAGATATACCGCAGAACAATACTATAACGAAATCTTTAAACAAGAAGAACAATGAAAGAACAAACAGCAGTAGAATGGTTGATTAATGAGTTATCAATGAATGTTGATTTTCCTTATGGAGTTCCCAAAAGAGTAATCCAACAAGCCAAAGAAATTGAGAAAGAGCAGATTATTGAGTCCTATAAGGCGGGAGTTTGGGATTTAGGATGTAAAAGTGCTGATTCAGAAGAATATTATAATAGAACCTTTAAACAACAAGAACAATGAAAGAAGATAAAGAATATCTTGCAGCACTTGGCACAATGATACTCATAACAACCATAGCAATAATTTTAGTAATCAATTTAATTTTTAACATATAATGGAAAACAAAACAAACACGGGCGCAATCTTCAAGAACGACAAAAAGACGAGCCAAAACCAACCCGACTATCGCGGTAAAGTAAACGTTAACGGCAAAGAAATGGAAGTAGCCTTATGGGTAAAGACGTCAAGCGCGGGCAATAGCTATTTTAGCGCGTCTTTTTCCGAACCATACGTAGCACCAGCAAACAACGTAGCGACGCAAGCACCAGTTAACAACCAAATGAACGACGACTTACCCTTTTAGTATGCACATTGACGACGACGCACTAAGAAAAAGCCTTTGTGAGTTGTTGAAAACACGGACACGCAACCAAATAGTAAGGGAAATAAGGCAAACGTCTGGGAAATTTCACCAGTTCCAAATTGACAACTTCCTACATGGCAAAGACGTAACGCTTTCGACACTACAAAAGCTTGACGAATACAATTACCGACACGTAAACTAGTAACAAGCCCCCGTAACAAGGGGCTTTTTTGTGTTAAAAACTTATTGTTTAGAAATTAATCTTATATTTGACTAGAATTTAACCAATGGATGTACTGCTTTATATTGCCCTAGCGTGGTTTTTAACGAACTTTGAGCCATTACAAGACCTACTAGACCACTTGTTTAGTAAAGTGCCGTTAAACCGCTTTACAATCTATTTCCATTCGGCAATGGGTTGCCCGAAGTGTATAGGCTTTTGGGTTACTTGGGCTTTAAGTGGTGAATTTCTTACCGCGTGTTTTGTTTCTTTGTGTTCTTACGTTGTCGATTTATGTTTAGCGAAACTCAATTAGTAGAAATACACGGAATATTGGCGCATTTGCAACCCGAAAGGCTTAGTAAAATGCATTTACGTAAGTTACAAGCCATAAAAAACAAGGTAGCGGGCGAACGGGATGCCCGTTGTTTGTGTGGTGTTGGTGACCGAATAAAATTTTACAATGAGTTCTTGCAATGGTTTGAAAAAAACGCTTGACGCTTACGTGTCGGCAAATTATAACGAGGTGAGGGCGTACGCAAATTACTTTTTGACTCGTTACGTCAATAGCAAAAAGCTGGCTTGCTCAATGTTAAACGCTGACACTTGCATAAATAACGCGTACTTGCACGTCTTGACAATTGAGAACGCAAATACGGACCAAAATAGCGTAAAAAGTTACCTACTAAATACAATAAAGTTCCAAATTATTTGGACAACGTCGTTAAGTCACAAACAAGACGACCTAAATAGCCAAATACCCGACCTACTAGACGAACCCGACAACGACGACGTTCTAGACAAAATACAAATCGAAAACGTTTACAACTTTCGTAAGTGGTGCATACAGAAATATAGATCCGAATTAACCAACCCAGTAGAAAAACGAATAGCTCAAGTATATTTTGACGACCAAAAGCAAACGGCCGAGGCAATGGCAGACTATTTTAAAGTCAGTAGAACCTCAGCGCACTACATGATAAGGGACATAAAACAAAAAATAAGAAAAATACAACATAGTTATGAACGCTTATAAAATCCTTTACGCCGTCGCTACCCTTGCTTTTTTGTCTATGGGTGTCGTAATGGTCTACGAAAGCGAAATGGCCTACATGCAAATATTAGGCGTTGGCATTTGTTCGTATATTTTAGGCAGATTTCACGAAGAATTACATAAAAACGAAGAACATGAAAATTAAAGACGAATACAAAGGCAAAACAATAGTGATTTACGACTCAATTTTAGGGCAACGCAAAATCGAAGTTGACAAAATAGACCCTAGCCGCTTTACATATTATGTAACTATGGGACTGGGTTATTTATTTGAGAATCCAGTAATAAGCTACACGGGAATAGAACACGAAACGGCGCAGTCGGACGCAGTCGAAGCACCTAAGGCCATAGAGCCAAGCGAAACACGCAAGAAACCCGCAGCAAAAACACGAAAAAGGAAATCCAATGTCACAACCAATTAAAGGAGAAACCAAAGACACGTTTATAAACCGCTGCATGAGCGAACAAGAACGTGCGGACTCATTCCCCGACGAAAGCCAACGTTACGCCGTATGCCAAAGAGTATGGGAAACACACACACGCGAAGCCCTAAGCCTTTACAAGAAGTCGTTTAACGAAACCTACACGGACTACCCAAAGCAAGCAAGCGAAAACGCTAAAATAGCTTTAAGATGGGCAGAGGAAAACGGTTGGGGTTCTTGCGGTACACCAGTAGGTAAACAAAGAGCCAACCAACTAGCAAAAGGCGAAGCCATAACACGCGAAACTATTGCAAGAATGGCGGGTTTTGAACGACACCGCCAAAATTCACAAAAGGAACTAGGCGACGGATGCGGACGTTTAATGTGGCTATGTTGGGGCGGCGACGCTGGCATAGAATGGGCGCAACGTAAACTAGAACAAATCGACAAAAAGACGAACTAAAATGGGAAAGCACAAATACATAGAGACACCCGAAAAGCTACTAGACATGTTCCTAGCATACAAAGAGCATGTAATAAACAACCCCCGAAAAGTAGACAAAGCACTACAAAGCGGTAAAGTAGTACAAGAGACACTAAGAGTACCCCTAACGTACGAAGGCTTTGAGGCGTGGGGCTACGAACAAGGCGTAACACTAGACCACTACTTTAGAAATAGTAATAAAGCGTACGACGAGTATTGCGGGGTCTGCCAACGTATAAAGAAAGCCATCCGCCAAGACCAAATAGAAGGGGGCATGGTTGGACAGTACAACCCGTCAATAACTCAAAGGCTAAATAACTTGACCGAAAAAACGGACGTGACAAGCAACGGCGAAAACATAAACGAAATTAAGATTAGTATAATTAGACCCGACACCAAAGAACTAGAGTAATGGAACTAAAAAGTACAATAGTCTTTGAAAGGAACTACGACGCGCTTTACAATAACAAGGCGCGTTTTATAATTAACGAAGGGGGTAGCCGCTCAAGTAAGACCTATTCGTTGTGTCAACTTATTTTAGTTTACTGCCTACAAAACAAAGGCGTTGTAGTGTCTATAATCCGTAAGACATTCCCCGCGTTACGTGCAACGGCAATGCGTGACTTTTTCGAGGTGTTGAAAGAATCTGGAATCTACGACAAAGCTAACCACAACATGAGCGAACATATATACACGTTTGCTAACGGCTCGATGGTGGAGTTCTTTAGCGTCGACGACGAACAAAAGATAAGAGGCCGCAAGCGTAATTTAGCTTGGTGTAATGAGGCCAACGAACTTTTCTACGACGACTTCACACAATTGAACATGCGTACCGAGTCAAAGCTAATTTTTGACTATAACCCGTCGGACTCCAATAGTTGGCTTTACGACCTACCTAAAAACGAAAGCCTCTTAATTAAGTCGACCTACAAAGACAACCCATTTTTACCCGATAGCATTAAACGACAAATAGAAGACCTCAAGCGCACCGACGAAGCACTATACCAAATCTACGCCCTAGGTGAAAAGGCTATAAGCAAAAGCAACATTTACTCAAATTGGACTTTCTTACCGCATAGACCCGCCAACTTCACGCAATATGTGTATGGCCTAGACTTTGGTTATAATCACCCGACCGCGTTAGTAAGAATTTACTGGCACGAAAAAGACATATTTATAGAACCCGTCATTTACGAAAGCTACCTAACAACCTCGAACCTCATCGACCGCCTTGCTGCCTTAAACATAGAAAAGGAAATAGAAATAATTGCCGACTACGCCCGCCCCGAAATAATAGCCGAAATGAATAACGGCGGCTACAATGTGTTAAACGCGAACAAGTCGGTAAAAAAGGGCATCGACAACATTAAGACCTTTGGCGTCTTTGTGCTAAACGACAAAAATCTCGAAAAGGAATACCAAAACTACAAGTGGAAAAAGGTAGGCGACCAAATACTAGACGAACCCGTAAAACTATACGACGACGCAATGGATGCCGTAAGGTATGCGACGACGTATATTAAAGAACAGTACTTCACCGACGACGCTTATTTTGCATTCTAAATAAACACGCACTACATTTTTAATATAGTTATGGCACAATCGATAATAGCACAACCCCAAAGCTTTACACCAGCTTACAACCCCGTCAAATTTATAGTAGACTCTACTAACAAAAACCTAGACGGCTTTAAATACATTTACGACGTATACAACGGCGCGACCTTAATAGGGCGTTTCAAGGTGTTACCGACCTACGGCACGGGCTTTGGCGAACTTGACCTATCTAGGTTTCTAAATTCGTACGTGCAATGGGATTTTAACCCTACGAACACAACGGACTACGACGCGGCAAATAGTTACTACAATTACGAAGTAAAGACTGGCGAAGAATACCTAGCCCAATTTAACTACACCGCCGCACTTACAAACTCAAGCGGATTCGTACGCGTAAACGTCACAAACACGTTTGCGGTTGGCGACCAAGTAAATATAACTCAAGCCGACGGCGGTGTGGCTAATCCATTACTCGAGGGCTTACATTCGGTAACCGCCGCGACGGGTAGCTACTTTGAGGTTGGTGTATCTTTTACCAGCATTACTAACGTAAATATTGACGGCTCAGTAGTATATGCCGACCAACGTAAACTCGTCACGTACGACATTACCGACTTTGACGTAAAGAGGGTATTTAATGGGGCAAGAACGTTTGTAGAATTTCCGACATTTGACGAAACGACCTACTTACCCAACGGCGTTACAAAGCTTTGGCTTACAAACCAACCGCAAACGCAATTTTACGCAACCTTAGGCCAAGACCTTTGGATAAACATTCGCGGGCGCATAGGTAAAAAGATAGTCTTTGAAAACTCGAACGGGGATATATTTACAAAGGTACTAACCAACAATACAACTATACAAGGTGTTGCCGTCGGGCCTAACAACGCGGGGGTGCTAAACGTTAACGCGGGAACGTTGCCACTTGTAAAACCCGATACTACCTATTATTACTTTTGGTACGACGACGGCGGGCAATCCTCGGTTAAATACCGCGTATATATAGACCGACGCGTAAGTATTTCCGAACATAACTTAGTTTTTCTGGACCGCATGGGGTCATGGTCTAGCTTTGCTTTTCAGTTGAAGGCCTACGAACGTGGCGAAGTGCAGCGCGACGATTACAACAAAGACGTGCAAGGCTATGTAAGTGGCGGGCAATGGAATTACAACTACCAAGAATTTGGCTTTAGTACGTTCAATATTAACGTCGTTAAGACCCTAGAGCTAAACACGAATTGGATGACCGAAACCATGGCACAATATTTTGAGGAGTTAGTAACTAGCCCGCAAGTATTTATTAAGTCCGTGTCGTACGACTGCGACGACGTAGCTAGCACGAATTACCTACCCGTAATTGTGACGAATAACACCTTTGAGGTATTTAAGCAACGCAACAAGAACCTTATAAAACAAACACTAGTTGTAAAGCTAGCAAATAACGACGCTATTAATGGTTAAGATAATTTTACAAACGGGCGTGTTAGACGTACGCCAAGACGTTAGCTTTCCCCTTACGTTTTCAGTTGCTGAAATACGCGACATAACAAAGCGCACGGGTACATTCTCAAAGACTATTGTACTGGCGGGAACGGATAACAACAACCAACTTTTAAATCATTACTACGACGTCAATATAGACGCGGGAACGTTTGACGTTAGCCAGTTAACACATTGCCAAGTAACACAAAACGACGTCGTAATTTTAGACAACGCAATTTTACAACTCATTGCAGTAAACAAGTCGCAACTTACGGACGCGCACGAACAAATTGTTAACTATGAGGTGTTAATAAAAGACACAAAAGCGGAACTATTCACGGCAATTACTAACGCCGAACTTACCGACATAGACTTTAGCGACCTAAACCACTTTAGCAACTCAAGCGCAATAATTGGAAGCTTTGGTTTTACGCAAGCTAACGGCTACAAATACGTCTTACCTTACGACACCGACAACCTTTACAACGTTCGACAAATTAAGCCCGCAATCTACGCTAAGACTTATTTTGACCGCATATTTGCAAACGCTGGTTTTACTTACACTTGGGCTAACCTACAAGCCGCAAACTTTGACAAGCTACTAATCCCATACAACGGCGAAGAAAATCAAATAGATTGGTCGGACTTTAAGGTAATGGCTAGGGGTGAATACCTAACTACCAACACGCAACCCACAAACGGAACATTTGCGCCTTTTGAAGAGGTCTTAGATAACTTTACCGAGCTAGTAGATACGCAAAACTTATTTGACCCCGTGACGGGTGAGTACTCAGCACCGACGAACGTCGACCCCGCAGCGTCTCAGTCGTACGAATTTAACTTTATAATTACTTACAACGTCATATTTCAAAACACGGGAGCAAACCCCGTAAGACCCGTAGTTTATAACGCCAACTTAGGAGCATACACACCAGTAAATAGGGTGTTTTTCCCATTCTTACAAGCCGTAAACACAACGGGAAGCCTAGCGTATTTAACGCCTATAAATATTACCGACTACATACCAAGCGGAACAACTGTATACGGGGCTTTTTCCAATGTAGGAGTCACGACGCCTAGCGGTTACATTACAACGGGTGACCTTCTAAAGCTAAAAGTTAGCATGCAATCGAACATGCAAAATAACTTGAACTATTGGCGTACGGCGGGCGGTGTAAACACGCAAGTAAATATAAATATTGATATTACAGATTTGCGCCTTGAGATAATCCCCAATAGCAATACGCAACCAATTGGCGGTTATCTTACAATGAACCAATACGTGCCGCAAAAGATAAAGCAAAGCGACTTTGTAAAGTCTATTTTCCAAATGTACAACCTCTACGCGGACGTAGACCCAAGCCAACCAAACAACATAATTTTAACTCACCGCGACGAGTATTACAATAACGGAACTGAGCGCGACTGGACTTATAAACTAGCCAAAGACCGAGAACAAAATTTAGAGTTCTTGCCAGACGTGTCAAACAAACGACTCATCTTAACATACAAAGAAGACAAGGACACGCCCAACACGTTGTACACCGACGCGACTAAAGAAATATACGGGCAACAAGAGTACATTTTTAATTCGGAATACGTTAAAGACGTAGACACCAAAGAACTAATCTTTAGCCCTACACCAATAGCGCAAACGACATTTGGCGCGGTTGTGCCAATGATTGACGGCCAAGCACCAAAGACCAACATTCGAATACTCTTTGACGGCGGGGAACAAGCGTGCGGCTCTTACGATATTATAGACGGCGGTTTAACGGGTACTTACGGCGTAACTACTTACCCAGCTATTACGCACTTTGACAACGCGGTAACGCCTAGTTTCGATATCAACTTTGGTACGTGCGACTTTTATTTTTATAGCCCGCAGACGCTGACCAATAACACGCTATATAATTTGTACTGGCGTCGTACAATAAACCAAATTAACGAAGGCAAAATGCTCACCGCGTTTTTCTATCTAAGAGAAAACGACATACATAGCCTAAAGCTTAACGACAAAATCCGCATCGAT
>JABXJQ010000009.1_pt1 | contig 29661 bp, 40 predicted proteins | sample 7436221 | NCBI WGS metagenome assembly JABXJQ01 (sample SAMN14395755, study PRJNA613071) | wetland metagenome | isolation source: water sample H0 from high-altitude wetland | place: Chile: Salar de Huasco, high-altitude wetland | collected 2015-11-10
TCAAAAGCAAACGGAGGTAAATATTTAGATTGGATGCAAGCCGTTGAAAATTGGGTGGTGTGGTGATTTGACCTTCTGAAAGCAGGTTTGTGATTTTGCTCGAGATTGCCTCGAATAGTTTTGCCGTTGGCAATGCAACCGCTGCGCTTTGCGCTGGTGCTGGTGCTTTTGTTTCCATAATTTTTATGTGTTTTTATTTCTGCTAATTTAATTAATTTTTAACAATTCTCAAAGCATTATCATTCGAAACAATTAGTTTTATTATCTGCTTTTCAAATGAAATAAAGCCCGTAACGCTCTCGGCTCTATCTACAAAGCAAGGTGCTTCTATTTGGTAGAAGTTTGAAAGCGTGTTGATAATATCTAGCCCTGCGTTAATTTGGCTTGCTGTGTTTGCGCTCGAATACGGCACGCCGTTTATGGTTGTTTCACAGCACTCTTCAACACCTCCGTTGATTAATTTGTTGAACATTTTAAAACGTACGTACGAAAACAAGCCTGCAATTTTTTCTTCCACGGCACGTATTTTAATCGCCTCGAATTCATCTAGTAAAAACTCTGATTTTTCAAGTGTAGCTAATTGCTCGCTCATTGTTTTTTCCTGCGCTAGTAATTCTTGGATGCGGTTGTTTGCACGCTTTATATCTGCGTGTAGTGCTAGTTCTAAATTTAGATTGTTGATGTGTTTTTGATAATTATCCTGCTGAATTTTATAATTTTGAATTGAAATAGTATCTAAAATGCTAGGCTGCAAATCTTGTAGCTGTGCGCTTAAGGCTTCAATATCATTCGTAATGGCATCCAATTCGCTAGTATCGTAAGTTGTTGCTACTGGCGTGCTAGCTTGTAATTTAGATATGTTTTCATTTGCCGCTTCAAGTAGCGTTTCGGCTTCAGCAATTAATTCCAACAAGGTTGCAAGTTCTTCCTTAAGTTGCGATTGCTCGTTTTTAAGTTCAATGCCAGCTTGTTGAATTTTGTTCAATCGCTCTAATTTATTTTTATTGAAATTCGCTTCTAACTGCGTAACATCAACCACCTCGCTAGGTAATGCTTGTTTGCACGTTGGGCAATTGCTTTGCGTTTCTTTGTATTCAAATCGCTCATTACTGATGGCTTCAAAGTTTGCACGGGCTAATGTTAATTTATCATCAAGTGTGCTGATTTGATTTTGAATGTCTACTTTTGTTTTTTGCTTAGCGGATAACTCCGATTCGATTTGCTTTGCTTCATTCGTCGCATCCTGCAATTTCTGTTTGTCGGCAAATATTGATTCGTTTGCTTTTAATTGTAACGAGTGCTCTAGTGTTTGATACTCGGATTTTTTAGCAAGTATTTCATTGTTAATCGCCTGCTTTTTGTCGTTAAACTCTTTATTTGCTGATTCTAGTCGAGCGTTTTCGGATGCAATTAACTCGGCGTTGCGTGCTAGTTTTTCTTTAGTGCTTGCAATGGTAGTGTTTATTTCGGCTTCTGTTAGCGTAACTTCCGGACGTGATTTTTGCACTTCGTCAATTCGTGGCCCGATTTGCTTTAACTCGTCTTTAAGTTTCTTTTTCTTTTCTGCAACCTCCGAGCGGTACTGTAATAATGTTTTTTGTTGGTTCAAAACGCTAATTACAAACTCTGCAATATCTTTGTTGGTGTGTGGCAAGCTCTCTGCAATATCCGCATCGGTAGAGTTGCCCGCAATATCAAACAATATCTTACGGCGATCCTTCCATTCCATTGCGTTAAACGCCTGCACATTTGTTAGTAGCTTAAAAAGGTTTTCGTCGATGTTAGATTTGATCGCTACATTATACTCAGTTAAAGAAAACGGTACATCGTTCCAAAAGAATTTAGTTTCGTTGCCGTTAAACTCCTGGACTTCCGACCCTCGTTTTTTCTGCCACTTTTCAGATAGCGCCCTGCGTAATGTAGTAACGTTGCCATCAATTACAAGTGTTCCGCAAACCTCAACATCTGTTCGCTCTGATTGAACGCCGTTTGGATCAATGTACTTAATATCAAAATCTTTGCGGTCGGCTGAATCTTTGCCAAATAGTAGCCACAAAAAAGCATCTAAAATACTTGTTTTGCCCAAGCCATTGTTACCAAAAATTTGCGTTTCTTTTTCGGAAAAGTCCGAAATTTCAAGGTGTTTAATTCCTTTAAAGTTGGTAATAACCAACGATTGAAGTGTGATTTTTTTCATTTGTGTAGTAATTTATTTATGCAAAGATATTAGATTTTTATTAAAATGCAAGCGTTAATTTTCTTCGTTTAACATTTCGGTTAAAGCCTCACGTTCTGCTTTAATTTGGTAATACCATTGGTAAAAATCAATCCCTTTTTCTTGCGGGAGGGTGCCTGTTGTAGATTGAACAAATACTATTTGGATGCTAGGTAAATCATTTGTTTTAACGAGCCTATTGATGTGGATTAGCGTTACCATGTCGCAACCTCCTCCAGCATTTGAAAAACGCTCCCGCTATTTAGTGGAAAATCAACCGAGTAGTCCGCCATCTTGTTTGGATCATACTGCGTTGCCACAATTCTTGAACTTCCGATTTTAATTTTGGTGTCTTTTTTCTGATAAAAAACTTCGGTTGTCGATAAAACCACCTCAATAAATCCAAGCGATTCTATTTTTTTGATAATTTCTTCTATATTTGCCATTGTGTAGTAATTGAAAATTTCCATAAATTTTGAGCCTCGACTTGTTCGAGGCTTTTTTATTTAAGCCTTGTAACCTTTACAAGTTTAGTGCCTTTAATTTTTGAGGTTTTGCAAATAATCCCCAGTTCTTTTTTATTATAGGTAATTAACGCACCTATTTTGTTGCGGTCTTTTTCCTCAAAAATTGCCGCATCGCCAACGTTTAAAGTTTTAAGCGTGTCTGCAAATGTTTGTTCGTGTTTTGCCATTGTTTGTTGGTTTAAAACGCGATAGCCTACTCCCGAAGTTTCGGCTACTCGCAAAAGTTAGTATAAAAAAGCGGGCTTTTACACCCGCTACGCTGTACGAATACTGTGCGGTTTTTATCTTAAAAATAAATGTGGTTTAGAGTTTACTAATTCCATTTGAGCTTTAAGGTTTTTTCTGCATCCTATAAAACCAATGTTTTCTCCTGTTTCTTTAATTGTAGCCGAAAATCTGTTTTTAACCCAATATGGACTATTTAATTCTCTCATAAAATGGCTGTAAGCTTTAACAACAAAAGTCATATTAGAAAATTTAACCTCCAATGTTTTTTCTTTTCTTGTGTTTGTGTTAATTGTAGTTTTCATAATTTTGCGAGTTTTGTGAGGGTCTTACTGCTTTCCCCCTTTTGCATAAACAAATATACAAGTACTTTTCATTTTAACAAACATTTAATAAAAATAAATTGTAATTATTTCATAAAGTGCTGATAATTAGAAAGAATAATTTTAATAATTATTTCTTTTATGCGTAGATATTTTCTTTTTGCCATTTATATCAAAGTATTTTTTATAGCTTTTCAGCCTATCCAATAGCTTTGCGTTATTAATTTCAGATGCCTCTTGTAACTTAGATTTGGGCTCAATTTGTTTTTGCTTTGGGGTTTGTTTTTCGGTTCTAATTGGCTTTATTCCCAAAAATTTAATAGTTGCTTTATAAACAGAAATTTGCTTCTTTTTAGATATATCGTGTACTTTTTTATGGCAAACATCACATAACGCCATTATATTTTTAGTATCATTTTTAGTGTTAATATACTGATATGTTAAATGATGTAGGTGTAAATTTTTATCGGTTTTGCATTTTCTGCAAACTTTATTTTGAGTTAATTTTTTTAATCTTGATCTAATCCTACTCCAGCGTTTAGACTTTAAATAATCGTCATAAGAAAGCCCAGCAAGTTGCTTTTCTCTATTATCGTAAGTTTCTTTTAACGTTTTTTCTACCATTTTAAATTTATGTTACTACTAGCTTACATATAAGAATTAATCCTAGTACCTAAGCATACCGATAAACCTACCTCTAATTTTAGTACATTCTTTGAAAAATATTCAAACTTATTAGTATAGATTGTTTCAATAAAAAAGAGTCGCATTTTTGACCATTCATTCATAAGAGAATAAGCAAAACCCTGCGAAATTTGCAATATTTTAGATATGTGCTTTTGACCAGTTACTATATTTTTTTTTCTTAGAGCAGTCGTTTTGTTTTTGTTATAAAAATTATACTGAACTTTTGTAAGCGTTTTATCACTCTCTAATAATTGTTTTATAGTTTCTAGTTTTTGAGCCTTTTTAATATTGAATTCTTGTGTAATTAAGTTGTTTCGGAAAATCTTATACAAGTTAATTTTTACCAAATCTTCAAACGATCCAAACCGATGAAGGCTTAAATGCTTGTTGTCAAATGGTAATTGTAAATGAGTAATTAATTCGCTGTATGGTGCTATTTGAAAACCGTTAGGCAGCACTTCTATTAATCTATGCTTAATGCCGTAATTGATTAGCTTGCGTGCGTGGTAGTCGCTTATATTAAGTTTGTTAGATATTTCGTGCTTACTGCCAACAAGTACTGAATTAACGTACTTGCGCTTGGCTATTATAGCAAATGAAACAAACTTAACTTTTTCTAACATAACTAAACGAAAAAACCCTGCATAATGTGGTTCTTGGCAGGGCTTTAACTTTTTTAGTTATGAAACGTATCTATAAGAACCACCAAATACATACGTTTCTATGTATTGCAAAAATACTAATTACTTCCAAACTTGCAAATTTTATTTCAACTTCCACCAAATCCAACCACCAAAACAAAGTAACCCAACAATCAAAAACACGTACAAATATAAGTCGGCTGATTTTTTTACGCTGTTACTTTGTTTTATTGCGCTGATTGAATCTTTTTTGCTTTCTTGGGTAAATACTACATTATTAGTTTTAGTTTCAGAAATCGCCTTATTTTCGCTCGTTTTATTTACAGCATTTTTTTTACTGCGAATGATTTGTTTTTTAAGAACCGAAACAAATTTACCTGAAGTGTCTTTTTTAATTTCAAACTCGTTGATAACAATTTGATCGTCGCTAGAAATTTCGGTTTTTATTGTTTTGCTAGTATCGGTAAATTCTGTTTTTGACTTATCAATAACCTGCGTGTTAACAACCTCCGTAACCTCTGTTTTGCTCTTGTTCAAGTTCTTCTTGCGGATGCTGCACGATGTCGCCGTGAGCATCAACGATGCCACGAATAGGATTAAAATGTTTTTGTAGTTCATAAAGTCTTTGTTTGCGTTGGTAAATTATTTTTGATAGCTGTGCTATTTCAGCTTTTATACTTTCAATTTCCTGGAGTTGGTTCATTAGCCTTAAATTCTTTAGTATCTACAATTTCAATAAATATTTTTTCTCGCTGAATCGCTTGTTTCATTTTTGAAAGCAAAACCGCATAGGTTTTTTTAGAATTACCTACAAAATCAACTCCTTTAGTGCTTCCTAAAAGTAGACAGCCTTCGGTGTCTTTGGAATAATTACCCCAATGAATACGCACGCCTTCGTAATTCTTTACGCCTATCAATAAAGGCATCAATTGTTTAAATCGGTTTGAGTAGTTAATAATAACCTCATATTTGCCCGCATCAATGGCTGTAATATTTTTAATCTTCTTTTCTCTTACTGCATCCTCCAAGGTATAGCAAAAAAACACGCCGTTAATAAAGAGCCTACCAATGGTAGAATCCTTTGTATAGGTTTCCCTAATTAGTTTTAGTTCCATAATTACTCGTGCTTAAACGTTGTTAAAAATCCGCCCAATACAGATGCTACCGATATAACTGCGCCCATTACGTTTGCAGTCGTGAATCCTTGCTCCCAATTAATGGTGGCGAGTGCCGTTGCAATACCTACAATCAACCCGCCAATAGTGGCTAAATTATCTTTACCTTTTTTTGTTAGTTTCATTTGAATATGTTTCTTATAAAATGTTGTAAGGTTTCAAGTTGTGTTATTAAATATGCTCCGAGCGATGTTCCAATTAACCATTTGCCTAAATCCCATCCCGTTTTTTGTTGAATCTTAAATTTTTCAACCTCTTCTAGTCGCTTGTCGATGGTTTCAAGTTTGCTGTTTGTTTGGCTTTTAAAGTCCCGCATTTCATTAAAGAATCCACCGTTCGGGTTGTGTTCCGTACCGGTAAACTCTTTTTTAAAATCCTTAAACGCTTCAAAAAATTCATTAATATTTTCCATGCTACTCTTCGCTCTTTTTAATAGTTGTTTTTCATTTAAGTCGTCTAGGTTCATTTATTGGTCCTTTAACTTTCATAAGGGATATATACGTTTCCGTTGTTTAAAAATGGGTCTGCGGGAATACTTCCGTTGTAAGCTATTGCATTTGCTACGTTAATTTTACCGAATCCGTTTAGATTATGCCAAATAGTGTTAGCGGGTCGGTTCGGCTCGTTTCTATCCGCTGTAATTCTAGCACAATATCTAGCCTCCCAGAATGTGCAATCTCTAGCATCCATTATCGTTAATATTTTCGCTGCGATTATTGGATTTGAAAAACTACTTTCGTCTATCGGATTTGCATAGCCCTCATTATCCCAAAATTCTAAACCATTGCCGTAACCCGTTTTGTTTTGCGTATCGGTTGCGTTACCTGCACCGCACGCAACAATCACGCTTAGGGTTGTCGGGTTTGGTAATTCTACACTTGCATTACCACCCAAAGGCATAAAAAACGCTACGTTTGGATAATACTCAGTAGCTAGTGGAATATGTGAAAATAACCCCGCATAGCTTTTAATTATTGCCCTTGTACCTATTGCTTCTGCATACTCAAATAAATCTTCATCTCGGTTGTTAAAGATTACTGCTGCTCCCTCGTAGTTGTCGTCGAATGCTTGTTTTACTATAGCTGCGTGAGTGGGTAATCCGTCCGAAACAATAGCGTCAATTGTTGCAGGTGTGAACGTACAAGAGCCGTTGTCGATTACTGCGTCTATATCGTAGTTGTTAGCTAGGATGTTTGTGCAGCCCTCGATAGGTGCAGGAGGTATAAATAAGCCTGAATTAAACCTCATATAGCTTCAAGCAATGTTGTAGTTAATATTCCCCCATTTATGTACTGAAAATAACTATCACCCTCTCCATTTAATACAAATCCTGCATTATTATAAACTAGTGATTTATTAAGTATTGTTGGCAAGTTAACACTTGATTTAAAATCAATAAAACTAACTATATTATCACAAATAACACTTGCACCATTTGTTATGTTGCAAAATGTTGTAGTGTGTGAAGAATTTAAAAAAGAACATCCATTATCTATATTAACATTTTCAGACCCAGCAAACAATGTAGCACCGCAATAATTGCCTATATTTATATTATTTGAGTTATTCCCAATAGTTACGCTGCAATCAACACCTATCTTTATCTTACTACACCCTGTACCAATTTGTATATCATTTGAATTTCTCCAATCCTCTCCTGCCGAAATATCATTAACACTATCCCACCTCCAAGTAATTACATTACTCGTAAAATCGTAAAGTATAACATCGTTATTATACAAAGGCTCTGAAACTTTGCAGTCGAATTTATTAACCGCAACCGCTGTCAAGATTAAGGTTAGCGTTGCACTTGTCGCATTTGTACAAATGTATTGCTTACCTACGATTAAAGAGGATGCTGTTACGAGGGCTTGTAGTTCGGTGCGTGTGTAGCTTTGCGCTTCGATAAATTGCTCTGTAAATTTCTCTTTTGTTAGTTGGCGAACTTTTCTGTTCTCACCAATTTTCTGCAACACAACAAAAGTTGAATCATCGTTTAACGCGTCAACTTCTGCGTATGTGTTTATTTTTTTACCGTTTGCCATTATTGTAATATGTTAATTTCGTTTTCGTCTAGTAATGGGTAGCCGTTTTCGTCTAGCAAATACGGCATATCAAAACAGATATTTTCGGGATTATAAATTTTTGCTTTTTCTTCGTGCAATAGTTCCGCCAAATCGGTGTCGGTATTTGTTTCCGATTCTTGTCCGTAAATTGCTAAATCGTATGTGCCTATTGGAACATCAACAAGTAAATCAAATAAGCGATAGTTGCCGCAGTTGTCTTGTTCCGTTGCCTCGAAAATGTACGAGTGTTTTTTACACTCGGTGTCCGTAAATACAAATAAATAAAACGGATATTCGGTTAAAAACTCCGCTATTTTAGTAATTGTGTTTGCGTTTATCGAAATCATTATGCAATGCCTCCAAATTGAAAGTTGTTATCTTCGGCAAGTTTGTTGCCATCATTGCAAAGACAGTAACAACTCATATACAAATCGTTTGCATCTTTGTTGTCTTTCAAATATTTTTTTAACTCTGAAACGTAGTTGTTACCGAACATTCGCCATTTATTAGCGTGCTTGTAAATCGCTTCGCTTGGTGCAGGATCGCTTTCATCTGCAAATTTGCGAACAACTGAATCCTGCGTTAAGGTTATACCGTTGTTTTCGAGTAGTTCAGCGTAAGCGTAACGGATCCAAACCGCCTTAATTTTACAAAGTAAGCCTTCGTTTAATTCTGTTAGCTCATTATCTTCAATTTGCTGACAAAGTTCATTCCAAAGTTCCGAACAAATGTATTTCTTTACGTTCACTTTAGTTTCACGGATAGCAATGTTCAACTTTAATTGGTCGATATTTTCTGGGATGTCAACCACTCCAAAAAAATCGCTTTGCGTTATTAGTATGCAGTCGCAGCAATTAGACATTTGTTACCTCCTTTGGTGCATAGCCATTCGCATCTCGGCGTTCAGCTTCTGTGTAATCATTCAGTTGGTTATCTGGAATAAATGCAAGCGGTCTAGAGTTTGAAACCTTAAATTTCTCACCGTTCCATCCGTCGTACATTGGTAGTCTTTTATTCATCGGTTCGAGCAATCGCTCTTGGTCGGGTTTAATTTCTGTGTTCAAAAACTTATCGAACTCATTAATTATGTATTCCTTATTGGTGTTCAATCCGCCTTCCATTGGGATGTTCGCAAGTACCGGAGGCACGCTCGTTGCAATGCAAATGTTTTCCTTTAGTAATTTTTGCAAAGCGATGTATAACTGATCGTTTGCATTAGTTGTAAATGGTAATATTTGTGGCGTGTTTTCTTTGTCTTTGCCGTAAATAATCGCAGGTTTACCGCCGTTTTCGCCACCAAGCCAAGCCTCTTCGACCTCTTCACGCATTTTCTTTTTTAGTGGCTTGCCATTTTCGTCAACGCCATCTAGTGAAAATGGTATGTATAATATAAAACCTGGAGCAAATGAATTATCGACTGCCGTTGAATGAAAAACTTGTATTTGTGAATCGACGTAACCCCATCCTAAAGCACTTGAATATTTTGGGTTAGGATAATATAATTGACCTGGGCGTTTTCTGCGAATAATCTCTAGTACACCCTTCCACTCTTTAAACCCAATCGCATTTTTTTCGCCTTCAGAAACCTTATGTTCAATTAATTTGGTATCGTACAAATCAATCTTTTCAGGATTAAATTTCTTATCACGTTTTTTGCTTAAGGGCCACGAGGCCGAAAGCATCGCATAGTCGATATGATTGTGTTCGTCGGGTTCGCCTAGTCTAATTGTGCTAAATTCCATTGGCACTGCTTCCGTAATTTTGCCGTTTAGATCGAATTTGTAATTTATACCCACACCCTCAAACCACGTCCAAGAATAGCACATTTGCTCCCAAGCATCACGGTTATAAATACGCAACATTTTACGGCTAAATTCATTATCAATTGGATTGCCCAAAGCATCTACCATATACAAGCCATCGCCCGCCATATATTTTGCACGTGCATCTAGACACGCCATCATTATTGGCGAGCCGCTAGATATGTTTAATAATTCTTGTGGGTATTCGTTATTGTCGCCGTAATTGATAATTTTTAGCGATGTGTTTACTTTTTGAGCATATACAGAAAGTTCTTTCGGCGCTTTCGCCGTAACCATCCAAAATTGCTCTGAAATCTCTGTAATGTGCATACCCAAAAATAAGGCTTACGCATTTTATAGTCGGGCTAAAATTATTAGCCTATATCAATGTTGAATTTATTTTTGCATTCGATTAGCTTGCCATCAAAATGTACAAGCACATTATCTTTAACGGCTTGCACGTAATTGTCAATATTGCCTTTATAAACTTCGCTTGTCGAATTTTCAAATTTACGTCTTAAATCTTTACGCACCCAGCTAAAATGATGCATTATTGGGTCGTTTAATATTGTCAAGTCTCTTGAATTACGCAGTCGCATATCTTTACGTGTCGGGTCGCATAGTGCCGAGTACAAACGGTTATTACCGACTTTTGTTAGCGGTGTTAATTCGTTAATAAACGGCACATAGTAGCTTTCAATAGGATCAATTCGCTGCGTAGGCGTGCCGTAATACGTGTACATTTTACAAGCCGAAAATCGTGCGCTTGCAAGTAGTTTTTTTAGCCTTGCAAATTCTCTTCGCTCGTAAATTTCATCACAATCTAGTAGTAAATAATGTGATGCACCCGCTTCTATTGCAGCTTGTATGCCCAAATTGCGCTTATCGGTTTCGTTTTGCATCGCAGTTTTGCGAAGGTTTGGTTCAAAAAAAACAACCAAATCAAATAGTGAGTGTTTAAATGTGGGCGTGTAATGATTGCCACGGTTAGAAACGTTCTGAACAACCGCAATTTTAATAAAGCATTCATCTTTAATTTGTCCAACCGAGTAAGGTAACAACTCCTCTCCGTCAAAAATATTGTATATCGCCGCTAATTTCATTATCTTTTCTGCTTGTTTCTTAAAATGGTTTGCTTGCACTGATATACAACCAATGGCATACTTGCGAAAGAATTGAAATTTTCTAGACTTATTACCATTGCTCTATCCTTAAACTTAATGTGTACATATTCTTTTCCATCCAAAACACCTTTAAATCTAGTTACATATAAATCCCTTTTTCTTGTTCGCTTTTTCATTCTTCGATTTTATTATTGATTAAAACATTAAACACCGCCACAATTGGAATGGCGATAATCAAATGAATGCTTAAATTATAACCCAAAACAAGCCACAACAAGGCAGTGTGTGCAGATGCCATACAAACTATACACAAGCCCAGCGGATTTGCAATAAACGTCGGCAGTCGCTCTAGTAGTCGTTGATACCAATTTAAAATATAGCCGTTACCCATTGCAGTGTAAATGCCGTTGCACCACAAGGATGCAAGCAAGCAGAATAAGAGTAGTTGTAATATGTCCATTAGTGAAATATATAATTTTTGTTTTCGGTATCTAAAATGTACGAATAATTATCGTAGTGGTTTTCTTCAGGCAAGCGTTTGTATAAATGAATCGGCGAATTGATCTTTAGCTTTTCAATTAAGTAATTAATCGACGTACCAACGGTGTGTATTTCTTGCGCACGCTCCAAAATCAAACTCCAATCAATTAAAGTAAATCCTTTCATTTCGCTCATCTCAATTACCTTGATGTCTCTCGGTGCTTGTATTTTTGCTTTACCGGTAAATGTTGTGCGAAAATTTCTGTTAACAAAAATGTACGGCTCGTTATTGGGGTTTAGTTTGTTAAAAAGCTTTAATTCGTTTTCTAAATCTCTTTCGATTCTGTAATCACGCCAACGTTCCCACGAATCAGAACCAACACTTTTTGTCGTTCCTTTTAAGTTGTCCCAATACCAATATTTTGCCTTCATGCAATCGGTATAGGGCACTTGCAATATGTCGTTTGCAAATCGGAATGGAACTACCTTATAATCGTCAATATGGTAAACTTGGCGAATGTCGTAATCCAAATTAAACGATTTCATATCGACAATTTTAACACCAGGAAAATGCTTACCAATGCTTACATAGTGCGGTTCAACTGGAATAATTACTTCGCCACCTTCTGCGATAACATCCTGCGCAATTCGCATGATAAAAAGAATATCGCCAAGCCCTCTAAATTGATTGAATATGTACTTACCTTCTGCCATTTCTTCTGTGATTAGGTTGTGTTTTTTTAGGAACTATTGCTTGCAAGTCTTTGCGGTCTGAAAAGTCAATTTCAAATCCGTGATAACCAAACGAGCCTTTGTATTTTTTATCACGTTGCGCAAAACCTTCGATTGAAAATTTATCTGCAATATTTTCGGGTGCAAATTTAATGCCTTTTGATTTTAGATAATTTCCGTACGTTCGGCATATTACCGAATCTTCAGGGTGCGTGTCCACAATGTTTTTATCGTTGGCAGTTAGTTGCAATAGTTTTTTTGAGCGTAACGAAAACCCGCCGTTGCCAACATTTAACCCATCGTTAAACCACCATTTGGCACCGATGTAATCATATTGTAAAAACTCATTTGTCCACGCTTCAGGATTTAAAACAAATCCATCTGATTGAATGATTAGCACAAAATCGGTATTGATGTAATTAACCAAATCACGAATAATGAATTTAGAATAATCTTCCTTGCTGTTTATTGCAATGTCTGATAAATTAATTACTTCAGCAAAGTTAATGCCCCTAGTCGATTGTCTTACAGCGTGCTTTGCACCTTCAATATTTTTAGTATCTAAAATAAACAGCGTAACATTTGGCAAATCAAACTTTTCTAAATCGTCAAAATCTTCAGCCGTGTCGGGCGCATCGTGATTGTGGCCCATTGAGGAACGTACGCCGATGTGTTGAATAACGCTAGGCTTTACGCAAATCATTGGGTTACCGTCCGCAAGTTGAGCGATTGACAACTGATGATCCCAATTACCACCGTTTTGCCAGCACTTAATTAACACGTTTAAAACTTGTTGCAACTGCCTAGAATCAAAGCAAAAATTAATCCCGCCAACGGATTTTTTAATTACATAATTGCGTTCTTCTTTTATTACTTCGTGCCTATCGCTGCCGTCTTTGTTTTTGGTTCGTGAGTTAAATCCCGTAATTATATTGTCTGGAAATTGCTCTTTTAATGCTAGTAATTTGCTTACGAAATTAGGCTTTACAATTGCATCCGAATCGAGATTTATATAATACTCGGAATCAAATAATTTCTTCGCCACAAGCAAACCCTTTTTAATGGTTCTGCAAACACCAACATTCTCACTATTGTAAATTTTTACAATAGGTGCGCCATCAATGTGAAACGTGTTAAATAAATCGTTTGTTCTTTTGTCGCTCGAATGGTCGTTAATTAATACAATGCCAACATCGTCGAGGTCGGCACTACGCAAAGAATCCAAGCATTGCGCCAAATATTCGGGGCGGTTATAAATGGGAATAATTAGGGATGTTTTCATATCTTTTCCCCCATTGCCATAAACGAATGGTTTAAATCTTTCTCGCTTACAAAAACATTCTTAAATCCATTTCTATTCAAATAAAGTTCGATGTGTTTTGGCTCTAAAATATTCACGTGCTTGCGGTTGTTCCATGGTAGCCAGTACGTTTGTTCGGGATGAGGCAAGTAAAGAAATAACACGCCACCAACACGCAAATTTTCACGCCAATAGTCTAGCACCTCCACCCAATTTGTAAGATGCTCTAAACAATGTGAACTAAAAATATAATCCCATCCACCCGCTTGTATAGGCACATTCATTGCATCGTATTCGTTTAATGCAGGATCAACGGGCAAAGCATTCGGAAACTTCCATTCATTGCGGTTACATCCAACATCCAAGCCTTTGCCCTTGCAAACTTGCTCGGCATAAGGAAACGCAAACTTTGCTGCAAACCCTTCCGATTGAAATTTCGGGTAACGCTCACCCGCAAAATCAATTATTTCTATCATCTTTTGTAAATTTAGGTTTGAAATTTGATTTGTAACGAAGTAGCTCTTCCCCTTCGTAAAATATTACATCTTCAGCGCCGTGCGTTTCAACAATTAATTGCGTGCGTGCAAACTCGCTAAATGCAGTATCATTTTGGAAGGTGATGCCTTTTGATTTTAATGCTTCCGAAACCAAGTTTTTAAGCTCGGTTAGCCTAGCTTTAAACGCTTGCGCAACTCCTGAAATGAGGTCGACGCCATCTTCGCTTCCAAGTTCGGGGAATCTAGATTCTAAAAATACGATATCTTCGCCAACCGATGCCGATGCAATAACCGGCACGCCCATAAATTGAACGGCTTTAAGTTCTGATTTTTGCACGCCAATAGCCTGCAGGTATTCGTCGAACAAATTTTGATGCAGCACAATTGCGCATCCTGCTTTTATTAAATCGTTATTCTTTGCTGCAGCGAACGTGTCGCCGAGTTCCTCTAGTATGTTACCCATTGTATGCTAAATAAATTAATCCTCCGTAAATTGTAATAAATCCGACTAGTTCAATAAAAAATCGTGTTAAGTTTCTGCTTTTGTAGTAGCTTACCGCACTACCAATTAACGACGTTAAAAGCACTACCGAAAAAAGCATAAGCAATATAATTTTGTGTGTATTCATATTAAAATTTTAAAGGGTTAATTAATGATGCGATGTAGCACGCTACGATTGCACCTACATAGATAGCTGCGCAAGTTAGCACAATAGTGCCAACAAACACGCTTAAGTTTTCTAGGAATAGTAGCGTCTTTCTCATATGTGTTTTAATGTAATTTCGGGGTTCAAAGCTAAATAAGTGCTAAAAAAACGCTCGCAAACAAAGGGGTGAAACGTATAATAAGGCTTGCCAAACGTCCCGATCATTTTTTGTTTGTCAAGTTTAGCATCCTTGTACTTTGCATCCTGCATAAGTAGTGCCGCTATTTCAAAATTGTTTTCCATAATGGTAATTAAAGACCTTAACCACGTTTGTACGTAGTCAGCGTAAACCTCACGACGTGCGACGAATGCGTTTTGGTAAACGATTGGCGTTTCAAGTTCTGTAATGTCGATGCCTTTTGTTGGTTCAAATTCTGCAAAGATGCGATTCGCAATTTCTAGTATTCCCGGTTGCCACTGCTCGGCTTTTGTCCAAACGTTTCGAGTTTGGAAGCCGCCGAAGAACGAATACACGTCTGCAGAATATCCATCGTTTTCGATTGCTGTATAAATCCCTTCAATCGTATTTACCGAATGTCTCCAAACTCTTTTCTCTTCAAAACGTGGCGATAAAATCCCAATGTAATCTTCTTCGTGGAACTTGTCTAGCGTTCTAACAATTGCCGAGTTTTCTAGGTATTTACCAGCATTTGTGCCGTCAATTAAATGCGGCGTTTTACACATCGCACGAGTTGCCTCGCTGTAATAAATTTGGTATAGTTTTATTTTGTCCATTACATTTGCATTAGTAGTCTGTATGCCGTTGCCCTGCAAGAGCCACAAGCTGGAGATAGTTTTTTATATCCTTTTTTATTTTTATTTTGCTCGTTGATAAAGCGGATTAAACCACTCCAAATCGCATCGCTAGACTTGACGCCCTTTTTACCACCACGTGCCTCAAAATAGTCTTTATATTCTTGCGTGGTCATTATGCTAGCTTTAGATTAAACTCTTCAAGTGTGTATTCTTTAGGCCCTCTACCAAAGTAGTTTTTACCTTTAATGACATAAGAAAATCTGTTGTGCTCATTTACGGAATGATGCGTAACAACCCCTCCAATACCATCAACGGCAACGTGCTTAACCTTATCTCCAATATTAAACTTTGGTTTGATTAGCGACTTTTCAAGGTTAGCGATTTTCTTTTCTAACTCGTTTATAAGTTCAAGTTGTAAAAGATTGTGTTTATTTACATTTTTTGTAAGCTCTTTATCAACGACGATAAGCTGTTTGAGCGCATATTCATCCTCCTTAATAAAATCGTGCTGTATTTGTTTAACTCTATTCATTAAATAAATGATTAATGATAGTAGCAATGTTGTAAAGATGCACAATGCAAGCACTATGCTTGCTAGTTCTGTGTAGTTTAGTGATTGTAATTCCATAATTTTTCTTTTTGTTTACACAAATCTAATACTATTTTATTAAAATGCAAATTTCTATTAAAATAAAAAAGCACCCCCAAATTAATGAAGGTGCCCCCTAAATTATGAACTTACACTAACCCTATGCCAAATAAGATTCCAACAACGCTTTAGTTGTTTGGTAATCGGTATCTAAAAAGTCAGGCGCAAAACCCGTTTCACCCGCTTCAACTTGTGAAAACGTAATGTTGAATGAATTTGCATCGCTGAAATTAACACCGCTCGGCTTGTCGGATGCGGTAATTTTACCACCACTTTGAGTGAAGAAAATTTCAAAACTCGAATAGTTATTTTCAACTACTACAAATAGATCTTCTACTAAACTCATTGAATCCCAAACATTCTTAGCGATTTGTCCTTGTTGCTGAAACAAGCCTTGTATTACTGGTAAACGCAAAGGGATGCCGTTGTCTCCACTCGCTTGCGCTTGTGTGTAATTCGCCGTTTTGTCTTTAGCGCACAGCTTTACCAAATACTTTTGGTAAGCTAAATTAATAGCTTCAACACGACCATCCTCGTCGTAGGTAAACGGCGTATCGCTGTCTAATTCTGACAAGCGACCAACGTAGATATTTTTTACTAGACCTGCTTTTGCTTGCAAGTCCTCGCACGTAGGGCAATCTAAACCCTCTATAATCCCGCAAATGGTTGTCATTTGTTTAATTTCTAATTGTGAAAAAATAGGCGGGTGTTACCCCGCCGTTAATATTAGTAACCTACTACGGTTAATTGATCAAACACGATTTGAGTCCCCCACTTCATTTTCAACCTCATGTAATTCATCTCGTCTTTTTTGTCATACCAAAAATCTAGTGATTGGTCGCTTGACACCGCATCCGTACCAACATATAAGTTGCCTTTCATTGTGTACATCGCACGGTGTGGGTTGCTTAAGTTGTGGAAGTTAATCGCTTCAGTCCATTCAGTCATCTTAATAACTGGAACGCCTCTGAAATACAACTGGCGTGGACCCGCTTCAACCATATCCCACGAACGATCGCCACAACAAGCATCTTCACGACAAGTTAAATAGTTGTCATACAACTCACGTGTTAACAAGAATTGCTTATTTGCTGCAGGTTGACCATCTAACTGCGCCGGTGCACCTTCGTACAATAAACGCATAACGTCTAATGCCTCGCAATCCGAAAGTGTATCGCCAATTACTGCAAGTCTTTGACCGCTATACTCGTCGATTGCCTCAAAAATTCTTTTCCAAATTCCGTCGCAAGAAGCTAAGAAATCATCGTTTGAATCGGTGTCTCCGAACCAAGATAGTTCAGGTAAATCGTATTTCAACGCATCAATTACTTGCGCCACAATGAAATCTTGTAAAGCCGTATCGGTCAAGTCGTCGATGTTCGTGCCTTTTTTCAACCACTTCGCAAACCACGACGAGCCTAAGTCCGCTGCGCATTGCTCTAGGTTTACTTTTAATGCGCAAACCTCTAAGTACTTTTCGTACACATTTACTGCATCGTCTGTCGCTTCAAATCCGCAACCCGTAGCCGCTCTGATTATTCTGCGTAAATTGTTTGAAAGAACTAAACGCTCTTTATATATAATGTCCGTACGCACATCGAAGAAATCTTCGATTGCGTGAACCTCCGTTAACGGAAGGACAATAACCTCGTTGGTGTCCTTCGGGTCTAACGTTACATCTTCTGTAATTACATTTGCCATTTTGTGAATGTTTTTATTTTGTTTTAAAATCTGTTACTTTTTCAATTCTCCACGGCGAGCCGCTTCGATTCTTGCTTTTGTTTTTGTGATGAAATCGCTTTCTTTCACTGGTTCGTTTTTACCACCTTGCTCACCCTTTGTTTCCGCACTACCCGAAGTGATTGCCGCTTTCAATGCTGTGAACTTTTGGTTAAACGCAGCCACTTGTGCAGCGTGTGCAGTTGTTGCAGCTTCCTTTTCAGCTTTTAGTGCTGTGTTTTCCGCTTCCAATTCTGCGATTCTTGCGTTTGCTGTTTCTAATTCAGTCGATGCTGCCGCTTCGATTTCACGAATTTCAACTACTACTCCTGCAGCATCAACAATAGCAATTCTGCCATCCTCTAGAGCGTGTTCGCCTTCGGGTGCTTTGGTCGTCATTGCCTCGTCTGTGAATACTGCCTTGCCCGTTTCGAGCGTGTCGCCTTCGTAGTACAAAGTAGTATTGCCGTCGGCAAGCCTTGTCATTCCCGCCGTAAACGTAGGGCTAACCAATGCCGAAATTTCGCCCAATAATTGAGCTATTAAATTTGGTTTTTTCATTTTATTATCGTTTTTAAATTTTGCTAAATTTCCGAATGCTGCTACTGGCATTTGTATAACATCAATAATTTTTAATCCCTTCGCTTCGCTTGGTGTTAAGATGTAATCGCCGTGAGCCATTAAGTCGTGTCCTGCCTCAATTTGTTTGCCCATCTTTGCAGCGTAACGCTCTGCCATTATATCCTCAATCTTTTTTAAATCTTCAATTGTTTTGGCGTGATCATCCGAATTGCCTTGCGTGCCAACCATTGGCTTGTGAAATAGCAAGGTAGATGCAGGCGACATGAAAATAGTATTGTCAACTCCTGCAAGCATTATAAGTGTTGCAATCGAAGCGCACATTCCTTCGATGTAAGATTCAATCGGTAATGATGCACGTGTTAATTCGTTGTAAATGCCAAAACCCTCAAAGACTTGACCTCCTGGGGAATTAATGTGAAGTACTAATTTTTCTGCTCCTTCCGATTTTGCTTTCGCAATTTCAGCACGAATAAATTTTGATGAAATAGAAGCCTCGCCTAGTTGTTCACTAGCGATTTGTTCGTCTATCCAAATGTGATATGCCTTCATTACTTCAAAAGTAATTAGAAGGTAAATAATAAATAAGCTAATTAAATTAGCCTATGCGCTCAATAATGTAGCGTATTGATTTGTAATTTTTGCAATACTTTTCAGCTAGGAAATTCCAAGTTTCAGTAGTTCTTTTTCCACTCGCTTTCATTTCTGCAAACTCGTGGCGTATTAAGTATTGCTCCATTTTGGTTGTGCTTAGCGTACCCATTTCTGCTAAATGATAAGCAACGCTTTCGCATTCGCCGAACTTTTCATTAATTACTTTGTAAAATTCTTTTTCAATGTTTATCATAATTCTGCAACTTGTGCTTGTAGGTTTAATCTGTTTTGTACGCTTTCAATCTCGGTAACCGCAACCGAAATATTTAATTCTTTTAGTGCTGAAATTAACATAGAGCTATCTACTAGATTTTGTTGAATACTCATTTGTCGGATGCTTTGCGTTGACGTATCAATACCCACCATGCCACCACCTGCGTAACCACTAACCCTAGCTGTTTCGATACGTTGTATTTCGGGTGCAAATCGTGGTACTAATTCCATAGGCACAACGTATTCGTTTTTGTGTACAATTCCTGCGGGTTCGTATTTACCACCGCTACCAGTATAACCACCATCGGCGAAACCTTGAACACTTTGAATTGCTCTTACTCTTTGCAAGCCTTGCACTACCGCCGCTCCCGCTGCCGCCGCACCTAGAACTGGACCAACAATAGGAACTGCGACAAGCGATGCATACGCTTGTTGAGCCGCCGCATAGGTGCTAATTAAAGTAGATGCAACCGCTACAACCTTGCCAAGTTCTGTGCTTTCGCCCAACGCCTGCGCAACGTTTGCTAGTCCATTTGCTATTGCCCTTTGGTTTTGAAGTCTTGCTTGCGTTTCCTCTCGATCAATAGCTTGTATTGCTTTGGCGTTTTTTGCAATAATATTTCGCTTCTGCTCTTCTGTAAGTTTTGTGTTTTCAAGTGCAATTCTATTTTGCTCGGCAAGTTGCGTGCGCCTAGCTTGAAAAAAATCTTCTTGGGTTTCAGATTCTAAAATGTTGCTTTCTAAAAATAAGGCGTAATCTCTAGCCCTATTTTCTTGTTGCTTTTGAAAATCTAAAATGTCTTGCTCTGATTTGGCTTCACGATCAGAAATTTCTTGCTCACGAACCAGCTGAGCAAACTCTGCTAGTTTTAAAAGATTATCGCTTTCAAGTTTGTTTCTCGCTTCAACTTCTGCAATAAACTTGGCAGTTTTTTCCTCTTCTTGCTTTTTGAATTTTCCAGCTTGCACCGCCGCCTTTTCCGCAGAAGCCGTACGTGCATCTGTTTCAGCTTGAATTAATGCGTTCCTTCTATTGGTTATTTTTTCCTGCAAATCTGCACTAGAAGATTGCAGGTTTATAAGTTTTATTTCTGCTTGTGCTTGCTTGTCTCTCAACTCGTCATTGATAGTGCCGGCGCTTATTGCTCGCTTAACTTGCGCATCTAAAATGCGTTTTTCCTCTTCCGCTGCTTTTAGTGTACGCTGAAAATTTTTCTCTTCAATTGATGCCGCTTGATCTAATAATGCAAGTCGTTCCTTTTCTGTTTTCGTTCTGTCTTTTGATTGTATAATTAAATTTTTTACCAACGCTTCCGACTTTGCATTTTCAACATTCAACGCACGTTGTGCATCTTCCAAGTCCTGCGTTGCAGCAACCAAATTATAAGCCTCGCTTGTTGCCTCTCCGACACCATTAATAAATCCGCTAAAGTCTAATGAAAGTAGTTTAGTAAAATTATCGACAATGCCAATTACAAACCCGCTAACACCACCTAACACTTTTTCAATTGCATCGAAAACAACCTCAAATTTTTGCAAATAGGTAATAATTGGAGGCAATAGCAATATCAATGCTGTGAATGGGTTTGCTGCGCTTACTGCCTTGAACCCATTTGCAATTCCGCCTAGTCCATTCTGAAGTCCAGGTATTGTAGAAAGTACTCCTTGAAACGCCTCTTTGTAATTACCAACGTTGCGGGTGTTATTACCGATTGCGCCCTCTTGTTCTTTAAGGGTGTCGGTTAATCCTTTCAGCCTATCCGTTTGTTCCTTTGTAGGCTTGGCAATACGAATATACTCGGCGTTTAATTCCTTTAACAACTCACGATTCTGTTTAATTGAATTGTTCGCAAAATTAGTTGTATCAGTGTTTACCTTTTCAGCATTGGTTAGCTCGTTAATTGCCTTTTGGTTTAGCTTTTGTTGTTGCTCGAGCGTGCGCAAAGTAGCTGCGTTTTCCTTAAAGGTCTTTTGATTTTCCTTTGAAGAAACATCTAGCTTTAACTGCTCGTTACGAATGTCGTTGATGCGTGATTTTATTTCTGCACCCGACTTTTCAAGGTCGCCAAAATCAACTTCTACTTTTAATACTGCGCTTTTTTCTACGTCTGCCATGGCTCGAATGTTGGATTGTTGGGATTAAACACCCCTACTTTTATTAATTCTACTTTTGTCGGTTTGCTTGCATTCGGCAAGTAGTCAACGATTTTATTTAACCTAAATGTCGCACCAAAATAATTAACATACCATAAATTACGGAAATTTAATTCGGAAATTATGCGGCTGTTTAAATTAAAGTATGCAATTACTTGCGGCGACACGCTTAATGATTGGATGCTGTTTAAATAATATTTGTTGCATAGGTTGCCGAGCATCATTCCTTCGCTTCGTGGAGTTGAAAAACTTAAATTATCTACATACACATCAATATCCGCATCGTTGTACTGCCTTTTCTGAAAGTAACAAAGCGGTATATCGTTTACAAAACCAACATCTTCAACATTCAATTGAGTTTCTGTTTCTGCGGATAACGTTGCAATGCTTTGAAGTCCTGCGTTGATTAACATTCGTGGCGTGTGTGCTGTGTTCTGTGTGGTTGTTGAGCCTAATGTTAGCATCGTAGGTAAATCAATCCACGAAGCAGGGCTAAGCGAACCACCTGCGTATGATTTTTCAACAACGGTAGGCGAAAATGGTACTACTCCTATTAGCGTAGCTTCGCCCCTATTGTCTAAATAAATTTGACCATCGCCAAATAAATAATTCCCGTTGCCTTGCCTGCCATCGTATTGGATCAAATAAAAATCTTTGTCGTCGTGCAAGTATTTGAAATCGTATTTACGTGAATAGTCGAGCGGTAAATATTGAATACTTGGCGGCGGATCGAGTGTTAAAAATTCGCTCATATCAATTTGTTCGCCGCCAAAATAAAAATCGTCGAACGTTTCAATTTGAACTTCGCCCTTTTCGTCGTCAACATTGATTATCCAATTGTACATTTTGAAAAGCGAAGTAATAAAATCTGCTTGTTTCATTTTTGGCAAGTTTGGTGCAAGTTGTACCACCTCGCCAACGTCAATAGTTTTGCCACCTGCTGATGGGTCGGCATAGAGATTGAAAACCCTTGCCGTAACGTCTGCGACTGCATCGTTTTTCTCAATAACAAATCGAGCCTTTTCGCCTGCTAGTAACGTAATCACTTCGTTAACCGCAAACGGATATAAGTCGCTCGCAAAAGTTGGTGCCTCAATTGGTGTTCTTGTAATATCATTCCAAGCACCGTCGTATTTTTGAAATACCAAATAAGCAGGTACGGCAACGCTATTGTTAATAATTTTAATGCCTATTGAGCCGAAAAAGGTTGTTGTTTGCGCATTTGCTGCGGTATATTCTTTTGCCGTATTATCCCATTGCGCGAGCGGGTCAACCTCTGATACATTTATGCTTAATGCTTGCGTACCTGTACTTGCTGCAAGTATTGTTTCAATTGCATTTTGGTAGCCCTGAAACCCGTTTATTTCTATACCTCCAATTTCAGAATGTATAAACTCGGCGTTTGTAAATGCAACACCCGTTTTGGATGTAATTGGGTCATCAAAAAACGTGGTGTTTAATGAATACCCGTTATCAATTAAAATCTGTCTGACAAGCCTTGAATTATAAACCATCGGAAACAAATCCGCAATGTACAAGTCAATTACTTCGCCATCGTTCGCGGGTGTTCTTGCTTGTAGTGCGCCGTAATCAATAACGGGGTAAAAGTAATCCGCAGCTACATCGGTAGGATATGTTCCGTTCCACGTGTCAAAAATAGTTGCATCGTATAAATGATTGAGGTCAGCAAGTTGTAAATCTTGTAGGGTCTTTTCGCCGAACAATGATTTTAGCTTCGAAATATCTTTAAAGCAAAAAAATTCTATAACATCGTCGGTTACGTTTGTGAGTTTCAGAAAGCCATTAAAAATTGGTAGCGTATCTTCTTCTATTAAAATTAAATGCTCTGAATATTTGTCGAAATTATTGCGCCCGTTAATATCAAATGCAAATCCAAAGAGTTTATCGTTGCGTTCGGTTCTAGGCACTTGAATTGTTTTAGTGGTCGAACCTTTGCGCTTGTTAATATCTTTAACGTCGAGTAGTTGATACGTGCAAGGAATTGAAATTTCCTTGTCGCTTAATTCAATTTCAAAATAGTCTACAAATATTTTTACGCTCATCTTGATTGAATATTAACATCAAACGCAAATCTATAATTTAATCGAACAAAGTAATTGCGTTGCGCCTCGTTTCCGATTTGAACGCTTGTGTTTGTTACTAATATCGGATAAAATTCTTCGCCTACTTTTTGGAATACTGCAATCGAATCTATTAATTCACTTCGCAACCACTCGGCTGTCTCCTCGTTTACGCATCTGTGAACGATTGCTTTACTTTCAAATGATTTGATAGTACGATTTTCAAATATTGCATTTGGTGCCGTAAAATTATCAATCATTGAGCGTTCTATTATGTCGCCTCTTTCTGTTTGCTTACTCGTAATTGATGCACCCGTAAATGTCCACGTGTCCACGCCTCCAAGTTTATTTATCCATTGTAACTGCGTTTCGTATTGTGGGCACGCTTCGTCTAAAATAAAACATCTTTCTTCTGTTAACTCTACGCCTGCTGAATTATAAACCTTCACATCGTCTAGGTAAACAAAGCCATAATTAGCGTCATTTGCGTAATCTAAATATATCGGGAACGTTCCCGTGCCTATCCAAGAAAATGTTTGCGTATACTGCTTCCATTCTGTTGAATTAATTAAGGTCGATTCAGCTGGGCCAGTAACATAATCGTTATTTAGCGTGTCCACCCTAGCCCAAAATTTTAGTGTATAATTTGCGCCGTTAACAAGTGGAACTGCTTGGTTTAGTGTCGCACCGCCGTTGTAAACCCACATTTTTAAACATCTGCCTCCGTTTAATCCTCCAGTAGCATCTTGCAAGAACTCGCCTAGTGAGGTTGTTACAGCTACGTTTGTTGTTGGGATGTATGGGGTGGCGTATGTGCCTAATTCGAGCTGCGCGCCCCAAGTATAAATGCCACTTGTCCCATTACCTACGTAAGAAACTCCTGTACCATTTGCAGATAAATAAGTTTGTAAAGATGCCGTCGTTCCACTTTGAACATAAGTTACTGAAATTCTGTAGAATCCATTTTCATCTAAATCTATAAAACTACCTACCAATGTTCCTGCGCCCAAAGAACCCAAAGCAACACCATCCTGCAAATCAAAAAAAACTCCAATGTCTGAAAATCCCTCATAAAGCAAAACATATCTTCTGCCGTTCATTTTAGCATAGATAGACATAGTATATGTGCTACCACTAACTACTGTTATATTTGATGAATCTGTATGAAAAGAACTATTTAAATTAGCCTCTGTTTGTGTGTCGGCTGTAAGCGTACCATCTGGAGCAAGTGTAGAGTTAGCTGTAATTGTAATATTTGCCTTTGTCCAACTCGCATTGTCAAACTCCTGTGACCTTAACAATAAATTGGTTCTACTAGGTTGCGTAAGCGTCCACGAAGTAAACAAGTTACCACTACCTAGTGAAAAATCACTATTTAAAAATAAATTAACAGCACTTGTAAGCACCGCACATATTTTTTTGGTGTTGCTCGGTACGTAATAAGGCACGTTTTCAAATCCAATCGCTAATCCGTTATGAATGTTGTACGTTGAACTAATCGTGTTTATATCTTCGTAAATCGTAACGCCGTCCGCATCCTTGAACTTTAAAAGTGTCGAGCCAACAAACGCCGAATCGTCAATCAAAAAATATAATGCCGATAATTCGTTTTCGTTTATCAATCTATTTAACGGCGAAAGTGTTAAAAACTTCCTAGCTGTTTGAATATCGTTTATTTTATAATCATCAAGCGATTCATTGTATTGAATGGCTGAATTAGAAGAGAATTTTTGAGTTATTGCCATTGTGTTAAGCGTCTATGTCTGATTCAAAAACTGGATTGCCACCTACTGCGTTGTCAAAGGCTTCCGTTAATTCGTAACCCCAAATCACAAATGATTTTTTATTTACAAATGTGTATTGATTTGCTGGGATTAGATCGTACTTCAATACTTCGCTTGGCGTAAAATCGTCATAATTAAAATCTTTTATCATTCCCGCCATATCAATAATAAATTTACAAAACCCGCCTTCGAATTTTGGTTTCAAAATCTTATCGCCTGCAAACTTTGCAGTGCTTGGTGCATCTTCTGTGTACACGTAGAACTTTAAGTACGCGGAATAGTTGTTTAAGTATTTGTAAAGTTGCCCGGTCGAAGTTAACCCTGTAACAAAGGGTTTATTTATTACATAGGTGTCAAGTGAAACCACTTTGGTTATAAGTGCAACCCCTAGCAAGTATTCTGCTCCTGGGGCATTGACAATTAAAATATAATCACCCTTTAAATAGGTATTACCACCGCTTCCAAGTGCTAATTGCACAAATCCTGCGTTGCTTGTAATTGTATCAATATCATCAATCGAGCCTATTGTATAATCACTTCGCACATCTGATGTCGCAAGTATAATAACGGGGTTATAAGCGGGTGTTAATCGGTCGGGGGCGGTTATTGTTAATGCCATTATTGTATGTACTGGTTTGCGAATTTAACTAAATTAATTTCTAAATCTTTAAGTAATGCGTCTTCGATTTCTTGCTCAAACTTTTCAAATGGTGCTGAAACAAAATCACGACCTAAAAAACCTTCCTTGTGAATTTTTCGAGTAATTAAATAGGCAAGTTGTTCCTGCGTTGGCTTCTTGCCACCACGCTCCTCGGCTTGTATATTGTTTTTTCTTATCCACTCTTTAATGGCTTGCCTTACTTCGCCGTTACCGCCTTTCATTGTGCGCCCACGACCTTGGTCAATGTAGTACCAATATTCATTCATTAGTACTTCGTAGATTGTTTTTAGCGGTTCAATAGTTTGCGATATTTCAACGGACTGCGATAAGCTACTCGATTTCTTGATACCTTTTGAAGCCAAAGAATCCACAAGTGCAATAGCGTACTTGTTTAAAACGGATTCGATATTTGGGAATTCGGGTGTCATTGATTAAAAAATTCACAACATAAATTATTATTAACATCAAATGTTATTTGGATAGGCACTGCCCAACCGATTGTATTTAAATCAGTTTTCTTAAACACTTGCCTAGCTTGCCCAATGGTAATTTGATAATCGTTCTTAAGTAAATCGTTCAGCAATGCAATTAAAATATAATTGGTATCTGAATAAAATTTGTTGATGTTCGGCTCTGATTCCGTTGTGGTGGTTAGCCCGATAGTTTGCAAAACTTGCAACTCAAAGTTAAATACTTCTTGAACGATTATATTGTTTGCGTTTAATTGTTTGTTAGATGTTACGGGATTACGTAACCAAACAAGCGGAAAATCCCTAGAATCATTCGAGTTAAATTCCTTATCGGTTGCGTTTACAAAGTACAAATTGCTTTTTGAACTTGCGCATTTGTTTTTAATTGTTTCGATAAAAGACAAGTAACTCATTTCTATTTCGGTTTACGCAAAACTAACAATTCATTTTGATAAGTCCTAACATCTTTTGATGCGGAAACATAAGTTAATACCTCGGCAGTTGAAAGGCTTGCTATATCACGCATCTTAAGAATGTCGCCACCGCTTAAGTTTAGCATTGTTAAGTACTCGCCGTATTTGCTCAAATGCTCAATGCCCGCTTTCAATTCGTTTTCGTCGGGCGTGTCGCCTTGTAATGCCTTAAACCGCTCGCATAGTTTTTGATAATCTGCTAAAATCCCATTGTAATAATGCAAAGCGTTTGATGTTGGCAGGTTGTTCGCCCACTCAATTAGCGTAGATTTGCGGGCTTCATAGTCAGCATCGGGCATGAGTATAGCAAGTATCGGAGCGATGCCACTAGGCTCGCCGTTATGCTTTGTGAGTAGTGCTTTAAAGTCGGCAAATATTCCAAAGGGAATTGATGAAATAGGTTTGTATGGTACTAATTCGTTAACAATAGTCGGTTGACTTAGTGCGTAATCGCAAAGGATAATCAACTTGTCAAAATCTGCCTTGTCGATTTTTGACAACACGTCGGGACTGCACCCGCTCAAAAATGCAATGAGGTCTAAATATCTAGCACCTTTAGCAAATAGGGTATGATTTGGCACATACTCGCAGAGCGTAACATCGTTGAGCGTACGCATAGTATAGGGCTTGTCGATGGTAAATTTAACCGAATACATAGGTGGGTTTAGGTTTGTTCATTCCGTTGTAGACGGCGTAACGTTTAGCATCCATTCCATCGTCGTTGTGCTTTACGGGTTCATCCGTTGGTTTGCCGTTCTTATCGGTTTTCCACTTGTACCCCCTAATCTCTTTCACAAGTCCAGGCGAATGGTACAACTTCAATGGTCGTGATTTAACGGCGTTAATTCCATCTTTAACCGATTTATCCGCAGGCTTAACGTTAAATCCTGCTTGGTATATTTCTTCGATTGTGTCGGGTCTAGCTGCATCGCACCAAATTGTCGCAGAGCCTAAACCAAGTGAGCGCATCCTAGTAATGAGGTCGGAAGTAGTCATCCCGCTTTCGTAAATTAACTCACGTGCAAAGATTGCCTTTTCAGTCCATCCACATTCAACTAATGCAGTCGGGTGGTTATACCCAAAGTCTAAACCATACGCCGTATCATCAAATGTATTTGCGGGCCACTCTTCCACAATATCCCAATGTCGGTATATTAAGCCCTCAATTCTGCCCGCCATTCCTCGAGCGTAAACCTTCCATAATTCAAGGTCGATGTCTTTAAGAGCTTCGATTTCATCACGTATCTTTTGCGGCACAAAAGGGTTATGCCTATGATCCGAATAGAACCACGTTGCTTTGGGATTTGATTTCAAATGTTCGTGGGCCCAAAATTCAGCATCCGGGTTAAAGTCGATAATTGTTTGAATGGATGTTCTTAACATCAATTGATTAACCACCTCAAATTGGAAGCCGTTACCCTCATTAACAAATAGCCTGCGACGTTTACCACTCTTTGCATCCTGCGAATTTTCGTAGGACTTAAATTCAATTACGTTGCCACTTTTGAATAGGTAGCTGTTTTCGGTTTTATTGTGTTTTTTGATTTGTGCAGCAAGGGCGCTTTCGCCTGAAATAATTTCATCTAATTGCCTTATTGGACCAACTTTTAAATTGGGCATATCCTGCCCTGCGATGGTGGTTACTCTACTGTCGTCAATAACCTCTTCTGTGCTTGCATATTCTGCAAGTACTTGTAATGCGGAATAGGTTTTAGCCGACCACGTGCCACCCTGCAAAACAATGATTTCACTTTGGCAGGCTGAAATTGCATCGTACAAGGGTGTTACTTTCATTCTTCACTTTCGGTGGTTTTGATTTGTGGTAGGTCTTTGGTAATGTGTTCGACGATTAGTTTTTGTTCGATTGGGTTTTCGGCGTCGCCTTGAAGTTTTAAAGCGTCTGCGTATTTACCGCTCATTTTACCGAGCATCCAACGACGTGCCTCATACCTTAATTTACTCCTAGATGTTACCTCTTTGTTTTCTATTTCGTAGGAGGCATCGCCTTTTTGTATTACCATTAAATCGTTGGTGCCATCGTCGACAATATCGAGTAAATCGTCAAAAATCTTGTCGGCTCTAGCTTCACACGCGCGCGCGTATTCTTTTCCTCTTTCAGGAAAATTCGCATCCTTTAATAACTCATAAAAAAACCTTGTGCCAATACCTACATCCTTAATAGATTTTGTAAGTGTTTGACCTTCAAATATTTTGAGAATTATGCTATCCCAAATCTGTTGCTTCTTTTCTTCTGAATAACCAGCCATATTTTTTTATTAAATAGCTACTTGCTTTGCCTAAACGCCCCGAAAGCGTGTTCTTTTTGGTGGAGCCCGCAAGGTTTGAGCATTACGCAGCATTTCCTTTTTTGACCCCGATTTATTGGATAGGCTTATTTAGCTATTCAAAATTAACTCTTTACTTTCAATTTAACAAATTACTCACTACTTCGCCTGCGAAATAATGCCGTTGTGCTGACTTTGCTCACGTAGTCGCTAGACTTATTGTATAGATCATTTTTAACATTTCCACCTATTTTAGCATAAACGCTTTTCGGATGATCAGTATTTTTAGTTTCGACCGACTTGCGTTTGCCTAGCATTTTAGAAATAATAACGCTTACTCCATTTGCTGACAAACCAAATTTATTTCCTATTGCCGCCATTGTTTCGCCAGTAGATAGGTAATGCTCAAACATCTGTTTTTGTATTTCTTCCGTTAGTTTCATTTTATATGCCCTCTTTCTTTTAACTGCTTAACCATTTCTTGGGCAAGGGATATACAATTGCTTATATCATCTTTTTCAATAATATACAGCATACCTTGATTTGCTATAAGCGATGCCATATTTTGCCCTGCAAATTGAACGATTAACTCTTTTTCTCTTTGCTCTGCTCTAGTTATGCCTAAATTATCTTTAACGTATTGCTCTAATTCACTTTTTCCGTAATAGCTCGAATCGGGTTT
>JABXJQ010000010.1_pt1 | contig 28986 bp, 38 predicted proteins | sample 7436221 | NCBI WGS metagenome assembly JABXJQ01 (sample SAMN14395755, study PRJNA613071) | wetland metagenome | isolation source: water sample H0 from high-altitude wetland | place: Chile: Salar de Huasco, high-altitude wetland | collected 2015-11-10
ATGTTATATGTTATATGTTATATGTTATATGTTATATGTTATATGGTAAAATTGTAGCAAACGTGTAGCAAAATGTAGCAAAAAGTTATAAATCATTGAAAATCAAATAATTAACTTTTCTAAATTTTCTTTAATTGATATTACATTTAAATAAACATAATTGATGTAAAAATAATTGAAAAAGGATATATCAATTGAAATATTTTTCTTATTAAATCAAGTTGCTACCGCAAATAATAAAAATTTATCATTTATCTTTGATTTAAAGAACAATAATTGGTTAAACAATATCAATGCTCACGCAGAATTGATATAAAAGCATATCTCAAGTGAAAAACAATATCTGGTAAAATTATATTTAAAAAAGGATATACCAATTGGCGAAGCAAAACATATTGGCGTAGCCATAACATAATGCTTAAGCATATCTCAATTTAAAATAATATCAAGTTGCTACCGCAAAATATTCTTGAACATAAAGAACCCTCCAAAAAATTGCGCTAAAAGGTTCCCTTAAATTATTTATTGGTTTGCCATGGCAAACCAAAATATATTAAAATAAAGCGTTTTAACGATATATTTTTTTAAATTGATATCCGAATACCTTTTTATTAAAAAGATAGTTTAAAACGAAAGGAAATATATTAAAAAGATAACTGTACTTTTTAATACCATTCACTATTTATTATAAAAAAGAAATAATGACACACAACGAAATAAACCAAAGTCTTATTGCTAACAAAGACTTTGATGGCCTTTTAAAGGCCAACAAAAGGCTTATTATGCATATGGCATATAAGATGGGTCAACCAGCTGAACACTTGGAAGACCTTATTCAATGCGGTAGCATTGGTTTATTTAAAGCATATCAAACTTATAATCAAGAACTTAATCCCAATTTTATTGGCTACGCCAAATTCTATATCAAAAAAGAAATTATGTATTATATTGATTTTCAATTGGATACCATCAGAATCAAGTCAAAATATACTTCAAAAAACAATAAAGGAATAAAAAGTTATAACGTTATCTCAACCAATACCAAGTTAAATATTGGTGAGGATGCCGAAATAACCATCGAGGATACATTATCTCAACCAATTGAGGATGATGTACCAGATGAAAGATTAAGTGTCTTAAATCGCATTATTTTAACTCTTTCACAAAAGGAACAAGATATAATTAAAATGTTTTACGGAATTGATACAAAAAGAATAACTCAAGAACAAATTGGTGAGCACTATGGTATAAGCAGACAAGCTATCAGCCTTAGAATAGAAAAAATTCAAAACAAAATAAAAGAAAAAATAAATAAAGTGTCATTTTAACACTAAGAACATTTTACCAGGAACACATATGAAATACCATATTAAAAAAAACCAGCATTATTCACAATTATTCCCAAGATTGACCAAAACGAAAAATTTTAAATTTGAATTTTACCTGGATAAAAATTGTCTTTATCATCTTGGAACACCAGATGACTCAGATGTAAATAAGTTATTCGGATTTAGTATCGGCCTTACCAATCATCATAACAACTCAATCAGAATCGGTTGGAATTGCCAAAAGAATAATGGAACCATATCATTGTTTGCTTATTGGTATAATAACAAAAAAAGAAATATTATGTATCTTAAGGATATCAAACCTAATACTTTTCATAATTGTAGTATTGAAATCCTTCCATATGGGACCTTAATTACTCTTGATGGTATACTTTATCCAATCGATTATATAACCAAGCTTAAATGGCATTATTTGGGATTTTTATTAAAACCGTATTTTGGTGGTAATGAAAAAGCACCACAAAATATGGTGCTTTATATTAAAAAATTAAGCTAAGCTAAGCTTTTTATTTTCTTGAGACGAAGTTAAAATCTTGGTTGTCAACAATATATTCAAGGAAAAACTCAATAAATATATCAATTTTATCTGACATTTCTTTTTTGGTGATATCAACGATATAATCAGCATAAAATGTAAAATCAAAATTGAAGAAGATTGATTTACCTTGAATTAAATATTCTTGAGCAGTTAGACCAAAGTCAAATACTGTAATTGTTTTGTCTTTAAAAATTGGATAAAATATTTCATTACCCAATTCTATAACAAATTTACGGGTTTGATTGGCAAATTTATGTTTGATATGACTATATTTTCTTTGTTTTATTTCGATGTCATTATCCACATCAAAATTATTAAGTGACATATATGCACCAATTCCAATTCCAATTACCTTTGAATATTTATTAAATATCTGATATTCAATAGGAAAATCATTAATTCTTTTCTTAGTTTTACTTCCAATTTCTAAATTTCTTGTAAATTCTTTAATCATATTTTTATAAACATATTTTAATTATGGATAATTATACCATTTTTTTTTGACATTTCCAAATTTATTTTCAATTAAATATGTCTTTTTTAAAAAACTGAAGTATTTATTGTAAAATAAAAGAATGGATAAACAAAATTTCATCGAAGCCAGTCAACTTGAGAGATTACTCTTAACCAGATATGCAACAGAACAAAACCTTGGTATACTTGAGATGACACCAATTGATGGTTATCAACCATATGATGCGATACTCTACGACACCAAAGCTTGTTATTTGGTCGAAGCTAAGGTAAGAGAATACTCAGCATTCAATTGGAATACCTGGAAAATACAGAAAGATAAATGGGATAAACTGATTGATATGTATAACGCAAGCGAAGGTACCCTAATACCACATTATATTAATTTCCACTGCGATGGTACCAGAGTCTTCAATCTACTTGATTATGAAGATGATATAGAATGGCAAACACAAATGCTTCCCAAATCAAAATTCGATTCAACCTTAGTTCCCAAAAAAATAGCTAACTTAAATATCAACAAAGCTCAATTCTATCCAGGTAAAATTGATATCCTTCAAGAAAAAATAAGAATCAAATTAGCCAATCAATCAGCTAAATCACAACTACTTAAGGATTGGATAATAAAAAATATAAGTAAAAAAAATGATAAATAAAATAGAAAACCTTCACGATTTTGTTGTTTATTGTGAACAAGTAATTGAAGCTGATTCTGATGAGACAGAAGACTTGAGCACTGATTGGTTATTACATATAGCTACAGCCAAGTTAAAAAAAGAAGAATTACTCCAAGAAATAAGAACAACAATTGAGATATATTATTTTTGGCAAGGACAAGCCGTTATCAATGAATTATACTTAATGGCCGATGTGATAAAAAAAGCAATAGATGTAGAATTAATACATTATTTAAAGCTTGGTGTTCATCTTAAGATTAAGATAAAAAATGATGTGTATATAATAAACAATGAATTAAAAACAAAATATCTTGATGTATAAACAAATAATAGATACCTATTTCAATAAGAATTTTAATTTTATTGAGAAAACGGCCAAGAATATCCTTAATAAGATAAATAAAACACATATGGCACCAGAACTTGTTAGCGAAGCTTACGTATATCTTATCGACAACCAAGATAAATTATCTCAATTGGTATTGCAAAGTGGTCCAGAATCAATTATAATACGTTTTATGCAATACCAAGTTTTGTGGTCGAAGACAAAATTTAAAAAAAACTCAATTATAAATAATAATAATGATTCATTCGATAACTCATTTGAAAACGAAGACCCAGTTGAACTCTCTTCAAATAAAAAAATACAACCACAAATATATATAATTGATGATACCGAAGAAACACTTGAAAAAGAAAAAGAATTCCAAGATAAATATAATCAATTACAATCAAATATACAAAATCTATCAAAAAAAAATAAAATAGTTTGGGAACTATATAATAAAGGATTTAATAACTCTGGTAAGTTATCTAAACACATCGGCCTAAGCCGTAATACCTGTTATCATATAATCAGAAATATGAAAGAAGAATTGGGTTATCAACATATAACAGTTAAACGCAAACAAAAATAAAAGATAATTAATATATATGGAATATACCCAAGAACAAATAAACAAGTTAAAAGATTTAATCGAAACACAATCAACCGATTGGGTTAAAATACAAGAAGTTGAATTAATCTTCTTTGGTGAAAAAACAGGATGCAGATGCAAAACAGGTCCAGTATTATCCAAATTAAATAACATATATAACCAACTAAACAAATAAAAAATATGTATCAAGTAAAAAAAGAATTTAAAGACTCAATTATAACCGTAGGTAAACACTCAATCAATACCACAACAATTAATCCTAACCAATATGAATATTTTATCAGTATTGGTTTTGGTGCTTATTTTGAAGAAATAATTAAATGCCTTGATTGTGATGGCCTTGGCTGTAATAAATGTGAAGGTTTCGGAATAATTTCACAAGAAGCCACTATAGAAGTAATAACACCACCAAAAAAGAAAAAATGTACAAGTTGTAAACAAAAGTAATATGAAGAAAAAATTAAATAAAAACGGATTAAATGATGCTGAACAAAGATTTCTTAATTTTTATATAAACAATGGGTTTAATGCCACACAAGCATATATTTCAATTAGACCAAATATTACATACGATACAGCAAAAAATGAGGGTAACTTAATGACCAAAAGACCCAATGTTGAAAAAGAAATTGAAAGACACTTAATCGAGGAAAGAAAAAAAGAAGAAATTAAAAAAAGCGAAATAGTTTCCAAATTAAAAACACTTATGGATGAATGTATAAATGATGCCGATAGGACTAACTTATTGAAAACAATAGATATACTAAACAAAATGGGTGGCCATTACCAACAAAAAATTGACATAACATCAAAAGATGAAAAAATAACCATCAACCTAAACCTTGGTGATATAGAATAATGATTGATATTAACCCAGAATTAACAAAAAAACAAAAGGAAGCCTTAAAGCTTCTTTTTGATTATAAATCACCAGTAACTGAAGTACTCTACGGAGGTGGAGCTGGTTCTGGTAAGAGTTTTCTGGGTTGCTTATGGTTAATTATATGCTGCCTTAAATACAAAGAGTCAAGATGGCTTATTGGAAGAAGCAAATTAACCACACTTAAAACAACAACCCTTAAAACCTTTTTTGAAGTTGCAAAAAGCTTAGGTTTAATTGAAGATGAACACTTTAGTTATAACCAACAATCAAACCAAATAAGATTTTTTAACGGCTCGGAAATAATACTTAAGGATTTATTCAGTTATCCATCTGACCCAGAGTTTGATAGCTTGGGTTCACTTGAGGTGGCTGGAGCATTTATTGATGAATGTAACCAAGTATCAGAAAAAGCAAAGAATATCGTTATGTCAAGATGCCGTCATAAACTTGATGAGTTTGAGATAACACCAAAAATATTTATGTCTTGTAACCCAGCACGAAACTGGGTATACAATGAGTTTTATAAAAAAAAAGAAGATGGTAAGTTAGAACCTTATAAAGCTTTTATTCCAGCGTTAAGTACTGATAATAAGTTCATTACCAAACACTACGTGACCAATTTGGAGCGTCAAGATGAGGTAACCAAGAAGAGATTATTATATGGTATATGGGATTACGAGGATGTATTAGGATTATTTAAATATGATGCGATACAAGATATGTTTATTGATGATAAGTATAATGGTCCAATGGATGATATAATTATTTCAATTGATGTTGCTCGTTTGGGTAAAGATAAAACTTGTATATTGGTATTCAATGGATTAGATATAATTGAGGTAATTGAATTAAGCAAAAAAAGAATTGATGAACAACAAATAATCATCAACGATTTAAAACAAAAATACCAGGTAAAAACAAACAAACAACTAATCTTCGATACCGATGGAGTTGGTGGAGGATTAGCTGACCAATTTAAAGGTTGTGTTGAAATAGTGAATAATTCAAAAGCAATGAATGATGAGAATTATCAAAACTTAAAAACACAATTATATTATAAGTTAGCTGATAAGGTAAATTCTGATGGAATAAAGATATATCGGGCAACAGATTATATAAAATTAAGATTAACACAAGAATTGCAAATAATTAAAAGGGAAAATGCGGACCAAGATGGAAAATTACAAATAACATCAAAAGATAAAATTAAACAACAAATTGGTAGGTCACCAGATATAAGTGATGCCTTGGCCTTTAGAATGATTAAATTATTAAAGAAAACCAATGGTGGTGATTTTTCATTCGCGGTATTAGATTTCTAACACACAAAACAATATAAACAATAATTAAAATTATGATACAAAATTATAACACAATCATAAATACTCTTAATCAATTTGCTAACGCTCATTTATCTCTTAAGAGATTTAAGGTTAGCTTTTTCGACCAAATGGACCCATTCACATCAAGTGATAATTCATTTCCGATTCTTTATGTTATTCCAAATGATGTAAGTTTTCAAGAAAATATTGATGTGATTTCATTTAGAGTTTATTGTGTTGATTTATTACAAAAAGATAGAAGCAACGAACAAACAGTATTAAATCAAACATTATTAATTCAGCGAGATTTAACCAATTGGTTGAGACAAAGTGATAATGATTTAAATATACTTAATAATCCAAGAGCGATTCCAATTAATAATTTTGGAACAGATTTTACAGTAGGTTGGTATGTTGATTTTGAAATTGAAGCGACACCAGAAACAACTGATTGTAGCATTCCATTCTCAAGCAACTTTCAATTGACTGGAATAACTTGTTCAGATACATATATAAATCAATATTTAACTTGTGACACATTAGCTGCTTGTCAAACAATAATTGATATACAAAATGAAATAGCATCAATTAGCGGTGGTACAGGTGGTACATTTACTGGTGGAACCGTATCTGGAGAAACTAATTTTACCAATGGATTAACAGCAAATACAATAAGTGCAACGACATATTTAGGGTTACCATTAGATATTACGGTTACTGGTGGAACATATTCAGATGGTACTGCTTTATTTACAAATAATACTGGTGGAACATTTAATGTAAGTGGTTTCTTTACAGGTGAAACAGATACATTTATACCTTATGTTGGTGCAACACAAGATGTTGAATTGGGTGGTAATAAAATATTCTTTAATACTGATGTAGAAAAAAATGCAATAACAGTTGAAAATATATCAGAAAGAGATAGAGTTAATATTGGTATCTCAGCAAGTGATAGTGGTACTATTTTAATTTATAACACAAATGACGAATTAACAACTAAAATTGATGGTAAATTATTAGAAACTGGTAATATATTTTCAAATACAATTGAATCAAATAGTATATCAGCAACAACATATCAAAATTTACCCATTGATATAAGAGTTACTGGTGGTACTTACTCTAACGGAATACTTGATTTAATTAATAACACTGGTGGAACATTCAGTGTAAGTGGTTTTAGTACTGGTGGTTCCACATTTACTGGTGGAACCGTATCTGGAGAAACTAATTTTACCAATGGTTTAACAGCAACAACAATATCAGCAACAACATATTTAGGTTTACCAATTGATGTAAATGTAACTGGAGGTACATTATCTGGTAGCGTAGCTACTTTTACCAACAATACTGGTGGTACATTTAGTGTGAGTGGATTTAGTACTGGTGGAACATCTACAAATATAAGCACATTTAGAAGATTAGCAACTAACCATACTTTAGATTCTACTGATTTAGCATCAGTTAATAATGGTCAAAATTTAGTAATAGAAATGAATGTTGGGTCAACTAATACACTTACTATCCCACCAAATAGTGCTGTTACATTTAGCATAGGAACTAGTATTGATGTAACACAATATTCAAGTTTTCAAACAACTATAACACCTGGAAGTGGAGTAACACTTAGAAGTAGTGGTAGCTTTTTGAAGTTAGCAGCTCAATATTCTGCTTGTACATTATTAAAAGTAGGTACAAATGAATGGTATATAATAGGACAATTAGCACCATAAATATGATAGGAATAATAAATAGTCAATTTGATATAGATGCTCTTAACTTTTTGGATAGAGCTGGAATTACAAATCCAACAGAAAGACTTGCAATTAATTATTTAGTTTTTAATCTTAAATTAAATAATTTATGGGATTCTTTATATACTTTTTGGCCTCTGGTTGGCGGAACATCAAGTTCTTGTTTAAGAAATTTAAAAGAAGACACAAATAATTTACAATTTTCTGGTAGTGGATGGACTTTTGATTCAACAGGTGCTTTACCAAATGGAACGACAAGTTATGCTAATACAGGTGTACAATTAAGAACTGAAACATCAATTAATAGTATTTCTTTGGGTATTTATTCTAAGACTAACACGACAACAACAGGATTTGATATGGGTGCTTTTATTAGTGGTGATAGATTAAATTTGGCGACGGCATTATCACCTGGTTTATTGATGAATGTTTATATAAATAGACAAACAGCTTCACCAGCTTTAAATACAACTATAGCAAGTACAACTGGTTTACTGGTAATTACTAGAACAAGTGGTGCCGCTGAAGCGGCATATAGAAACGGAGTTTCAGTTGGTACTAGTACAGCAAGTAGTATTAATATTCCTAATGGTAATTGTTTTTTAGGTGCAAGAAATCAAGATGGTGTGGCTTCAAACTTTTCAAATAAAAAATATGCTGCTGCTTTTATTGGTAGTGGATTAACAGCTGGACAAAATGCAATTTTATACACAATAATTCAACAATTTCAAACAATACTAGGAAGACAAGAATAATAAATAATTTAATATTAAAAAATATATGGCAACACCAATAACAACAAAAAATCTAGGAATTAATCAAGAAACAGGTTTAGAAGAAATTCTGAAAGTGTGGGAAGTAAACACTTCCGCAAGAAAAGAATTAATTAGAGTAGTTTATGAGATAGTAACATTATCTCCGACAGGAATTGAAATTAAATCAAGTGGTGACTTAGAATACGGAAGATTTAATCATCCAAATAATATGGCTTTTGATACTTGGAGAAATTCACCATTAGGTCAAGGAATAACGGCTGCTATTGATGGTACTATAGCTGGTTACCCAATTATAGACCAAGATAATTCTGACCCAATAATTGAAGAATAAATGGCAATAAATTTAGAAATAGAATTACAAAACATTGGTAATAAAATAACCATCTTATTCCAAAATGAAATAAAGAAACAGGGATTAGTAAGTTCTGGTAAGCTTTTAAATTCTATTAATTTTAAGATTAAGAAGGTACAAGAGGGATACATATTTCAATTGAATGCGGTTGATTATTTCACACCATTAGATGATAAATATAAGATATCAAGGAATGTATTTGAATCAACCCAATACAAAGAATTAATAACAAAAATAACAGAGGTATATGAAAGATATATCAAAGAAAAAATATTAGAATAAAATGGCAATAAACATAATCGGTAAACCAGATAAATATTCACCAGTCTTCAATCCTATATATTACTATATGGATTCAACAAATAAAACTGAAGAAGGTTTTAAATATTTGGTTGATGTATATTCAGCTGATACAGCTGATAAGATAAATAGATACAGCATCTTTCCAAGACCAGTTGATGGTGTTGGTGTTGCTGATATCAATCAAGTTCTTAAATCACAAATAGGTTGTTATATCAATCAAAATTTAAATGTAATTGAAACAGCTGAAGAAAACTATTTTAATTATGATGTGGTCTTCTCTGAACAATATTTATATAAATGGCCGTTCTATGATAATTATGCCGCAAGCGGATTAACCCTTGGATTATACTCAGAAAATGCAACACATTATTTTGAAGTGGGTGATTTTGTTAACGTGGTACAAAACTCTGGTGCAACGAATCCCCAATATAATGGGGTACATAAGGTAACAAATGTTGGATATAATTTTATTGAATTGGATACTGATTTCTTATTATCAAGTCCAGTTAATTCTGGTTATGTTACAATAGCAAATCAAACACCAACTCAATTTATATCACCAAGGGAAGTACTTTATAATAACTTATTATATTCTGGTACCTCAGCTAACTTTTTAAATATAAATAATGTTAATGGATGGACATCATATGAAGATGGTTGTGGTAATTATTTAAAAATATTTAATCAAAATATTGTAATGGAAGTTGTTGATACGACTTGTCTTCCATTATCAATTACAATGACCGAAACAATAACTAACACAGCAACAACACTTACAGAAGGAGTAACATATAGAGTTGAATTCAAAGGAATACCAAATAGTACTGACCCAACTCCATCTTTACGTCAAGTTCAAGCTAATGTTGGTGGAACACTTGGTACCTTACATCAATGGAGTGGAACAATTGAAACATTTAGTGAAGATATTATATGTGGAACAGGTGATACGTTTAGTCTTACATTAAGTGTAACAGCACCAAATACACCAACAGATTCATATCAATTATTTTTAGATAATGTATCAGTTAAAGAATTAGCTGAGGTAAAGAATTATACAGCATTTAATTCAGCAATCAAGCATCAAGATTTATTAACATATACATCAAGTACTTATTTAATTGAAGGTAATACAGACCAATCAATTAAATTTTTGAGTGGTGTTCCATATGAATATAAAATAAGACCAGAAAATAAGATGTGGTTAAACGCTTTAGTTGGTGATGATAATATATTATATTATCAAGCAATTTATACAAGATATGGTGAGTATATAAATAATAATCCATTTGTATATTCAGCATCAACAGCACAGCAAAATAACACAATTCAAATTTGTCCATTTGGTCCATTAAATATAACTGAAATTGCTGGTACCCAAATACCAGATTTAGGAGGTCCATTATATTGGTCAAATGAATCTGGTAGTTATCCGATATTCAAAAATGTATGTTGGGAATTTTATGCTTATGAATCAATTGCTGGGGGAAATCAAGTAAGACTTAGTGGTAATACAATAAACCCTTGGAGTGGTAATAGTCTTGACCAAATAGTTGAAATACGAGCAAATAACCAAGAATATGGTGCTTTTATTATGGCTGAAAATGATTTTACTGTTGATATTAATATACCATTTGCCTTATTTGATGTTAATCCAGTATTTAGTATATATCAAAGAACAGATTATTTTGATATATTTTTAGTTTCAAACGGTTTTGAAGTTACTAATCAATCACCAAGACAAAGATTTTTAGTTGATTGGACTAGCACAAGATATGGTAATATAGAATTATATTTCATTGACAGACTTGGTTCACTTATACCAGTTAATTTTACCTTACAAAACACAACTAATATCAATATACAAAGAAGCGAATATCAAACCCTTCCAGGTGATTTAATCAATCCAGGACCAACAGGTCGTTGGCAATTCAGCAGTCCACAAAGGGGAAAGAGAACCCTTTCAACACAAGCAACAAGAAGCATAGATTTAAAATCGGATTGGTTAAGAGAAGAGGATGTTAAGTATTTGCAAGAATTATTTACAAGTCCATTGGTATATATAAAAGAGAATGATTTATTATGGCCAGTGATTGTAAGAACAGATTCATTTCAAGTTTTAAATAAAAAGAATAAGAAGAATATCCAAATTGGCATAACAATAGAGTTAGCTAATAAGGATTCAATACAACAATTTTAATAATGAATACACAAATACAATTAGGTTCAAATGGTTATTTAGATGTTTCAGAAGATATAATTCTTCCGTTAACATATTCTATTGCTGAGATTCAAGATATAAGTAAAAGACAGGGTAGTTTTTCTAAGACAATAACTCTTCCAGGAACATCCAACAACAATTTTCTTTTCGGTAACCTATTTGATGCAAATACAAAACAAGCAACCTTCAGATTTAATAAAAGAACACCTTGTACCATTCTTCAAAATAGCATACCAATTCTTAATGGTTATTTACAACTTGTTAATATCATTAAACAAACACCAAGTCAAGAAAATCAAGACCAAGAAATATTTTATGAAGTTTTGGTGGTTGACGGTACCAGTAATTTATTCTTAGATTTATCTGATAAGTTATTAACTGATTTATCTGGATGGGAAAAATATACTCATTTATATAATATTCCTAATATACTTGCAACATCAGCACATACTGTTGATAATGGATATACGTATATCTTAACAGAAACAACAGATACAAGATATAGACTTCAAGATTTTCAACCAGCAATTTATGCAAAGACATATTTTGATAGAATTTTTATTGATGCTGGATATTCATACGAATGGGATAGTCTTTATGAAAATGAATTCGATAAATTAATTATTCCATATAATGGTGATGTTCCGATATCAACAACCAATCAAAATAGCAAGTTTAGAGCTAGTATGACTGGTGATACCACTTATATATTTTCAGCAATAACAACTGGAGAAACAGCGAGTCAAATTAGTTTATTATTTCAAGATGAAACAACCAATCCAAATACTGACCAAAATAACTTATTTGATGGATTTAATTATGTAAGTAATATTCAATCAGCAATTGAGTTTGTTCAACAATATGAATATAAGGTTGAATTATCAGCTCCAGTTCATTGTTTTTGGTTTCCTAATTCAGTTATTAATGATTCAGTTATAACTAATGAAGCAAGTAAATTATCAATTAAATTAAAAAATAATATTGGTAATCAAACTGACAATACAACGATACCAATCAATAATGCTGAATATTATAACAATATTTTATTAGAAACAACAAATGGAGAAGTTGGTGGTGTTTTCTATGAAATTCAAGCTGGAACAACATTAATTCAAGATACAATATTTACACCAACATTTTTTGGTTTAACAAATGTCAATTCTGGTCAAACAATTAATAGTTGGGTTGAGGCTGAATTCAAATATGAAAATGGATTCTGGTTAGAATTTGGTACTAATTTACCATTACCAGATGCAGACATACCAAGACTTAGAATAACACTTGGTACTGATGCTAACAGTGTTAATAATTATTTTGCAACAAACATATCAAATAATCTTTCTTTAAATGAACAAGTTTTATTACAAAACTTTATTCCAAGAAATATCGAACAAAAACAATTTCTTAAATCGATATTTACGATGTTTAATTTATATGCTGTAACCGACAAAGATATTTCAAATAAATTAATACTAAAGACCAGAGATGATTTTTATGATGAAGGAACAACACTTGATTGGTCAAATAAGCTAACAGTTGATAATGATTCAAGCTTAACATTCTTACCAGATTTACAAAATAAGAAATTCTTATTCACTTATAAATCCGATTCCGATTTATATAATAAAGAATACACAAATAATACTGGTGATATATACGGTCAATTAACTTATGAATTTGATAATGACTTTGTTAAGGATACAAAAACCATAACAACAATCTTTAGCCCAACACCAAGCGTTCTTAATAATGATATATTGGTACCAACAATCAATTCTAAGGCACCAAAAAACAATATAAGAATACTTTATTATGATGGCTGGAGAACAGCACCAAATGGAGCAACTTGGAGATTATATGATTTGTTTACAACCTTAACAACAACATATTCAAGTTATCCAATGGCAAGTCATTTTGATAATCCATATTTACCAAAACTTGATTTTAACTTTGGACAAACTCAATATTTATATGACCAAAATTTAGTATTAAGTGTAACCGATAACAATCTTTATAATAGATACTATAAACGATTTATATCTCAAATTAATTCTGGTAAGTTATTAAAAGCTAGATTCAATTTAGATGAAATGGATATATCTAATTTAGATTTCTCAAAGAAGATATGGATATATGATACTTATTGGTTAATCAATAAAATTGTTGATTATTCAGCTGGTATCAAACAATTAACTGAAGTTGAATTAATATCTCTTGAAGATGGTGTTAGATTCGAACCATTTAACGGACCAGTTATCGGTTCAGAGTTACCAGCAAATGCACAAAGAGGTGGTATATTAAATGAGATATCAATTGAGAATCAAAGGATTAATAATACAATTGGTTCAAATGTAACCAATACAATAGTATTGGGTGAAGGGAATATCGTACAAGCGTCATCAACAAACAATATAATAGTTGGTAATGATAATGATATCCAAGGAACATCAAATATGATATATGGTTCTGGTAATATAGTTAGTGGTAGTGATGTATTAGCATTTGGTATTAATAATCAAAGAATCGATTCAAGTGGAATAACCTTATTTAATAACCCAGTTGTTATTAACAATAATTTTATATCAGCTGGAGTTGATGAAGTATTAAATCCATTTTCAAGTTCTGTAATCAATTTAATTTCTGGAAGCTTTGATGAAGTAAGGCAATTGGGTAGTGAATCGGTAGTAAGTAAAATAAGTGGTGGAATTGATGTGGTAATCTAATAAACAAACTTATTTCAATAATAATTAAACTAAGAAACAAACAATATGGGAATTATAACACAATATTCAAGAATACAACATCATACACTTACAACAACTGGTAATACATTTAGTGTACCAGTAACTGAAGATTTTACATCTGGTCAATGGACAAAAACTGATTTAGCACAAAGTGAGATTGGAGTTGACCAAGCAAACAATAAAGCATTTATAAGAATTGGTAGTAATATCAATGAAATCAATTTAGGTACTGGTTCAACATCATCAACATTATGGAGTGGTGGAACTGGTGCTTATTCAATAAAGCAAATTAATCCATCAGCACCAATTGAAGCAAGTGGTGATTATTCAGTTGCAATGAATTTTGGAACAAAAGCAATTGGTGATTATTCAGTTTCAATTGGTGAATCAACAAAAGCAAGTGGTATACGTTCATTTTGTGGTGGTGTTTTTGGTGAAGCAAGTGGTAGTGATTCTTTTGTATTTGGTAATTCATCTTCAGCAACAAGTGCAACAACAATTGTTTTAGGTGATAATATTATTGGTACAGAAGCAAATACAGTTTATGTTCCATCATTACACTTAGAAAATCCATTAGGTTATTTATTATTAAATAGAATAACAACAACAGATAGAAATGCTTTAACAGCAGTAAATGGAATGATAATATATAATACAACCGATAACAAATTCCAAGGTTATGAAAATGGTTCTTGGGTTAATCTAATTTAACAATGGCTGAAAAAGATATAAGAATACAATTACTTCTTGAAACCAATGAAGCTGAGAAATCTATCGGTGGTATCAAACAAGGTCTTAGAGACTTAAAATCAGCAGCACTTGAAGCTGGTGAAGGTTCAGAAGAATTTAGAAAAATAACAGCAAGAGCTGGTGAACTTCAAGATAAATTAAATGATGTTAATGGTACCATATCAGCTCTTGCTGGTAATACTGCTGAAAATCTAACCAATTCATTCACTAGACTTGCTAGTGCTGGAATTGGTGCGTTCTCTGCTATCAAAGGTGCACAAGCAGTCTTTGGTGTTGAAAATAAAAACCTTCAAGAACAACTGGTTAAATTACAAGGTCTAATCGCCTTATCAAGTGGTATAAAAGAATTTGCAAATATAGGACAAGCTGCCAAGGACTTTAAAACAGTTATTGCTAGTATTATCCCACAATTATTTACATATACAACAGCAACTGAAGGAGCAACCGTAGCACAAACTGGTCTTAATACAGCAATGAGATTATCACCAATTGGATTATTGGTAACCGCTATTCTTGCGGCAGCTGCTGCATATGCATTATTTGCAAATGATGCTGATGCTGCTGCTGAAGCTCAAAAAAAAGCAAATAAGGCTCAAGAAGATTCAACTAAATTTCAAATTGAATTAGCTAAAGCAAGAGGTGATGAAAGAGCAGCTGATAAAGCTGAATTAGCTGAATTAATAAGATTAAGAAATGAAGTTACAAAGCAAAGAAATTTAATTCTAAAAGAAAGAGAACAAGCTAAAATAGATTTAGCTTTATTATTATCAACAAATAATTCTGGTGCTGAAAAAATAATAAAAGATTTTAATGATAAGATTATCCTTGAAGATGAAAAATTACTTAAAGCACAACAAGATATAGATGTTAAGAAAGCTGATATTCAAACAAAGGCTAATACTAAAGCAAATAAAGCAAGAGAAGAAGAATTAAAAACCAGGAATGAACAAGCAAAGAAATTAGCGGATAACACCAAGATACTTATTGATGATGCGAATAAATTAACACAAGCAGAAGAATTAAGACTTGCTGATGACTTTAAAAGACTTGAGATTCAAAAAGGATTAGATGAAAAAAGAATTCAACAAGAATTTGAAGCAAGTAATAAATCAAAAATAGCAACACAAGCAAGAGCTGATGCGTTATTAGCAATTGAAAATAAATATCAAGCTGATGTTATTAAGTTATCGCAAGATTTATTTGATATTGCTGAGAAACAAATACTGGCAAAAGAAGCACTTGAAATAAAAGCTGCAAAGGATTTAAATCAAAAAAAGATTGATGCTCAAGAAGATTGGAATAATGCTTATCAACAAATACTTAATGAAGAAAATAAGTTAACTGAAGATGCGGCAAGAAAGAGACAAGAGAGACAACAATATTATGCTGATTTAATTTTCCAAGTTAATAGAAATCTTCTTGAATCAAATAGATTTGCACAAAGCAATATAACATCACTTGGTGTTAGTATTTCTGAAGCTACATTTAAGGTATTTCAATTATCAACACAAAATTTTAAAACTGAATTAGATAAAATTAATGCTTATACACAAGCAATTGGTTCAAGTATTAATGGTTTCTTAGAGCAAGTTGCAAATAATGAACAAAACAAATTAAATGAGAAATTAACCAGAATACAAAATGCGGCTGACCAAGAACAAGCAATACTTAACGCTAATTATGATAATGGATTAATATCAAGAGAATCATTTGACCAACAATCACTTGCACTCGAAAATAAACAAATCAACGAATTAAATAAGGCAAAGAAGAAAGCATTTGAGAATGATAAGAAATTAAGAATCGCTCAAGCTGTTATAGCTGGTGCACAAGGAGCTGTTGCGGCATTTGCTTCAGCACAAGTTCTTCCACCACCAGCTGGACAAATAGTAGGTGGTATCCTTGCTGGAGCAGTAGCGGCATTAACAGCTGTTAATGTGAATAAGATTAAATCAACTCAATTTGAGGGAAGTCCAAATGTAAGTAATGGTCCTACATCAAGTTCACCAATAAATATTCCATCAACAGGTGGTGGAGGTATAAGTAATACAACACCAAGTAATGTTGCATTATTTGGTACAGCTGGTAGAAATCAATCATTAGGTGGAACAACACCAACACTTGTACAAGCTTTCGTATTAGAAAGTGATATTACTGCAACACAAAGAAGAGTAAGGAATATCAAATCAGCTAGTGAATTATAATTTATTTTATTAAATATATGTCTTTTTCAAAAAGGCTGTATATTTATAAAAAACAACTCTATGAAACAAATAAAAATAAACGAAAAAGAAATTAGTATCATCACATCAATCGATGAAATAACAATAGATAAGTTCGAAAAGATATTATTATCAAAAAAGAATAACGAATTAAAGCTTGATGAATTCATTGAGAATTTGCAAATACTATCTGATATAACCCTTGAGGAAATTGAAGAGATGGATTTAAATGAATTTCAAGAATTAATGAAATCAATTAAATTGGAATCATTTGAAGGATTTGAATCATCAAATATTATTGAAATTGAAATTGATGGAATAAAATACAGAGCCAAGGCGACTGGTGATGCGTATAAATTCAATGTAAAAGAAATGTTTTTACTATCTGATTATATCAAAAATAGTCCAGATAAATACATAAGTTATTTAAGCTCAATTATATTCAAACAAGTTGGTGATGATAATTTAATCATAAATGATTTAACACCAGAATCGATTTCAGCCAGACAAGCTAAATTTGAATCAAAAATTACAATGAATATAATAACACCTTATTTAATTAAATTAAGTGAATACTACCAAATTAAATAAGATACCCAAAAGCTGGGCCGATATAACCGTAGCAGAATATCAAGAAATAAATACATTAGATGTAACGAAAGATGACTTCACAACTCATCTTTTGTCAATTTTAACCGATACATCAATCGATGTAATTGAAGAATTTGAATACGATGAATTTATATCCTATTTGAATCTAATTTCTTTTTATAAAAATCAACCAAAAACACAACCAAAAAATCAATTAAAAATTCTAGATACTGACCTATTCCTAATTGATTTTAATAAACTAACTCTTGGTGAATTTATAGATTTAGAACATTTTTTTGTTGAGAGTCCTTTAAAGAATTTATCAACAATCTTAGCTATATGTTACAGGAAGAAAGAAGTATTTAACTCCGCATTTGAATTAGATAAGTTTGAAGACTATGGTGATTATATTTTTCATAGGTCTCCATTATTCTATGAGGTAAGCATAGCTGATGTATTTGGTATTATAAATTCATACATCAAATTCAGAACGAGGTTATTTGATTCATATGAGGGATTATTTGATGATTCGGATATTGATGAGGATATCGATGAAGATTTGGATGTTATATCAAAAGCTGAGGCGAGCAAACAAATGAATAAGGATAAATTAATTAAAAAATGGGGTTGGGATATGCTTATATATAAATTATCCAATAATGATGCAACCAAGGTTGAACAAGTCTATAAACTTAATATTATAATGGCATTCAATATCTTATCAATGCAGAAGGAGTTAAACTTATAATTACAATCATAAAGAAAAAATAATTAAGAAAAGATGGCATTACCAAGATACAATATAACAATTGACCCACAAAATGATGGTGAAGAAGATATCCTAGGATTATCTCAAATAGCCTATACATCAACACCAGCTATAATTACCAAAGGAGTTTATTTCAACGAAATAAAAAAGGAAATGGCTTTTACTGATACACTTAAATTAAGAGTAGCAGCACCAGCGATGATACCTGGATTACCGATATATAGAAAGGATGATGAGATGGGTGAATATGAGGTAGTATTTAGCAAAGAAGTAATTGAACAATTGAGAGAGAAATTTATGGCAAATAAAGGAAAAGAAATCTTTAATTTGGACCATAACCAGTCACTTCAAGCTGATTCATTTATACTTGATAGTTGGATAACAGGTCCAAGTGCATCTGACCCAAGCTTTACAAAATATGGTATTGAGGTACCAGAAGGAACTTGGTTTGTCGTATCTCAATTTACGGATAAAGAATATTTTCAAAAAGAAATAATTGAGAAGGATAGAACAGGCTATTCAATTGAAGGATTATTAAATCTTGCATTTGCTAAGTTTAATAAGGAAGAACAATTTGAATCATATAATGATTATCCAGAACAAGTAAAAGAAAATGCAAAGATAGCATTAAGATGGGTTGAAGAAAATGGTTGGGGTGATTGTGGAACAGCTGTAGGTAAAGCTAGAGCAAATCAATTAGCCAATGGTGAAAATATCACAGAAGAAACAATAGGTAGAATGGCAGCATTTGAAAGACATAGACAAAACTCAGATAAAGAATTGGGTGATGGATGTGGCAGACTAATGTGGTTAAGCTGGGGTGGAGATGAAGGAATTGAATGGGCCCAAAGAAAGTTAGAACAAATAAATAATAACAAACAAGAAAAAACAAATATGAAAAACGAAATGAATCTTAATGAATTGGTATCTAAATTAAAAGAATTTGGATATGAACTTAAATTAGAAACAGCTAAATTAGCTGATGGTACTGAAATAACTGTATCTAAATTAGAAGTTGGTGCTGAGGTTACTGTACTTGATGAAAACGGTTCAATGGTACCTGTATTCGATGGTGAACACTTATTAGCAGATGGTCAAACAGTTGTTACTGTTGATGGTAAGATAACTGAAATTAAACCAAAAGCTGAAGAAATGACTGAAGAAGTTATTGCTGAAGATGTGGTTGAGGATGTTGTTGCACCAGTTATGGATGAAGCAAAAATACTTGAATTAATTCAACCAAAATTAGATGAATTATATTTAATAATTGCTGAATTAAAAACTAAGATTGATGCAAAACCAGAAGTTGAAGTTGAATTAAAGAAAGAAGAATTTAAAGCAAAACAAATTCCAAGTCTTTCAAGATTATTTACATCAATTAAAAAGTAAACATTACAAAAAATAACAAAAAATAATTATTATTAAATATCAGAAAAAATATATGAAAAATTTAAACTTCGATTTAACTGTAGCGTCTAACGCATTACAATGTCCAAACCCAACTGAGTGGTATGACAGAGCATATTTATCAGCTCTTAACCCAGCTGACTTTCACATCATCCCAGGTGTTAAAAACAGTACTAAAGTAGCAACAAACACATTCCCACCTGTATTACAAACATTGGATTGTACATTTGCTGCAACTGCATCAAACTTATCAGCAACAACTGTTAGTGTTTGTCCAATTAAAGTAAACGTTTCAATTTGTAAATATACACTTGAAAGTTCTTTCGTTGTAAATGAAATGGCTAAAGGTTCACAAAATTATGATGTTCAATCATTTATGAATTATTACTGGGATTCTCTTGGTAAAGAAGTAGCACAAGAAATTGCTGAAATTGCTTGGGTTGGTGATACATCTAATACTGGTTATACTGGTACAAGTGCATACAAAAAATTATGTACAGGTTTCGAAGCTCTTATGGCTGCTAACTCACAAGTTGTTGATGTTACATTAACTGCAATCACAACAAGCAACGTAATCGCTGCAATGACTGCTGTTATCAACGCTGCTCCAGCATCTATCAAATCAAGAAAAGCTGGTGCTAAATTTTATGTTGCAAGCAACGTTGCATTAGCATTTAGAATTGCTTCTGCATTAGGTAACACTGCTGCTTTCATCACTGGTGAAATGCCTTTATCTTTTGCTGGTTTCGATGTTGTTGAACAACCAGGTATGTCTACCAACAAAATGGTATTCACTCGTCCAGAAAACTTAGTTTACGCTTTAGATGGCGAAAACGATTCAAACGAGTTAATCGCTGTTGACCAATTAAGAACTGCTGGTATTCCAAATATCTTAACTGTTGCTTTATTCGCAATTGGTTTTACAATTCTTAACCCAACAGAAATCGTTTATTACAACTAATAACTAAAAAAATAACTTAACTAAAAAGGGTGGGTGCTAACACTCACCTTTTTTTTTAAATAAAATAACAAAAAACAAAAAAAAATAATATATATGTCTTGTAATACTGGATTAATCGGAATAACTAAAGGTTGTTCAAATAACGTTGGTGGAATCACTAACTTTTATATCGCACCTAGCGAATTTTTATCTGCTAGTACTGTTAGTGCTGGAACCGTAACATCAATTTCGATGAGTGGTTCAGCAAAATTTGTTGAATATGAATTCAATAAAAATACTGCAAATTACGTTGAAGATGGAGCAATCAATTTAGAGAATGGTAGTACATTCTTTTCACAAACTGTTTCTTTATCAATCCCTCGCAGAGAAGTTGCTAAGAGAAATTCTATAGCACTTGTTGCTGCTGGTCAAAGAGATTTAAAAATCATCGTTAAAGATTCAAACGAACTTTATTGGTTTATTGGTTATGCAAATTCAGCTAACTTAACAGGACTTGGTGAAGGTAGTGGTACAGCAAAAGCTGATGGTAGCAAATACTCATTAACATTCCTTGCTGAAGAGCCAGAGATGATGTATGGAGTTGATTCATCAATCATAGCTAGTATCGTAGAATAATAAGAATAAAAATCACTCATAAATAATAAGGCCCAGTTTATTCTGGGCTTTTTTATTACAAGGTATTTCAAGCAATAATTACAAGTATGATAATAATAAATAAGAATTCTACCAATACAATTATATTAGAATTAACGAGTGTTAGTAATTTATTAAATCCAAATTATTTATTTGAATTTAAGAATGATTTATTAAATACCTTATATTATTTTACAACACCAGATTTAAGCAATTGGAAATGTAGATATAATTTATTTGAAATAACTGAATCAACAACACCAGACCCAATAAATGGAATTATATCACTTGTGGGTGGTTCATATACTTATAATATATATGAAGCAACAGGAGCCACATTAAGTGTATCAGCAACAACAGGTAGAATAATATCAACAGGTAAGGTTAATGTACTTGGAGAACAAATAAACAATATATATAAATAATTATGGCATTAAGAGATTTTTTCTTTAATAAAGATACAACAACAATAAAACAAGAGGTTATTAAAACACCTAGTACTTTTTCATCATTTTCAACACCATTTGGTTATAACTTACCAAACGAACAATTAATGAAAACAAGCAACGGATATTTATTCGGCCCAAATGGTTTTTATCCTAATGAATTAAATTCATTATATAATCAATCACCACTTCATTCATCAATTGTAAATTTTAAAAAAATGCTTACCACTGGTAACGGTTTTTCAATAAATGATAAACCACAAGATGCAAATAGCATTATATCGCTTAATCAATTATCTTCTCAATTTGATGAACTTTTAAATGATGTAAGCCTTGATATCTTTATGCACTCAAGATTTCATTTAAAAATTACTTGGAATTCGGATAATACAAAGATACTTAAATTGGAAAGAATATCACCAGAGAAAATAAGAATATATGAAGTTGATGAATTGATGAAACCCATATCTTATATTTATAATTGGGATTGGACCAATTCAACAAAATATCCAAAGGTTATTTATCCTAAATTTGACCAATTTAATAAGAAAGATAAGGTACAATTATTTACATATGAGATAAAAACACCTGGTATGAAATTATATCCAATACCAACCTATGAATCAGCAATTCCTTGGATTATCCTTGATGCTGAAATGGCACAATATCATAAGGCAAATATCACCAATTCGGTTAATCCTTCTTTGCTTATTCAATATTATGAAAAACCAAGCACCAATGAAGAAAAACAACAAGTGCTAATTGACTTGAATAATTCATTTGCTGGAGGAAGAAAAAGTGGTAGGTGTATGATTACGTTTAGTGATGGAAAAGAACTTGCACCAAGTGTAACACAAATGGAGCCAAATAAGCTTGATAAAACGTTCCTTCAACTTTCTGACATTATCCAAAGACAGATTGCATATGCTCATCAAATTGACCCACAATTACTTGGTCTCAAAACACCAGGTTCACTTGGTAATTCTGGTGAGTTCACCTATGCCTACAACTTATTTAATATGAGTGTAATACAACCAGTTCAAAAAGATATCGAAAACGTATTAAATTCATTTATATCAACTAATGGATTATCTGCAAAGATTAAATTAAATGATATCGACATAACAAAGATTAACCCAAATATATAATTAAAATGAGCATTTTATTCGTAAGCGAAACATACATAAGAGAAAATTCAGTGATGAATATTAACGTTGATATAAAAGACGTATATCAATCAGCATATGTTGCACAAGATATGCACATTGAGCCGATACTTGGTTCAAATCTCTATCAAGCGTTACAATTGAGTTATTCAGCACAAACCTTAACAGCTGATGAAATAACTCTTATGGAATATATCAAACCAGTAGTTAGTTGGAGAGCCACTCAATTGACATTACCATTTTTGACCTTCAACGTTAAGAATAAAGGTCCACAATCGCAAAATTCTGATTTTTCAACTGGTGTTGGTACCGCAGAATTATTTTATTTAAAGAAAGAAGTTGAAAATAGAGCTGAATGGTATTCACAACGACTTATTAATTATTTATGTCAGAATGGAAATTTGTTTCCACTTTACGTAAATCCTGGTACATCGAATACATATCCCGATAAGAAAGCATCAGCATACGATAGCGGTTTTGCCACTTATCCAGCAGCTAATAACACTTTAATCAATAGATGGTTTTTCAACTAATTATGTTACATCAAGAACTAAATATGCTTATGTTTAATGTTAAACACTCAATCATTACACTGCTTATTATTATAGCAAGTTTTATAAGTCCAGTTACACCACTATTATTGGTTGTTGGTGCTTGTATCTTGGCCGATACAGCTACAGGAATTTGGAAAGCAAGCAAATTGAAACAGGAAATAACATCCAGAAAATTATCACAAATAATCTCTAAGATGGTATTATATCAATCAGCAATCCTTTTATTCTTTTGTATTGAGAAATTTGTCTTAAGTGATTTAATAATACTTATATCAAGCATCAATCTGTTGCTTACTAAGATTGTCGCAGCGACACTAATTAGTGTCGAATTAAAGAGTATCAATGAAAATTTTGAAACTATATCTGGGATTAGTATTTGGGATAAATTTAAATTATTATTGGCCAGAACAAAAGAAATAACTGGAGAAATAAAAGAAATAAAAAGTGGTATTAAAATTGATGAAATAACACCACCAGAAAAATAAAAATGAATATGGAAAAAATAAAAAAATCTTTTTGGTATATATTTAATACCAATTTTGGGAGACTTATATTTGCAACAATAATTACGGTAATTGGTGGAACACTAATGGGTCAATTCCTTATAATTAATTTCTTCACACAAGCTTTATTTTATTCTGGTCTTGCGTATTTTTTTGGTTGGTTTTTGGTTAGTATGTATTATGCGACCAAGAATACCTTTTTTAATAAAGATAAATAATATTGCGAGATGGACTAGTGGTAAGGTCGTTGGGCTCATAACCCAAAACAATGAAAGACGTGGGTTCAAATCCCACTCTCGCTACTGTTAAACTAAAAAGAATGATGAAGATAAATAAGATAGGTAAAGAAGGATTATCTCTAATTAAAAAATGGGAAGGATGTAAATTAAAAGCTTATGTTTGTTCCGCTGGTGTTAACACAATAGGTTTTGGTAATACTTTTTATCAAGATGGAACCAAGGTTAAATTGGGTGATGTGATTACCCAATTTCAAGCTGATAAATTATTACTTGATACTCTGGTAAGATTTGAACAATATGTTGATTCAATGACAACTGACTCAGTAAATCAATATCAATTCGATGCTCTTGTGAGTTTTTGTTATAATGTTGGGTCAACTAATCTTAAAAAAAGCACTCTTTTGAAAATGATTAATATTAATCCAAATGACCCAAAAATTGGTGAGGAATTTAAAAAATGGAACAGAGCTGGTGGAAGAATACTTAAAGGATTAACCAACAGAAGAAGCGAAGAAATTGCATTATATTTTAAAAAATAATGATATGCAAATACCAACTCATTTTTATATCGGAAAGAAAAAATATCAAATATTATTTGATACTGAGGAATGTGAGGATTCACAAGCAATTGGATTATTCTATGAAGACGATAGAGAGATATATTTAACAAAGATATACCAAGGTAAAAAACAAACCAAAAAAGAAATTGAATCTACGCTATTACACGAAATTTTTCACGCTTTATTTACATCAATGAATAGAAAAGAATTATCTGATGATGAGGAATTGGTTGATGGTCTTGCGATTAGACTACATCAAGTGCTCAAGTATTTATATCCCAATAAATAAAAAAGGTCCCAATTGGGACCTTAATTATTTTAAACCAACCACAGGCTTAAAAGGAAAAATTATTTGGTTATTGGTATGAATATAGTGGCTATAACAACCCAGATTAACCATCCGAGTACAATTACCTTAACTACTTTTATTTGTGTTTCTTTTCTCATTTATCTATTTAATAATTTATTGTGAATCGTTTTATATTGATTATCAAAATGTTCAAACCAAAACTCTGGTGATTTATCGGTGTAAAGACAATATGTGCGTGCACAATGCTTAAGTGTATTTTGAATTATCGTTTTAATTTCTTGGGCCATTTCAAAGTTTTGTTGGTTGACAGCATTAATCTCTTTGGCAGTTTGTTCGACAAGAAAATCGACCAGTGTACTGGTCATATTATCAAGTAATTGGTTATCAGTCATTTAATAATTGTTTTGTTTTCGATGTTAGTTTGGTAGAACGGAATCTTGCTAAGCCATCTTTGGTTGTTGTTATGAAACCACCAATTTGGAGATTTTCAAGAGCTTGGAGGATGTTATTACGGGTTAGGCCAAGTGCTTTAGCCATTTCGCTTGAACGTTCATTAAATTGAACATAAAGGCTATTATCAATTATATATAGCAATACAAGTTTATCGATTGCTGGTAATTTTAATTTAAGAATTTGTTTATTCATATTGTGGTTGGTTTTTAATTTTTGTTATTGTTTATTAATAAATAGTCTGATGTTTTGAAAAAGACAAATTATTTTTATTTATTTTGTACAAATGTAGTAATTATTTTTGAGTCTTGCAAATTTATTTTTAATTTATTATTATAACTACGATATACCATTAGGCCCATAAAATATTGGTGATAAGTATTTTGCAATTGATATCGGTAATCAGAATATGTCATCAGTATACGGTAATCGCTTGGATTGATAATCATTTGGGTTGGTGGGTAGTATTTATTATATTGTACCGCATCAATTTCACGGGTTATTTGTTTAATAAGCACCTTGGCATATGTTTCTTGTTGTGTTTGTATTGTTACTAAATCTAAATTGTTCATATTACTTGATTAGGATTTAAATAATCGATGTGTTTGGTTGGTGGTTCATCATAGATGCCAATCATTTGGAGATTACCTGGGAGATGTTTTATGTCGGCAACTTGATATGTATCACCAGCGTAAAATATCATATCACCTATTTGTATTTCTTCTATGTTCATATTAATTCCAGTGTTTTTTTACATTATGTTTATTAAATTCTTTTTGAATATCTAGCATAATACTTTTTTCATCGTTGCTTAATGAATCAAACAATTTAAATAAAGTATCAGTTCCTTTTAATGCGTTGTATTTTGTTAGTAATTCCTCTTTGGTATACACTTCTTTTTTATCTTTAACTTCGACCTCATCAATTTTAATAAATGTTTTTTTTGGTATTTGGTTATTGATAATCTCATCATTAAGTATATCCACCAATTTGATTATATTTTCGACATCATCGGTTAAATAACCTTCTCGGTTATAGTTATAACCGTGGGTATTGAAGAATGCGTAATCGGTTACAGAATGGAATTCTGACATAGTTAGTTCACGTTTACCATTTTGGTGTTTGGTTAACTTTGCAAAACGAGTTCTAATTGCTGCTGGTTCGGTGTTATATATTTTCATATTAATTTATTAAGTTTTTTCTAGCTTTAAAATTAGTCAATACATCTTTAATGTTACACTTTAATTTCTTCTCAATATTTTTTGGTATTTTATTGAGAAGTGAAAAATTATAATTTTTCATTAAAATTTCTTCTTTTGTTTCAAAAATACCGATTTTTTTAATTTTAATTTTAATACCAGAATTTAATGAATCACTTAATCTTTCAGTTAATTTTTCATTTATTGAATTATCATAATGTCTTTTAACCAAATTAATAACCGAATAAAGTACATTTTTTGCGTTTAAAATATAAAAATTATCTAGAATATACCAACCTTCTTCATTTACTAATTTAGAATCAGTTTCAAAATATTGTTTAAAAACATTTATATCAATTGGGTCATTTATGTAATCTCCAATATTATTAATAAAATCTTCATAACTAGGATTACCATCCTTTTGAAGACCTTCTATTTTTTTAATTAAATCTAAAAAATAGTTATGGTCGTGATTACGATGGTTCATAATATTTTCAGCGTAATTATTAAATTCTTGGTCAAAATTTTTTAATTTAACATTAATAGAATAAAATGCTTCTTGTTTTTCTTTTTCACCTTCACCATATAAAAATGGTGTAAGTTCTCTCCTAAGAAATTTTTCTTTAGCTATTTCTTTAGCTTCTTCTAATGTTATTATTTTTCCATAATCCTCACGCATTGTAAATTTTAAGGAGTGTTTAATAAACAATAATTCATTTTTTGTAAATCTCATTTTATTTTTTTTTTCAAATGTAGTAATTTATATTAATTCTACCAAATCATTTTAATAAATCATAGTTATTCTTTAGTTCTTCCAGTAATTGATTCATATTTATTATTTTTTCATTGTTTATTTTTTCAATCCAAATTTCTTCATCATACTCACCCAAATTTTGTTTTTTGATGTGTTTAACCATTTTATTTTTATCAGAAGTATTTTCTATTTGTTCGATTGAAAGAGCTATTTTCTCTTCTGGTTGAGATATATCTTCGATTTGAGGTGCTTTTTCTTCGATTTGAGACACTTTCTCTTCTGGTTGAGGTGTTTGTTCAATCAGTGGTTCAATAATTGGTGTAATCGATTTATCTACCAAAACTTCATTAATTCTTTTTTGTTCTTTAATATTTTCTGATTTTTTAAGACCACCTTTTTTACCAGCTTTTTGCTTTTTTTCCCATTTTATTCTGTTGGCATCTATTGCTGGTTTAATTTGTTTCCAACTTGCGTTTATGTATTTTTTGGTGAATACTGGTTCAATTCCGTCTAGACTATAATTTATGATTGCTGTTAATAATTCATTTCTATCTTCAAGTTCGTATTCATTTGCTACATCAGCAAATGAACGAAAAAATATAAAGCTATTTCTATTGTTTTCCATTTAACATATTTATTAATTTAAAGTGTTATTAATTGATATCTGTATCCTTTAAGGTTAACATACCATATTTCTATTTGTGATGAAGGTTTTGTTTTATATAACCAGCTCAAATGACATCCTAATGCTTTTGCTAATTTAGGTAATGATGTTGCTTCAGCAACAATTGTTTCACCGCTAATTAAACGGTATTTGTTTTTCTTTTCAATTTTTTCCATTTTGTTTTTGTTTTTGAAAATTGTTATTTAATAATTTATTCAATTATAGTTATAAATATATTAAAGGTCAATAGAAGTATAAATAAATATATAAATAAAAATATAAAGACTTGATAATCAGTTAAATTATTTTACTTGATAATTTGTTTAACTGGCAATCGTTATTTGTTAAATGTTAAATGTTAAATGTTATTTGTTATTTGTTAAATGTTATTTGTTAAATGTTAAATGTTAAATGTTAAATGTTAAATGTTAAATGTTATATGTTATATGTTATATGTTATATGTTATATGTTATATG
>JABXJQ010000011.1_pt1 | contig 23745 bp, 25 predicted proteins | sample 7436221 | NCBI WGS metagenome assembly JABXJQ01 (sample SAMN14395755, study PRJNA613071) | wetland metagenome | isolation source: water sample H0 from high-altitude wetland | place: Chile: Salar de Huasco, high-altitude wetland | collected 2015-11-10
TCAGTTCTTCAACCTTCTTGCCGACGATCATTATCATGTCGGCGAATTCGTCGACCACGACCACGATGGTGCGCAGCTTGGTCAGTTTTGGCGCTTCGTCGTGAATACTTTCGCGCTTGTACAACGGGTCATCAATGGTCTCTCCGCGATCGTGCGCTTCCTTGATCTTGGCGTTGAAGCCCGACAGGTTACGCACGCCCATCTTCGCCATCAGCTTGTAGCGGCGCTCCATCTCGGCCACGCTCCAGCGCAGGGCGTTGGCGGCGTCCTTCATGTCGGTGACGACCGGGCACAGCAGGTGCGGAATGCCTTCGTAGATCGACAGTTCCAACATCTTCGGGTCGATCATGATCAGCTTGGCGTCTTCCGGGCCGGACTTGAACAGGATCGACAGGATCATGGCGTTCACACCCACCGATTTACCCGAACCGGTGGTACCGGCTACCAACAGGTGAGGCATTTTCGCCAGGTCGGTGATCACCGGCTTGCCGCCGATATCGTGGCCCAGGGCCAAGGTAACCGGGGACTTGAAGTTGTCGTATTCCGGCGTCGACAGCACTTCGGAGAAACGTACGATCTGGCGGTCTTCGTTGGGAATCTCGATACCCACGGTGGTCTTGCCGGGAATCACTTCCACCACCCGCACGCTGGTCACGGCCAGGGAGCGAGCCAAATCCTTGGCCAGATTAGAGATGCGGCTGACCTTGACACCGGCAGCCGGCTGGATCTCGTAGCGGGTGATCACCGGGCCGGGATGGATCGAATCCACCGACACTTCGACGCCGAATTCCTTGAGCTTGATTTCCAGCAGGTGGCCAACAGCGGCCAGGGATTCCGGGGAGTAGTTGAGTTGTTTCTTTTCGGCCGGGTCGAGAATCGAAATCGGCGGCAACGTGCCTTCGACGGCGCTGTCGACAAACAGCGGCGCCTGCTTTTCTTTCTGTACGCGGTGGCTCGGTTCGGCAGGCTTGGGCGGCGCGGGAGCGATCACCGGCGGCACCTGCTTCTCGCGGTCCGACATGTGTTTGCTCAGGGCTTGCTCGCGTTCGATCAGGCGCTCCTTGACCTTGGCCTGCTCGCGGCGATCCGGGGTGCTTGGCGCAACCACCTCGTTGACACGGGTGTCCACCTCACGCAGTTGCGCAACCATGCGCTTGCGGTCGACACGGGCCGCCCACCAACGGTTGGCAGCGCCCTGGAAAAGCTCCAGCAGGTCGAGGGTGATCTTGCCGGTCACGTCCATCACCTTGAACCACGACAGGTCGGTGAACACGGTGAGGCCGAACAGGAACAGCGCGATAAACATCAGGGTGCTGCCCTGGATATTCAGGGTCCTGCGCGCCAGGTCGCCAAGGCTTTCGCCCAGCGCCCCGCCAGCGCCCGCCGGCAGGCCGGTGGGCGCATGGAAGTGGATATGCGCCAACGCCGCGCCAGACAACACCAGGAACACCAGGCCGATCAGGCGCCAGGAGAACAGCCAGCCGCTCCACTGCCACGGTTCGTGGCGCTGGCGGAAGATCTGCCAGGTCTTGATGGCCAGCAACAACGGAAAAATATAGGCGAAGTAGCCGAGCACCATGAACAGGATATCGGCGCTGTAGGAACCGGCGGGGCCGCCGAAGTTCTGCACGTCTTCGATCTTGCTGTTGTGGCTCCAGCCCGGATCGTCCTTGCCATAGGTGAGCAAGGCCATCATCAGGAACAGGCACAGGGCGCCGATGGCGATCAGCGCGCCTTCCTTGAGTCGATAGTGCAGGTGCTGGCGCCAGGCCGGCACGACTGCTGCTTTAGGTGTTGCGGCGGATTTCTTCAAAACGGGTCTTTTCCTGCGCCTTTTAGCGCGTCCATCTATTGAATGACGATAAATACTGCCCAATCCGAGCAGTTGAAAAATGAACGAGCGTCGTTGAATCTACTTTTAACACTGGGCGATTGCTTGGCGAAATGACGAAAGCGCCACAAAGGCCGCATTGTACGGGTTTGTGTCCGCGATGCCACGCCCTTGCCCATTACCCAGCAGCATAGCCAATTTAAGTGTCACAACATGTTCAATTTGAGCATGCATTGCCTTTGCTGACAAAGGCTTATGAGCTGTTTTTACCAATCCAGGCCAGCTTGGCAAATGGCCTGCATTGCCCGAACCCGATTACGACCGCATCCCCGGCATAGAGTTGCAGAAACACCCGCTAACGCTAATCCACCTCAATGCCCGATTCGGGCTGGCCCGATGACGCTGCGTCGACAATAATCAGCACTGCCGCGACAGGTGCCATACCTGCCACTCCCCTCCCCTTCCGCAAGCCTGGATACCATGCTGACCTGGTTACAACGCGACTCACTGACATTCCCGCCGCTGACAAAAGCCATGCGCGAACCCAACGGCCTGCTCGCGGCCGGCGGCGACCTGTCGGCCGAGCGACTGGTGCAAGCCTACCGCCACGGCTGCTTTCCATGGTTTTCGCAAGGCCAGCCGATTCTCTGGTGGTCACCAGACCCGCGTACCGTGATATTCCCCGACGAATTGCACGTGTCCCGCAGCCTGGGCAAGTTATTGCGCCAGCAGCGCTACACGGTGACGTTCGACCAGGATTTCGCCGCCGTCATCCAGGCCTGCGCCGCACCCCGCGCCTATGCCGATGGCACCTGGATCACCGAGGGCATACAGAGCGCCTACCTGGAATTGCATCGTCGCGGCCACGCCCATTCGGTGGAAGTGTGGGACGACGGCAAATTGGTGGGAGGCCTGTATGGGCTGGCAATGGGTCAATTGTTTTTTGGTGAATCCATGTTCAGTCGCGCCGACAACGCCTCGAAATTCGGCTTCGCCACCTTGACCCGTCAATTGCAAGCCTGGGGCTTTGTATTGATCGACTGCCAGATGCCCAACGATCATTTGCACAGCCTGGGTGCCCGCGCCATATCCCGTAGCGACTTCGCAGGTTTTCTGCGCGACCATCTGGACCAACCCAACTCTGGACCATGGGTTTCTTAGGCGACATGTGCGCACCTGGCTTACACTTATTTCAAAGCTTATCCGAGGGTTGATCATGACCGAGTTGGCGCGCTTGAAGTTTTATGCCACTCAACCTCACTCTTGCAGCTATCTGCCCGACGAGCAGGCCACCACGCTGTTCCTCGACCCCAGCCAGCCTATGGACGTGCATGTGTACGCCGACCTGTCGGAGATGGGCTTTCGGCGCAGCGGCGATCACTTGTATCGGCCTCATTGCCAGAACTGCAACGCCTGCGTGCCGGCACGTATTCCCGTGGCGCAGTTCCTGCCAGAGCGCAACCAGAAGCGCATTCTCAAGCGCAATGCCGACCTGACGGTGACATCGACCAAGCCGCGGTTTACCGAAGAGTATTTCGACCTCTACCAACGCTATATCGAGCAACGGCACGCTGACGGCGACATGTTCCCCCCCAGCCGCGACCAGTTCTCAACATTCCTGGTGCGCGACTTGCCCTTCTCGCGTTTCTACGAGTTTCGTGCGAATGGCCGCCTGATGGCGGTGGCCGTGACCGACTTACTGCCGAACGGTCTGTCAGCGGTCTACACATTCTATGAACCGACCGAGGAGCGTCGCAGCCTGGGGCGTTTTGCGATCCTCTGGCAAATTGGCGAGGCATTGCGCCTGGAACTGGAGGCGGTGTACCTCGGCTACTGGATCAAAAACTGCAAAAAGATGAACTACAAGACCCAATATCGGCCCATAGAACTGCTGATTAATCAAAGATGGGTCACGCTTAACTAGAACCCCTTGGCTTAAACACCCTTTTTCGGGCACAATGCACGCCGCTTTTGCCTGGCGCAGTTGCACCGGGCCATTCACTGGATACCGAGGGCTTTACTGCATGTCGAAAGAAGACAGCTTCGAAATGGAAGGCACTGTCGTCGACACCCTGCCCAACACCATGTTTCGTGTGGAGTTGGAAAATGGGCACGTCGTAACCGCGCATATCTCCGGCAAGATGCGCAAGAACTACATTCGTATTCTTACCGGTGACAAAGTGCGCGTCGAGCTGACGCCCTATGACTTGAGCAAAGGGCGCATCACTTACCGCGCTCGCTAAGCAAGTCAATACAAGACGCCCGGTTATGCCGGGCGTTTTTGTGTGCATGCACTTTTTCTCCAACACCACCTACCCAATGTGGGAGCGGGCTTGCTCGCGAATGCGGTGTATCAGACCCGAATCAGTCGACTGAAAGACCGCATTCGCGAGCAAGCCCGCTCCCACCTTTGAGCTTCTGCGCCTGGAAGATAGCGCACAAAAAAGGCGCCTTTCGGCGCCTTTTGCTGTATTGCGATCAGCGATCAGGCCATTTCAGCCGTGGTTTCGAACTCGAAGGTCAGCTCGCCGTCCTTCAGATCGATATGCACCACGCCGCCATGGTCGGAAAGCTCGCCAAACAGGATCTCTTCGGCCAGAGGCCGCTTGATCTTGTCCTGGATCAGACGCGCCATTGGGCGAGCACCCATTGCCGCATCGTATCCGCCTTCGGCCAGCCAACTGCGCGCCGCATCCGTCACTTCCAGCTGCACGCGCTTGTCTTCCAACTGCGCTTGAAGCTCGGTAAGGAACTTGTCCACCACGCTTTTGATAACCTCATGACTGAGGCGACCAAACTGGATAATGGTGTCCAAACGGTTGCGGAACTCCGGCGTAAAGCTCTTCTTGATCACTTCCATCGCATCGGAAGAATGATCCTGATGGCTGAAGCCGATCGAGGCCCGCGCGGCCGTTTCGGCACCGGCGTTAGTGGTCATGATCACGATGACGTTGCGGAAATCCGCCTTGCGCCCGTTGTTGTCGGTGAGGGTCCCGTGATCCATGACCTGCAGCAGCAGGTTGAAGACTTCCGGGTGCGCCTTCTCGATTTCATCGAGCAGCAACACGCAGTGCGGTTGTTTGGTGATCGCTTCGGTCAATAGACCGCCCTGGTCGAAACCGACATAGCCCGGAGGCGCACCGATCAGGCGCGACACGGTATGACGCTCCATGTATTCGGACATGTCGAAGCGCACCAGCTCAATACCCATGGCCTTGGCCAACTGCCGCGCCGCCTCGGTCTTGCCGACGCCGGTAGGCCCTGCAAACAGGAACGAACCGACCGGCTTGTCCGGCGACTTGAGACCCGCACGCGAAAGCTTGATCGCGGTAGACAGCGCGTCGATCGCCGCATCCTGGCCGAACACGGTGAGCTTGAGGTCACGCTCCAGGTTACGCAGCAGCTCCTTGTCGGAGCTGTTGACGTGCTTAGGCGGAATCCGCGCGATCTTCGCCACGATGTCCTCGACCTGAGGTACGTCGATGCGTTTCACTCGCTTCTCGACCGGCTGCAGGCGCTGATACGCCCCCGCCTCGTCGATCACGTCGATGGCTTTGTCCGGCATGTGCCGGTCATTGATGTAGCGTGACGCCAGCTCGGCCGCCGAACGCAGCGCTTCATCGGTGTATTCGATGCCGTGGTGCGCCTCAAAGCGTCCCTTCAGCCCGCGCAAGATGCCAATGGTGTCTTCAACCGAAGGTTCGGAAACATCAACTTTCTGGAAGCGACGTGCCAGCGCGCGATCTTTTTCGAAGATCCCGCGGAATTCCTGGAACGTGGTCGAGCCGATGCAGCGGATATCACCCGACGACAGCAATGGCTTGAGCAGGTTGGAGGCGTCCATCACCCCACCGGATGCCGCACCGGCACCAATGATGGTGTGGATCTCATCGATAAACAGGATGGCTTGCGGACGTTTTTTCAGCTCGCCGAGCAGCGCCTTGAAGCGCTTCTCGAAATCGCCACGGTACTTGGTCCCAGCGAGCAACGCGCCCAGGTCAAGGGAGTAGACGACGCTGTTGGCCAACAGGTCAGGCACCTGGTTATCGACAATGCGCTTGGCCAGGCCTTCGGCAATCGCGGTTTTACCCACACCCGCCTCACCCACCAGCAACGGGTTGTTCTTGCGACGACGTGCAAGGATCTGCGCTACACGCTCAACCTCAAGCTCACGCCCCACCAGCGGATCGATCCGCCCCTGGCGCGCTAGCTCATTGAGGTTACTGGCATAGGCATCCAGTGGATTGCCCGAAGAAGAAGACTCACCGCCCTCGTCATCCTGCATATCCTGCTCACCCTCGGAATGATCGCCATGCCCAGGCACCTTGGAGATACCGTGGGCGATGTAGTTGACGACATCGATACGGGCAACGCTCTGCTGCTTGAGCAGGAACACTGCCTGGCTTTCCTGTTCGCTGAAGATCGCCACAAGCACATTGGCGCCTGTGACTTCACGCTTACCGGAGCTCTGCACATGGAATACAGCACGTTGAAGTACCCGCTGGAAGCCCAGGGTTGGTTGGGTTTCACGGTCTTCATCGTGGACGGGAATAAGTGGCGTTGTGGAGTCGATAAACTCCTGCAGGTCATGCTTGAGTTTGTCGAGGTTGGCGCCGCACGCACGCAGAACGGTGGCGGCAGCTTCGTTATCCAAAAGTGCCAGCAGCAGGTGTTCGACGGTCATGAACTCATGACGCTTCGAACGGGCCTCCTTGAAGGCAAGATTGAGGGTGACTTCGAGCTCGCGGTTTAACATAGCTTCACCTCATACCCAAGTGGTCGGCGTTAACCGTCCTTCTCGATTTCACAGAGTAGCGGATGCTGGCTTTCCCTGGCGTACTGGTTGACCTGCATAGCCTTTGTCTCGGCGATGTCGCGGGTAAACACTCCACATACTGCCCGTCCTTCTGTGTGAACGGCCAGCATTACCTTGGTCGCCAACTCGCGGTTCAGGTTAAAAAACACCTCGAGCACTTCGACCACGAAATCCATCGGTGTGTAGTCATCATTGAACAAAACCACCTTATACATCGGCGGTGCCTGTAAGGCAGGCTTGGCCTCCTGAACAGCAATGCCTGCAGAACCGTCGTCATCATGGTCCTGATCCGGTCGATCCTGATTGAATGTTAGTCGAATCTGGCTGTTTGCATGCATGGAAAGAAAGGTTCGTCAGTGGTTCAAATACAGTGGTGGGGGCGACCTGTCAGAATTTCAACTCTGACCGACTGGTCGCCTTGACTATCGGCAAATCGGTGTTACAACCAATAGAACCCACAGTGGGTAAAAAAGGTCCGCGCAGTCAACCTTATTTATTCGGGTTAGGACGGATAAACTGGATGATACTCCAGTGATGGAGTCTGGTGCAGAGGGATATGGTATGTCTGGCGTCAAGATCAATGGCAAGGTCAAATGGTTCAATAATGCCAAAGGCTATGGGTTCATCAACGAAGAAGGAAAATCCGAGGACCTGTTTGCGCATTACTCAGCGATTATCATGGAAGGGTATAAAACGCTGAAGGCCGGCCAAGCGGTAAGCTTTGAGATCATTCAGGGACCAAAAGGACTGCACGCCGTGAATATCGATGCAGTCAAAGCCGAAGTGGCTGATAAAAGTGCAAGCCCATCCGCTCATAAACAAAAGAAACTAATGGCCTAACCCGCCGACGAGCGTGAAGCATCCAACAAAAAAAACGGCCACCCCAATCAACTTGAGGTGGCCGTTTCACTCTGGATCTTCTTTACATATGCGAAATCAGCGCATCTCCAAAGCCCGACGACGAGACCAGTTTCGCGCCCTCCATCAAGCGCTCAAAGTCATACGTCACGGTTTTGGCCGAGATCGCGCCGTTGGTGCCCTTGATGATCAAGTCAGCCGCCTCGGTCCAACCCAGGTGGCGCAACATCATTTCTGCCGACAGGATCAGTGAGCCCGGGTTGACCTGGTCTTTACCGGCATATTTCGGCGCAGTGCCGTGGGTGGCTTCGAACATGGCCACGGTGTCGGAAAGGTTGGCCCCCGGAGCAATGCCGATGCCCCCGACTTCCGCCGCCAGCGCATCTGAAAGGTAGTCACCGTTCAGGTTAAGCGTCGCGATCACATCGTATTCTGCCGGGCGCAGCAGGATCTGCTGGAGCATGGCATCGGCGATGGCATCCTTGACCACCACATTCTTGCCGGTCTTCGGGTTCTTGAACTGCATCCAAGGACCACCGTCGAGCAAGGTTGCGCCGAACTCTTTCTCGGCAATACCGTAGGCCCACTCCTTAAAGGCACCTTCGGTGAACTTCATGATGTTGCCTTTGTGCACGATGGTCAGCGAGTCGCGATCGTTATCCACTACATATTGAAGGGCTTTACGCGCCAGACGCTCGGTACCCTCTTTGGAAACAGGCTTGAAGAACTGATCGCACGTATCGCCCAGAAGGCCCGTGCCGCCGGTATCCACTTGATCCTCGCCACCCAGCGTCCGTCGGTGGATGTGATCACCGGTCTGATCAAGGCCAACATCCCGACGCGCATGGCGTTCCAGGTGTCGAGCAAGATCGACTCGCGAACCATCATCGACCAGGGCGGTGCCGAGCAACTGCTGGGCCACGGTGACATGCTCTACATGCCGCCAGGCACCAGCCTGCCGATTCGGGTGCATGGCGCGTTCGTATCGGACGATGAAGTGCACCGCGTGGTGGAGGCCTGGAAGCTGCGCGGCGCGCCGGAATACAACGACGACATCCTCAACGGCGTCGAAGAAGCCGGTAGCGGCTTTGAGAGCGGCGGCGGTGGCGGTGACGACGACGCTGAAACCGATGCGCTTTACGACGAAGCCGTGGCTTTCGTGCTCGAAAGCCGCCGCGCCTCGATTTCCGCTGTGCAACGCAAACTGAAAATCGGCTACAACCGCGCCGCCCGCATGATCGAAGCCATGGAAATGGCCGGCGTAGTGACCGCAATGAACACCAACGGCTCGCGCGAAGTCATCGCCCCCGGGCAGATGCGCGACTGATCCCGCGCCGCGTGGCAGCACGCGGCACGCCCTAACGACTCAATGAGGACTCCCATGCGTCTTATCCGCATGCTGTTGTTGCCGGCACTGGCCCTGACCGCTGTTTCGGCCCACGCCGATCCGGCCTCTGTCGCCAGCCTGACCAACCTGTTGGACAAATCCAAGACCCTGACCGCGCGCTTCTCCCAGCTGACCCTGGATGCAGGCGGCACCCAGTTGCAGCAAACCGAAGGCGAAATGGCTGTGCAGCGCCCAGGCCTGTTTTACTGGCACACTGAAGGCAAGTCTGAGCAGACCATCGTCTCCGACGGCCAGAAAGTCACGCTGTGGGACCCGGACCTGGAGCAAGCGACCATCAAGAAGCTCGATCCACGCCTGAACCAGACACCAGCGCTGCTGCTGTCGGGTGACGTGTCGAAAATCAACGAAAGCTTCGAGATCACCTCCAAGCAAACCAGCAACGTGATCGAGTTCACGCTCAAGCCGAAGTCCAAGGACACGTTGTTTGACACCCTGAACCTGTCATTCGGCAACGGTGTGATCAACAACATGCGCTTGATCGACAGCGTCGGCCAGCGCACCGATATCCTGTTCTCCGGGGTCAAGGCCAACCAACCGGTGCCAGCCTCCAAGTTCAAGTTCGACATCCCCAAGGGTGCCGACGTGATCCAGGAATAATCTGCCCAGAGGTTTCAAACGCTGCCCATGGATTTGTTTCGAAGTGACCCGATTGCCCAGCCCCTGGCCGCGCGCTTGCGCTCGACCAACCTGGATGAGTACGTCGGGCAAGAACACCTGCTCGCTCGCGGCAAGCCATTGCGCGAAGCCTTGGAGCAGGGTGCGCTGCACTCGATGATTTTCTGGGGGCCGCCGGGGGTGGGCAAGACCACCTTGGCGCGGCTGCTGGCGAAAGTCTCGGATGCGCACTTCGAAACGGTTTCGGCGGTGCTCGCCGGGGTCAAGGAGATCCGCCAGGCGGTGGACGTGGCCAAACAGCAGGCCGGGCAGTATGGCAAGCGCACCATCCTGTTCGTGGATGAAGTGCACCGCTTCAACAAGTCGCAGCAGGATGCGTTCCTGCCTTACGTGGAAGACGGCACACTGATCTTTATCGGTGCCACCACTGAAAACCCTTCGTTTGAACTCAACAATGCGTTGCTGTCGCGGGCGCGGGTCTACGTGCTCAAGAGCCTGGATGAAGCCGCGATGCAAAAACTGCTGCACCGCGCGCTAAGCGAAGACAAGGGTTTGGGTAAGCGCCAGCTGAGCGTCAGCGACGAAGGCTTCAAGATCCTGCTCACTGCCGCCGATGGCGATGGCCGGCGTTTTCTCAACTTGCTGGAAAATGCTTCTGACCTGGCCGAAGACGGCAGTGAGATAGGCGTCGACCTGCTGCAAAGCCTGTTGGGCGATACCCGTCGGCGTTTCGATAAAGGCGGCGAAGCGTTCTACGATCAGATTTCGGCGCTGCACAAGTCCGTGCGCGGTTCCAACCCCGACGGCGCGTTGTATTGGTTTGCGCGCATGATCGACGGCGGTTGCGATCCGCTGTACCTGGCGCGGCGCGTGGTGCGCATGGCCAGCGAAGACATCGGCAACGCTGACCCGCGTGCACTGAGCCTGTGCCTGGCCGCGTGGGATGTGCAGGAGCGCCTGGGCAGCCCGGAAGGCGAGTTGGCGGTGGCCCAGGCCATCACCTACCTGGCCTGTGCGCCGAAAAGCAACGCGGTGTACATGGGCTTCAAGTCAGCGTTGCGTGCGGCTGCCGAATACGGCTCACTCGAAGTGCCGCTGCACTTGCGCAACGCGCCGACCAAGCTGATGAAACAACTGGGCTACGGCGATGAATACCGCTACGCCCATGACGAACCGGACGCCTATGCGGCCGGCGAAGACTACTTTCCCGATGAGCTTGAGCCGCTACCGCTCTACCAGCCGGTGCCCCGTGGGCTCGAGCTGAAGATCGGTGAAAAGCTCAATCACCTCGCCCAACTCGATCGACTCAGCCCCAAACAGCGGAGAAAGTAGTGCTCAAGACGATTCTTGCCGTGTCCGCAGCCGGCATCGCTGGTACATTATTGCGTTTCGCCACCGGTACTTGGGTCAGCGCCAATTGGCCCAGGCATTTTTATGCGGCGACCCTGGCCGTGAACCTGGTGGGCTGCTTGATCATCGGGCTGTTGTACGGCTGGTTCCTGTTGCGCCCGGAAGTGCCGATTGAAATTCGCGCCGGCTTGATTGTCGGCTTTGTAGGCGGTCTGACGACCTTTTCATCTTTTTCACTGGATACGCTGCGCTTGCTGGAAAGCGGGCAGGCCTTGGTTGCCTTCGGGTACCTGGGTATCAGCGTGTTCGGCGGGCTGCTCGCCACCTGGGCTGGCCTGTCCTTGACCAAACTTTGATAAACGAGAGACCGACATGCTCGATTCCAAACTGTTACGTAGCAACCTTCAGGACGTAGCGGACCGCCTGGCATCCCGTGGCTTTGCCCTGGATGTTGCGCGCATCGAAGCGCTGGAAGAACAGCGCAAGACCGTCCAGACCCGCACCGAAGCACTGCAGGCTGAGCGTAATGCCCGTTCCAAATCCATCGGTCAGGCCAAGCAGCGCGGCGAAGACATCGCGCCGTTGATGGCCGATGTCGAGCGCATGGGCACTGAGCTGTCCGACGGCAAGGTCGAGCTGGAAGGCATTCAGTCCGAACTGGATTCGATCCTGCTGGGCATCCCTAACATCCCCCATGAGTCCGTGCCAATTGGCGAAGACGAAGACGGCAACGTCGAAGTGCGCCGCTGGGGCACGCCAAAAGCCTTTGATTTCGCGATCAAGGACCACGTTGCCCTGGGCGAATTGACCGGTGGCCTGGATTTCGAAACCGCCGCCAAGATGTCCGGTGCACGTTTCTCGTTGCTGCGCGGCCCGGTTGCCCGTCTGCACCGCGCCCTGGCGCAGTTCATGATCAACCTGCACACCGCCGAGCACGGCTACGAAGAAGCCTACACCCCGTACCTGGTGCAAGCGCCGGCGCTGATGGGCACCAGCCAGTTGCCGAAATTCGAAGAAGACCTGTTCAAGATCAGCCGTGACGGCGAGGCCGACCTGTACCTGATCCCGACCGCCGAAGTGTCGCTGACCAACATCGTCTCCGGCGAGATCCTCGACGCTAAAGAGCTGCCGTTGAAGTTCGTCGCCCACAGCCCGTGCTTCCGTAGCGAAGCCGGCGCATCGGGCCGCGACACGCGCGGCATGATCCGTCAGCACCAGTTCGACAAGGTCGAGATGGTGCAGATCGTCGAGCCGTCGACCTCCATGGACGCCCTGGAAGGCCTGACCGCCAACGCCGAGCGCGTCCTGCAACTGCTGGAGCTGCCATACCGCGTGCTCGCGCTGTGTACCGGCGACATGGGTTTCAGCGCCGTGAAGACCTACGACCTTGAAGTGTGGGTACCGAGCCAGGACAAGTACCGCGAGATTTCGTCGTGCTCCAACTGCGGTGATTTCCAGGCCCGTCGCATGCAAGCGCGTTTCCGCAACCCGGAAACCGGCAAGCCGGAGCTGGTGCACACCCTCAACGGTTCGGGCCTGGCTGTAGGCCGTACCCTGGTGGCGGTGCTGGAAAACTACCAGCAGGCCGACGGTTCAATCCGTGTACCTGAGGTGCTCAAGCCGTACATGGCGGGCGTTGAGGTCATCGGCTAAATGGAATTTCTGCCGCTGTTTCATAACCTGCGCGGCAGTCGTGTATTGGTCGTCGGTGGCGGGGAAATTGCCTTGCGCAAATCCCGGCTGCTGGCCGATGCCGGCGCGTTGCTGCGGGTGGTTGCTCCCCAGATCGAAGACCAGTTGCGTGAATTGGTACTGGGCAGTGGCGGAGAATTGATTCTGCGCGGTTATCAGGAAGCCGACCTTGACGGTTGCACCCTGATCATCGCCGCCACCGACGACGAGTCGTTGAACGCGCAAGTGTCCAGCGACGCCAAGCGCCGTTGCGTGCCGGTCAATGTGGTGGATGCTCCCGCTTTGTGCAGCGTGATCTTCCCAGCGATTGTCGACCGGTCGCCGTTGGTGATTGCCGTGTCCAGTGGCGGCGACGCGCCGGTGCTGGCGCGCCTGATCCGCGCCAAACTGGAAACCTGGATTCCGTCCACCTATGGCCAACTGGCCGGACTGGCCGCGCGTTTTCGTGCTCAGGTCAAAGGCTTGTACCCGGATGTGCAGCAACGCCGCGCGTTCTGGGAAGACGTGTTCCAAGGGCCGATTGCCGATCGTCAATTGGCCGGCCAGGGCGCCGAAGCCGAGCGCCTGTTGATCGAAAAGGTCAACGGCGCAGCGCCAAATGCACCGGGTGAGGTTTACCTGGTGGGCGCCGGCCCTGGCGACCCGGACCTGCTGACCTTTCGCGCGCTGCGTCTGATGCAGCAAGCCGACGTGGTGTTGTACGACCGTTTGGTCGCGCCCGCGATTCTGGAGCTGTGCCGCCGTGACGCTGAGCGCGTTTACGTTGGCAAGCGTCGCGCCGACCATGCCGTGCCCCAGGACCAGATCAACCAGCAATTGGTGGACCTGGCCAAGCAAGGCAAGCGGGTGGTACGCCTCAAGGGTGGCGATCCGTTCATCTTTGGTCGCGGCGGCGAGGAAATCGAGGAACTGGCGGCCCATGGCATCCCGTTCCAGGTGGTGCCGGGTATCACTGCGGCCAGCGGTTGCGCGGCGTATGCCGGGATCCCGCTGACGCACCGCGACTATGCGCAGTCGGTGCGCTTTATCACCGGGCATCTAAAGGACGGAACGTCGGACCTGCCTTGGCACGACCTGGTCGGCCCTTCGCAGACCTTGGTGTTCTACATGGGCTTGGTTGGCTTGCCGATCATTTGCGAACAACTGATCAAGCATGGTCGTGCGGCTGATACTCCGGCGGCGTTGATCCAGCAGGGCACTACGTCCAATCAGCGTGTCTTCACCGGTACCCTGGCGGATTTGCCACGCATGGTGGCGGAGCATGAAGTGCATGCGCCGACATTGGTGATCGTCGGTGAGGTGGTGGTGTTGCGCGAGAAGCTGAAGTGGTTTGAAGGCGCCCAATCCCAAATCTGACGTGGCTTTGTAGTGAGCGGGCTTGTCCCGCGCTGGGTGGCGAAGCCGCCCTAAACCCAAGCAATTCGGTCTTCCTGAAACACCGAGGTGGTCTTAGTGGGGCGGCTTCGCCGCCCAGCGCGGGACAAGCCCGCTCACTACATGCCGAATACCCGCTTGCCAATCAATCGCTCCCGGTCATGCCCGGCATCAAACGCCTGCACCGGCCCCTTCGGCACAATCCCCGTCGGATTGATCGTGCGGTGACTGGCGTAGTAATGCCCCTTGATGTGTTCAAAATCCACGGTCTCGGCCACGCCCGGCCACTGATACAGCTCCCGTAGCCAGTTCGACAAGTTCGGATAATCGGCAATTCTGCGCAAATTGCATTTGAAGTGGCTGTAATACACCGCATCAAAACGAATGAGCGTAGTGAACAGCCGCACATCAGCTTCGGTCAGGTATTCCCCAGCCAAATAGCGATGTTTGCCCAAATGCTGTTCCAGGTAATCCAACTCGGCAAACACATCATCAAACGCGCTTTCATATGCCTGCTGCGAGGTAGCAAAACCTGCGCGGTACACGCCATTGTTCACGGCAGGGTAGATCCGTTCGTTCAGCACGTCGATGGTCGGGCGCAGCGACTCAGGGTAGAAATCCAGCGTGTTGCCAGTCAGCCCGTTGAACGCACTGTTAAACATGCGGATGATCTCTGCCGATTCATTGCTGACGATGCGATTCAATTTCTTGTCCCACAGCACGGGCACGGTGACGCGCCCCGTGTAGTCAGCGGTATCGGCGGTATAGCGCTGATGCATGAACTCGAAATTGTCCAGCTTGTCGCCCGTAGAGCCGTAGGCCTTGTCGAATGTCCAGCCGTTTTCCAGCATCAGCCAACTGACCACGGACACATCGATCAAGCTTTCCAAACCCTTGAGCTCTCGCATGATCAGGGTGCGGTGGGCCCACGGGCAGGCCAGGGACACATACAGATGGTAACGACCGGCCTCGGCCTTGAAGCCACCTTCACCGCTCGGGCCAGGCGCGCCGTCGGCGGTCACCCAGTTGCGACGTTGCGCTTGTTCGCGCTGGAACGCGCCATCAGCGCTACTTTCGTACCACTGGTCTTTCCAGTGTCCTTCGATCAGCAAACCCATGACTGGCTCCTCAACTAATAAGCGTTGGAGACCAGTCTAAAGGGATGAGTTCGATTTAAAAGCGCAAAGACTGCGGGTGAATTATCGACTAAATCGATTTGTCCCGCGCATCCCAGAATTGTTGGGCCAAAACGAATGCTGGTTCACGTGGATGACCAAGACCGCGCAGCGCCAGCGCCATGGTGGCGATCAGGGCCAATTGTGGGTAGCTGTCTTCCACTTCGCCACGCCACAGCGCTTTCAAATGCTCAGGCTCCAACGCGGCCGGTTTGACGTGGCGCTGGGCCGATAGGGCGGGCCATTCTTCATCCCAGCTTTCGCCGCCGGTGGTGCCGTACAGATGGCTTGCAGAGTCAGGGTTGATCTCGATTTCGCCGCCGTCGCCTTTCACCACAATTACGTTGTCACCCAGCAAGCCGCTGGCATCTCGGTGTACGCCCTGGTAACCCGGGTGGAAAATGCTTTGCAAGCCAAGACGCGCATTCAGCGGGTTAAGCAGGCGCGCCAGGGAATGGATTGGTGAACGTAAGCCCAGGGTGTTGCGCAGGTCGATCATGCGTTGCAGTTGCGGCGCCCAGTCGCCCAGCGGGATAAATGCCAGGTTGCCCTGCTCGAAGGCACTTTCGACCTGCTGCCAGTTGCGGCACAGCGGGATCTGCAAACCTTCTAGCAACTGCTCGGTGTACAGCCGGCCTGCCGTGTGCGCCCCGCCGCCGTGCAGGAGGATGCGCACGCCGTTTTGTGCCAGGCACTTGGCTGCCAGCAGGTACCACGGCAGATGGCGTTTCTTGCCGGCGTAGGTTGGCCAGTCGACATCCACGTTCAGCGCTGGCGCGTTGAGGCGCTCGCGCACGGCTTCGGTGAAGCCGGCGAGTTCTTCCGGGCTTTCTTCCTTGTGGCGCAGCAGCATCAGGAAGGCGCCCAGTTGGGTGTCTTCGACTTTCTCGTCGAGCAGCATGCCCATGGCTTCGCGGGCTTCCTCACGCGTGAGGTTGCGCGCGCCGCGCTTGCCTTTGCCCAGGATGCGCACGAACTGCGCAAAAGGGTGCTCGGCAGGAGTTTCTAGGGTCAGCGGGGCAAAGTCGGTCATAAGCAATTCGTCGGCCTGGGCAGGCCCGCCAGCTTGGCGGCGAGTTTGGCGGGAGTGCCGTTGAACAGTTTGTTGAGGTGCAGGCTGTTGCCTTTTTCCGGGCCCAGCTTCAAGGCGGTGTACTTGATCAGCGGGCGGGTGGCCGGGGACAGCTGGAATTCGGTGTAGAAGCCGCGCAACAGGTCGAGGATTTCCCAGTGGTCGGGCGTCAACGCCAACGGTTCGGCGGCGGCCAGTGCGTTGGCGACCTCGACGGACCAGTCGTTCAAGTCGACGAGGTAGCCGTCTTTGTCCAGCTCATAGGTGCGTCCGCCTACGGTCAAGGTGTTCATAGCCAGCTGTTGACCTTGTCGTAGTCGAGCGACAGTTGCACAAAACCGGGATAGTCCACGCTGTCGGCCCAGTCCGGTAAGGGCAGGTTGCGCGCCTGCATGTCTTCGGCCAGCACAAACACCTTCACGCCCTTGGTGTGTAGGGCGGGGGCGTGCAGCCCGTAGGCGCCGTCGCCGCACAGCAGGATCGCGTCCTCGGCGCCGCAGATACGCAGGCAGCTGTCGAGGCGGCTGTCGGAAAACGGCGAGTGAGACACCACATGTAAAGTCGACATCAGAGGGTAATCACCTGGTCGTAGCGGTCAATCAATTGGGAAATAGCCTCGTTGCTCAACGGTTGCGCCTCGGTCGGTGGCGTCAAGCCACGCACGGCCATGCTGTGGCGGCAGACAAATACATCATCGATGCCGAACAGCCCCAAGGCCTGCAGGTTGGCGCTGAGGTCCTTTTGTTGCACGGCCTTGGCGTTCTGGTGCGGCGCGAGTTGGAACACGCCGTCATCCAGAAACAGCAAGCCGATCGGCAGGTCAAACGCGCCGCCGGCCAGCACGATATCCAGCGCTTCGCGCGCACTCGGCCCGGACCATGGCGCCTGGCGGCTGATCACCAATAAGGATTTGGACATTTCACGGCCCTCCAAAACAGATCAGGCGGTCGGCCGTTTGGGCGGCGTCGTGCAATTGCCCGAGGCCCGACAACGCCCACGGCGCCTCCAGGTTCACCGCGCTGCGTTGGTAGCGCGTGGCCTCTTCGGCATTGAGCACGCCACGGCGCAAGGCCGCGGCAATGCACACCACGCCATCAAGCTGATGCTGGCTGACAAACTCACGCCACTGGCGGGCGATATCTTGCTCATCTTGGGGCGCGACGACGTTGTTGGACGCGCTGTACACGCCATCCTGATAAAAAAACAGCCGCACAATCTCATGCCCGCCGGCCAACGCCGCCTGGGCGAACAGCAAGGCGCGGCGCGAGGAGGGCGCATGGGCAGCGGAAAACAGGGCTATCGCAAACTTCATGGAACACTCTGCAAGTAAACGTGGGGCAATGATAAAGCCGCCGCCACGAAAAAGCCCGCCGTGATCAAAACGGTCACCGTTGCTGAGCGTTCTGACGATTGCCGGTAGGCGCAAGGCTGCCTAGTCTGTGGGCAATCGAAACGGAATTGGAGTGCCCATGTCAGGTCCCTTGGCGTCCCTCAAAGTGCTGGATTTTTCCACCTTGCTGCCCGGCCCGTTTGCATCATTGATGCTGGCGGACATGGGCGCCGAGGTATTGCGCATCGAATCGCCTAAGCGCATGGACCTGCTGCGCGTGTTGCCGCCCCACGACCGAGGGACTTCGGCAAGCCATGCCTACCTCAATCGCAATAAGCGCAGTTTGGCGTTGGACCTCAAGCAGGCTGAGGCGTTGGAGGTTGTGCGAGCGCTGGTCAAAGACTACGACATCGTGCTCGAACAGTTTCGGCCCGGTGTGATGGAGCGGCTGGGATTGGGCTATGAGGCGCTGAAGGCGATCAATCCCAGGCTGATTTATGTGTCGATCACCGGTTACGGTCAGACCGGCCCCTACAAAGACCGCGCCGGGCACGATATCAACTATCTGGCACTGGCCGGCGTGGCCAGCTACACCGGGCGCCAGGACAGCGGGCCGGTGCCGCTGGGCGTGCAACTGGCGGATGTGGGCGGCGGCTCTTTGCATGCGGTGGTCGGGTTGCTGGCGGCGGTCATTGCCCGGCAGCAGAGCGGGGTAGGGCAGTACCTGGATGTGAGCATGACCGACTGCTCATTCAGCTTGAACGCCATGGTAGGTGCGGGTTACCTGGCATGTGGCGTGGAGCCGGTGCGCGAGGGGCATGTGTTAAACGGCGGCAGTTTCTACGATTACTACCGGACGCGGGACGGGCGTTGGATGTCGGTTGGCAGCCTGGAGCCTGCGTTTATGCAGCAACTCTGCACGGCATTGGGGCGTCCGGAGTTAGCAGCGCAGGGCTTGGCGCCGGAGCTTAAGGTTGCGCTGCAAGTCGAGTTCGAAAAGCGCAGCTTCGATGAGCTGTGTGATTTGTTTTCGGGGGTGGATGCCTGTGTCGAGCCGGTGTTGAGCTTGAGCGAGGCGGTGGACCATCCGCAGCTTAAAGCCCGCGAACTGATCAGTCAGGTGCCCCGGGGGGATGGTTCGACGCAGGCGCAATTGGCCTGTCCGTTGAAATTCTCGCAAGGTTTGCCGGAACCACGGCATATCGGAGTTGCCGTGGGCGCGCACAGTGATGAGGTGTTGGCGCAGTTGGGGTTCAGTGCTCAGCGGATAGCTGAATTGCGGCGTGCCAAAGTAGTTGGGTAGTGCCTGGACCGGCGCTTTCGCGAGCAAGCCCGCTCCCACATTCGACCGCGTTGTCAGGTTGATCACCCATCAAATATGGGAGCGGGCTTGCTCGCGAAGGGGCCCTCACTCCACCCGAGTTTCCCCGGTAAACACCAACGTCTGTCGACACCGCCGACACAAATACCGCCGCCCCTGAGCCACCAGCCCATGGCGCTGCGACGAAAACGGAAAGTCACTGTCCGCACACGGGCATCGGTAGATATAGCGGGTCACCTGGCGGCGCTTGACTTCATAGGTGTGGCACCGGTCCGGCGGCAGCTCGTAGACGCCGCGCATGATCAATTGCCACTCCTCGCCATGGGGCTGGATGCGCTCGCCAAATAATTGGTGGGCGATCAAGTGCGCGACTTCATGGGCCACGGTCTGTTTCAGGAAGTGCTGGCTGTTTTCACGGTACAACTGTGGGTTGAAACGCAGCAGGTTCTCGTGCAAATGCGCGACACCGGCCTTCTGGCCCCGCAGCTTGAGGCTGACCTGGGGGCGTTTGAAGCTTCGTTTGAAAAAGGATTCGGCTTGTAGGAAACAATCTTCGACGCGGGTATTGAGTTGCTCGGGCATGCTGACCATATCTCCAGAGACCCCCAGTATGCCGCAAAACCAGGTGTTTCCGAATCTGTCAGGCGCCGAATGGTCATGCACAACGCACAAAGCCACCTTGCGGTGGCTTTGCTCACTGATTAAAACCGTTTAGTTGGTGTAGATCGGCCCTACGCCCAGGCCCCAGACAATCACGGTGAACGCCATGATTGCCACCAGTACAACCAGGCCCACGGCGAGTACCGAACTGGAAAACAGGAAACCTTCGTCCGGATCAATGTTCATGAAGGTTGGCAGCCCCACATACAACAGGTACACCGTGTAGCAAATCGCCGCTGTGCCGACGACCATGCCCAGCCACATATGCGGATACAGCGCCGCCAGCCCGCCGATAAACAGCGGTGTGGCGGTGTAGGTGGCGAACGCCACGCAACGCGACATGCTGGGGTTGGCGTCGTAAGTGCGCGCCATCCAGTGAATGAACGCGCCCATCACCGCCACGCCGCCGAGCATGGCTGCGTACGACATGATGGTCATCCACAGTGCGCTTTCCTGGGTCAGCATCACGGGCGCGCGACTGCCGATGACCCAACCGACCTGGGTGGTACCGATAAAGGCTGATACGGCGGGGATCGCCGCGAGAATCAGGGTGTGAGTGAGGTACATGTGGCCGATGCTTTCTTCTTTATCGCCACGGATTTCCCGCCATTCCTGGTCGGGATGGGTAAACAGCCCCACGACGTGATGGATCATGCCAGTCACTCCTGTCGTAATTACCATCGCCCCCCATCGGAGCGCCCACGGGCCAATTGGCCTGAAAGGTCTGGATATATGTGCGACCTCAAGTCGCAGTATAGGAAGGGATGGCCGGAATAACTGTAGGGTCTTTAGAGCAAATTGCGCTGTAAATACTGGCGCTAATCGCGGTGAGGACTGTCGGGCACCACTCGATCAAAATGTGGGAGCGGGCTTGCTCGCGAAGGCGGTGTATCAGTTACACATGTACCGACTGACACTGCGCCTTCGCGAGCAAGCCCGCTCCCACATTGGATCTCAGTCGCGCATAACGGTAAAATGCCCCGCTTTTCGTCACACACCTCCAGCGGATCCAAGCGCCATGGGCACTCTTACGGTCAACCAGAACAAACTGCAAAAACGCCTGCGCCGCCTGGCCGGTGAGGCCGTCGCCGATTTCAACATGATCGAGGACGGCGACAAGGTCATGGTCTGCCTCTCCGGCGGCAAAGACAGCTACACCATGCTCGACGTGCTGTTGCACCTGCAAAAGGTCGCACCGATCAAGTTCGAGATTGTTGCCGTCAACATGGACCAGAAACAACCCGGTTTTCCCGAGCACGTGTTGCCGGCCTACCTCAAAGAATTGGGCGTCGAGTATCACATCGTTGAGAAAGACACCTACTCGGTGGTCAAGGAGCTGATTCCGGAGGGCAAGACCACCTGCTCGCTGTGCTCGCGCCTGCGCCGTGGCACGCTCTACACCTTTGCGGATGAAATCGGCGCGACCAAGATGGCCCTGGGGCATCACCGCGACGACATCGTCGAGACCTTCTTCCTGAATATGTTCTTCAATGGCTCCCTCAAGGCCATGCCGCCCAAGCTGCGCGCCGATGACGGACGCAACGTGGTGATCCGCCCGTTGGCGTATTGCAACGAGAAGGACATCCAGGCCTACTCCGACCTCAAGCAATTCCCGATCATCCCGTGCAACCTGTGCGGCTCCCAAGAGAACCTGCAGCGCCAGGTGGTCAAGGAGATGCTGGTGGATTGGGAGCGCAAGACGCCGGGCCGTACCGAAAGCATCTTCCGCAGCCTGCAGAATGTGATCCCGTCGCAACTGGCCGACCGCAACCTGTTTGACTTCACCAGCCTCAAGATCGATGAGAGCGCCGCGTCGCGCTTCGTCAATGTAGTGAACCTCTAAGGTTCTTCAACGCTCTGAAAGACGGCGCTCATGGGCGCCGTTTTCATTTGAATCCCCAGGAGAGGGCATGCGCGATTACAAGTGGCTGCACGAATATTGTCTGAACCGCTTCGGTTCGGCCGCCGAGTTGGAAGCCCACCTGCCTGTGCCAAACACCCCGGCGCAATTGCGCAAGATCAGTGATGACCGCTATTTGTCGACCTTGGCTCTGCGGGTGTTTCGCGCGGGGCTCAAACACAGTGTGGTCGACGCCAAGTGGCCGGCGTTCGAGCAGGTATTTTTCGGCTTCGACCCGGAGAAAGTCGTGCTGATGGGCGCCGAGCACCTGGAGCGATTGATGCAGGACACGCGCATCATCCGCCATTTGGGCAAACTCAAGAGCGTGCCGCGCAATGCGCAGATGATCCTGGATATCGCCCAGGAGAAGGGCAGCTTCGGTGCCTTCATTGCCGACTGGCCGGTGACCGACATCGTCGGGTTGTGGAAGTACCTGAGCAAACACGGCCACCAACTGGGAGGGCTGTCGGCGCCGCGCTTTTTGCGCATGGTGGGCAAGGACACTTTTGTGCCGAGCTATGACGTGGTGGCGGCGTTGAACGCGCAGAAGATCGTCGACAAGGCGCCTACCAGCTTGCGGGATTTGGCGACAGTGCAGGGCGCATTCAACCAATGGCACGCCGAGAGTGGACGGCCGATGTGCCAGTTGTCGATGATGCTGGCTTACACCGTGAATCATTGAGACCGTGGTGATGCCTTCGCGAGCAAGCCCGCTCCCACATTCGACCGAGCTCCTTCAGTTGAAATGCAATCAAATGTGGGAGCGGGCTTGCTCGCGAAGGCTGCCTGGCAGGCGCTACAGTCCTATCAGGCCTCGGCCAACCGCCGATTGAGCTGATGCCGCCAACGCACATACAACAGCGCCGTACAAAACACCGCCAGACTCGCCAGCATCTCCAGCACCCCGAACCACTGCCGGTTCGGGTCATACGCCGCCAGCGCGCCCTTGATGAAGTACAGGTTCACCACAAAGCACATCCACGAGTGCCCGCGTGCACTGCCTAGCAGCATGCCCGGCGCCAGCACCAGCAGCGGCACCAGTTCGATCAGCAGGATCACCCACGGACGCGCGCCGTGCAGGTCGGCGACGAACAGGTAATACACGCACAACAAACCCACCAGGCCCAGAAACGCCAGCAGGCTTAACGCGCGCGCCACCTTGACCCGTGGCTCCAGCCACGCCTGGGGTGGCAGGACCTTAGGCTTCCTGGCCACGACCACCCTCCAGCAGGGTAGCGGTGTTCGCCAGGCGCAAGCCAAGGGCGCGACACAGGGCGATTTCGTGTTGGTCGAGCATGCGCTTACCGTCCGGCCCGGAGTGGTGACTGGCGCCGTAAGGCGTGCCGCCGCCCTTGGTGTCGAGCAGGGCTTGTTCGCTGTAGGGCAGGCCGGTGATCAGCATGCCGTGGTGCAGCAACGGCAGCAGCATCGACATCAGCGTGGTTTCCTGGCCACCGTGCAGGCTGGCGGTTGAAGTGAACACACCGGCGGGTTTGCCGACGAGGGCGCCGGTCAGCCACAGGTTGCTGGTGCCATCAAGAAAGTACTTGAGCGGTGCGGCCATGTTGCCGAAGCGGGTCGGGCTGCCCAGGGCCAGGCCCGAGCAATGTTTCAAGTCGTCCAGGCTGGCATACAGAGCGCCTTCGTCCGGGATACTCGGCGCCACGGCTTCGCACTCGGTGGAAATCGCCGGCACAGTGCGCAGGCGTGCTTCCATCCCGCCTTGCTCGATGCCCCGGGCAATCTGCCGGGCCATTTCGCTTACCGAGCCATTGCGGCTGTAATACAGCACCAATACATACGGCGTAGTCACGGCAGGATCTCCAGCACGTTTTCCGGCGGACGGCCAATGATCGCTTTATCGGCGGTTTCAAGGATCGGACGTTCCATCAACTTGGGATGCTCGGCGATGGCGGCGATCAATTGCGCTTCGCTGAGGCTGGCGTCGGCCAGGTTGAGCGTCTTGTATTCGTCTTCACCGGTGCGCAGCAATTGGCGGGCGCTGATGCCCAGCTTGGCGAGCAAGGCCTTTAATTGCGTGGCATCCAGCGGGGTTTCCAGGTAGCGCACCACGGTTGGCGTGAGGCCGCGGGCTTCGAGCAGTTCCAGCGCACCGCGGGATTTCGAGCAGCGCGGGTTGTGATAAAGCGTCAGATCGGTCATGTGCGGGTCGCATCTTGCGTAAGGTGGCGGGTATTCTACCCGCGCTGCGGCCCGTCCTTAAACCGTAAGAGGCGATAGGTCGCAGCCAACGTTCATTTTTACGAAGGATTACCCCATGACTAGGCGACTGATCGGTGCATTGGCGATCATCACAACCCTGCTGCTCAGCGGCTGCGGCAA
>JABXJQ010000012.1_pt1 | contig 23718 bp, 8 predicted proteins | sample 7436221 | NCBI WGS metagenome assembly JABXJQ01 (sample SAMN14395755, study PRJNA613071) | wetland metagenome | isolation source: water sample H0 from high-altitude wetland | place: Chile: Salar de Huasco, high-altitude wetland | collected 2015-11-10
AAAATCATTCAATCATCAAATATATCTGCATCAACCAAAATCCTATTGAACCAAATGGATATTCAAAAACAAGCTAAACAAAAATGGAGAAGTTATAAAAAACAAGGCAATACTCATCTGCAAAGGATATGCTCAACGAGAAGGTATATATTTTTAATAATCTTTTGCACCTGTTGCTAAACTTCAAGCCATAAGAATGTTTCTTGCTCTTTCTAGTTTTCAGAAATTCAAAGTATACCAAATGTATGTAAAATATGCCTCCCTTAATGGAGACTTAGAAGAAGAAGTCTATATTGAGAAACCATAAGGATTCATTCTTGGAAATGATGCAAAACTTGTATGCAACTTAGAAAGGCTCTCTATGGTCTAAAACAGGCTCCAAGGGCCTAGTATTACCATCTTGACAAATATCTCCATCAACAGGGTTTTTCAAAGTGGTCAACAAATAACAATCTATATACAAATATGGGCACTGATAAATTGCTAATAATTATTGTGTATGTTGATGATATCATTTTTTATAGCAATGAAGAATCCATGAGTCAGAATTTTGCTTCAGTAATACAGAAAGAATTTGAGATGTCCTTGCTTGGTGAGCTTACCTATTTTCTTGGTCTACAAGTTCAACAAAATAAAGATGGTATTTTTCTCTCACAAACCAAATATCTCAAATAGATCCTGAAAATGTACGACATGGAAGATTCTAAACTAGTATGTACCCCAATGGTAATAGGATGCAGTCTTGGCTAAAATGATGAATCAACAACAGTACATCAACCAACGTACAGATCCATGATTAACAGTCTACTTTATATAACAGGTACCCGACCGGACATCATGCATGCAATGGGAATAGTTGGAAGACTCCAAGCAAATCCTAAGGAAAACACCTTCAGGCAGTCAAAAGGATTTTCAAATATCTTTAAGGAACACAAAAATTTGGTTCATGGTATCCTAGAGATACAGATCTTACACTTCATGCATATACAGATGCAGATTGGACATGAAGTGTTGATGAAAAAAAAACAACTAGTGGTGGTGTATTCTATATGGGTTCTAGGTTAGTGCCTTGGTCTAGCAAGAAACAAAGTTAAATTGCATTATCTACAGCTGAAGTCGAATACGTGGCTGCTGCGTCTTGCTGCACACAACTACTTTGGATGTGCAAACCTTGCAAGACATTAAGATCACATGTACTCCACCCATCTCCATTCTGTGTGATAATACAAGTGCCATCAATATTTCAAAGGATCTAGCAATGCACTCCAAGACAAAGCACATACCTATCAAATATTATTTTCTGCATGAACAAGTGCTTGAAAAAAAGGTCAAATTGGAGTATGTTCCCTCCAAAGAACAGGTTGTTGATATATTCACTAAGCCAATACCCATAGAGACATTTGAATATCTCAGATAAAAGCTGGGAGTAGTTGCTGCATCATCCATTGTTAAATCCTATCTTCTTCAGAGAAAGGTGGTTATATGGGAGTTTCATGAAGCGTTGTTGCGTACGTATGCAAATTTCTTTGGGTACAATTGCGTATATGTTGGTTTGAGGAAAAGTAGTGGGCCAGACTCTGGAAGAAAGGGGTTTGATATGGTTCAGTGAATTATCTGCTCTTCTTGATGATGGTTACAATCTGTTGATGACATTTGGAAATATGTTGGCTCTCATAAGTTGTTGATATCTTGATGTATATCTGATTGATGATGATTCCTTGATAAATATTCTAATGTATATATGTGAAATGATCAGATCTAGTTGTGAACATCTGGCACAGGTTCAGGGGGATCATATGCTTCTAATAATGCATTGTTGGCATTATCTTAGAATATTTTGTATAGATTCACAGAGCTGTTTTTTATTCAGGTGGAACAGATTCAGGGGAGAAGATGGTTGTTGGTCTAGATGTTGATTCACAGGTGCTATTAATGATAGTTGTTATTGATTATCATGGTCTTGTTTAAGATACCTGGTCTTTGTTATATATTTCATGTATATCATTTAATGTAAAGGTCATGAAAAGACCTAATTTGTAACCCCACTATGCATGGGATGGATGATGTAATGTTTCTTATATAAACAATTGGTATATCCCCACTTGGTTGGGTGGATGAGTCAAGTTTGGTATATCCCCATTGGATTTGGAGATGGATGTGTGTATGAGTCTTTAGTGATAGGAAGGTCATTGGTGATGTATGTATAGAGTCATGTTATCCTTTTTCATACCTTGCTTGTGCTCAGGGGGAGCATGAACTCGATCATAGGAGCACAATCGGCACACTTCAGCATATCAGAGAATTCAACAGGTACTCAGGGGGAGCATGAACCTTTTCCCTTGATGACAAAGGGGGAGAGTGACTTGATGCTGCCATCAAGTCCAAAGGGGGAGATTGTTGGCATTATGACACAGGTGTTGTCCTTGATGGCAACTCACTCAGATGACATATCACAGTACAATAGGTTAACAACAAAGAGTTACATCTCAGACTTCACAGAATGAAGAAAGAGAGGTATATGCAGGTTCACCATTAGCCAAGCTGCGTATACATGCGGGTTCATTGTATACAAGTTGCGTATACGTACACATGCACTTTCAAAAAAGGAAAAGTTCATATACCTTGGAAAACTAAGTTTTTGGTTTGAAGTATTTGGTCCATGGTATTTTGATCCATGGTATTGGTCCAAGGTATCAGGTTTGAGGTATTGACCCTAGGTATTTGGTCCAAGGTATTGGTCCTAAAGTGGTTTTGGTCCATGGTATTGAGAAAGGCATACAAACTATAAAAGGAGGAGAAGATCATTAGGCCAAGTGTTCAAGTATCGAATATCTGATAAAGTATGAGATCTAATACACAGGTTATTGGTTTATGGTGTTTTGCTTGATTTGAACCAAGGATGACCCTTAGTGCTTAAAGAAGGATAATATCTACTGATGTATAAGGATCTTAAAGCTTGAAATGAATTATCTTTATGTGGTATGATCTTGTATCTGAATAACTAGCGCATGTTGTAGTCTGTAAATATTATGATCTGTGTATGACTGAAGTCTCGAATTGTTGTAATGTTTAAATCATCATTTACAAATCTATACGCAGGTTCACTTTAGAAAAGAGGTGTATACACGTTGGTTCTGCATATCAAAAACAGTGTATACATCATAAATTTGATTTGTAGATCTGTACGATGGTTCAATTTGAGGAAAGCGTGTATACACGCAGGTTCAACACATGGAAGTAGCATATACCTTATAAAATATGTTTTAGGTGCTTCTATTTCTTGTTGCAGTATTCTGGGTACTGGCTTGGGTTCTGATTACTATATTTTGGTAACAACATTCTGAAAGATCAAATTGATGGGTTGTCAAAGTGATTGATTGATTTGGTTTTGGTTGGTTCAATAGGATTTTGGTTGATGCAGATATATTTGATGATTGAATGATTTTGTTTATGGATCTAGTCTGAAAATTTATGAAACATGGTCCCTGGAAGAAAAGAAAAGGTTGTATCCTTCTATAGGATGACACCTATGTACTAGTAAGCATATTAGCTAGTACAAGAGCTAGGGGGTTGTAGCTCCCTTCGAGTAGAAGCTGGAGAACGAGAGAAGGTTGTAGCCTTCTACAGATAGAAGCCTGCGTACTGGTACACGAGTACACCAGTACAAAAATTGTAAACATATTTTCTTATTATTAAAAGAAGACAGAGACTATAGCAACAGGTGGTTTTCACCCACATTGGGATTCCGCCTTATATCTTGGTGTTCTTATGTGTTTCTTATGTGCGATGCTTTATTCTACTTTTACTGCATTGTCTAATGAATTCTTGATATACTGGTTAAAGTTTAATGCATGATAATTTGGGTAAATCAAAATATCACTACATATACTCTGGTTACATTAAGTATAGTTGTGTGTACACGCTAGTTCACTAAGCTGAAGTAGTGTATACAAATCAGTATTTGAAACTTAAGGTATTGATCTAATAATACTGATTCACCCCCTTCTCAGTATTATTTCCAACAATCAGTGTAAATCTTTTTCATTACTGTGTCAATATTCTTTATCGATTTAGCCAAATCCATCATGTGTCTATCTAAACATGCAAAAACATTTGTAAGTTGGATATTTATTACAAAAATGCATCTATTTGTTGAGGAAAATCATTAATGACAACAAACATAGAAGTACACTAATCCAACATGGAATTTTAGAGACACAAGTAGTACTTGAACTCAGAGGGCTTTTCTAGAGGTCAGAGAAAATCTCACGATCATCAGAAAAAATAGTGATCCAAACAAAACAAAAAATCTCAAGGGAATAATATTCAATGAAAAACAAGGCCATATGGTCAAGGCAAACACAAATACGTAAGACAATGATGGAAAAAGAGTATAAAATATATGATGATAAAGTTTCATCCTTACATCTCCAACACACACATTGTTCATCATATCTAACTTATTTATAACACCCCTACTTGTTAGGTATTTTAACCACTTAACCTCTAACATAAATTGATATTGTATTGCATTTGTCACATATTAACCATATAATGTGACTTAAACATTAACAACTCCTAAATTTAATGTTCAAGAGCGCTAAGACTTTAACAAGAACTAATGCGATTAACCCAATGAATCCACAATAAACTCAATGATCCCCAAGCAAAAGTAGCCTCCTTGCATATTTCAATGAGAAGAAGATTGTATCAAATCATTCTCATCCTACAATTCATGGTCAACAGAATACCTCCCCTTTCCCCAACCTATCCAACTTTCTCTAGTGGACCTTGGGTCATACATGTCAATGTCATATCTAAGATTTTTTAGCAACGAATTTATTTCTAATGCATTTCTCCATTCATTATGTTTTCCTCTTCCTTCCAATAAATTAGGTACTTCATATATTTTATGGAAAATCACACCTTTGTAAAATTTCTACACCTATTCCATTGTTGCTAGGTTGAATAGGTTTTTATTCTTTTGGCTCTTTCCTTTAAACTCTTCTCCTCCAAGATTTCTTCACTAGATCTAATATGCATCATTCTCTTGTGGTTTGTCCTAGCCAATAAACTATTCACCTTAGATAATGAATAGAAGAGGAACTAAGTAGGGTCAGGAAAATGTATATTCTACAATAGTGAGAAAACTATGGATCAATTATTTGTGACTTATCCTTTTTCTAGAGTAGTCCGGAATGAGGTTACTCATGCCACAATGGGAAAATGTAAATGGGAAAAGATGACTTTGGTTGATTGGGATTTTGAGTAGTTATATGATAAGACAATAACATCCTCCTTGCATATTTCAATGAGAAGAAGATTGTATCAAATCTTTCTCATCCAACAACTCATGGTCAACGTAATACCTCCCCTTTCCCCCACCTCTCCCACTTTCTCTAGTGGACCTTGGGTCATACATATCAATGTCCTATTTGAGATTTCTTAGAACCGAATTTATTTGTAACACATTTTTCCTTTCATTATTTTTTCCTCTTCCTTCCAATAGATTAGGTACTTCCTATATTTTATGTAAAATCTCCCCCTTATATAATTTCTGCACCAATTCAAGTGTGGTTGGGTTGAATATGATTTTTATTCTTTTGTCTCTTTCTTTTAAACTCTTGTCCTCCAAGATTTCTTCACTAGATCTAATATGCATCATTCTCTTGTGGTTAGCCCTAGCTAGTGAACTATTCACCTTGGATAATGAACAGAAGAGGAACTAAGTAGGGACAGGCATATGTATATTTTACAAGAGAAGTGAGAAAATTGTGGATCAGTTATTTATGACTTACCCTTTTTCTAGTGCAGTCTAGAATGAGGTTACTCAAGCCACAATGGGAAAATATGAATTTGGTTGATTGGATTTTTTACTAGTTATATGATAAGACAATAGCATCATATAAGGCTCTCACGAGCCTATTTTCCTATGGGATTTGGGGGACCTGAAATCAGATGATTTTTCAGGATTTGGTTATCACATCTGCAGAGGTAACACACAAGGTTAGAATGGATTGAGCTGATAATGAAGTAATTCTAAAATAGATTTCTACTAGAATCTTATTAATTCCATGTATTGACCATGAAAGGCCTTGAGGCTTCTTTGACTTAGAAAGTCAAGGAAACCTTGGTATATGTGGAGCATAGGTTGTTTTAACTCTATGAACTACCTTAAGCTAAAGTATGTTGTTGGCCAAGGTTCAAACAATCGACTTGAGTTATGTACCCCTTGGATTTTGTTGAAAATTGCAAAGGAAAGAGGACTGAAAAAAATTCAGGTCTATGGAGATGGAACATTGGTAATTTCAGTTTGCTCCCAACTATGAATATTGACCAAGAGATATAAGCCTCTTTTGAAATTACTTCATTTTCACATGTATATTGTGAATTCAAGACACAGGAGGATACAATGTCTAAATAAGCTTCTTTCTTGCAGGAGGATTTCTTAACTTAACTTGAATTCAGAAGAGGCACCCTCATTTTAACTACAAAAAGAAATGTGTATTTAACTTGTCTTCCAATACTAGATGGTGGTTTTTTGTAGAGGTTTTCCAAATCCATTGTAAGAACTGTGAGTTTTAAATTCACAGGATAAGTAAGATGTCTGATTGATGTTTTTGATGGAATAGTTGTCTATAAGACACTAAAAGAAGACTTAGGAACAATAGAGTAAGTGAACAAGGGATTTAAATCTCGTTCAATCCATGAGAAGGGGATTTAAATCTGTTACAGGCAAAGAGTGATCCGCAACATGCCCAAGATGATTCAAGAATCATCAGCTACCGTGCCTAGTGCTAGTGCTAGTGTTAGTGTCGGTGCTGGTGTGCCATTGCAATATTTCTCTCAACTCTCTCTGGCTTCCATATGCAGTTCCATTTCAAGCACACATGACACATGTAATTGGTGGCTGAAATAGCTCAACTAGGAGGAGTGAGGGTTGTGTCTCATCCAAATATTGGTTTCATGTGCCAAGTATGAATATGGAGCAGATGAACATGTCATTGGAGCAGATATCGATTCTGGAATGTGTGACTGGGTATCCCATGCAGCGCCTCACCACTTATTTCATGGAAGGATTGGCTACCCAGATGACAAGGCTCTCAAACGCACTTTCATCCTTCCATGGTGGATTTAGTGTCTGTTTGGCAGGTGTTTTTCACTCTATTTCCCTATCTAAAATTTTCTTTCAACACAATTCATCTGACGATTCTGAGTCCATGAAAAAGGAAAAGGTGCTACACATAATCGATTTGGACACCTCGGAGGCATTGCAGTGGATACCGCTTTTGTAGTCTCTGAGCTATCCACTCGGGGGACCTCCGCATCTGAAGATGATAGGGATCAACGAGAAGAAAGAAGTTGTTCAACAAACTATGACAATATTGACAAAGGAAGCCGAGAGATTGGATATTCCGTTTCGGTTCAGCCAGCTGGTAACACACCTCAACTATCTTATAGATGGAATGCTCGTTGTGAAGACTAGATATTCCATCATTATCATCATTTTTTTGCAGTTTCATGCTCTTCTCGTGGAAGACCAGGATTTCGATCACAACTTCGGTGTTGGTGGCAATGGTGGGGAAGAGTTGGAATCAATAGGAAACGGCCCAGACAAAGTTTCACTACTTTCGGTGACGAGGCAGATAAGTTGTCTAAAGAACCATCTCTCTTGCAGGAGGGTTGCTTGGACTTTTATGGCTAAAAACTAATTAAACCCAAATTTGTGTTATTGTAGAGGAATCAAATCAACATAAATGCCAAAAGAAAATGCTTCAAAGTTTATGAACTTACCAGACATAAGTTAATCCTCCTTGAGGCACTAATTTATGGATGTTATGAAAATTGGTTTGTCCAAGGGCACAAACAAAGAAATGGAGTAGAAGGAATCAATGAAATAGTAGATTTGTGTCATGGAAATTGATCTCCATGCCTCCATATTAGATTCGCGTCTTGGAAATGGATCCCAACAACTTCAATTATTTATCTATGATAATAATATCTAGAATGTCAATAATCTCCATAGGTAATTGATTGTAATCATGTCCTCTAATATTTTGCAGGAATAGTCAGAATTAATTATGTTTTCGCTGAGTCTATCAAATCAAATGAGAGAGAAATGATCAGTGCATAATGTCAGCCACTTCTCTATGCTCATCTATCTTTCACTATTTATTCACGAAAATAAGGCCTGAACAAATCGATGTTTTATGGGGTGAGAAATTGAAGAGATCCTCCTCCATCCACTGATCCCTCATCGTATCAAAATTCAACCCTGAAACCCTAACTTCTAGTGAATCACTACCACATTTCCTTTGAAAATATAACAAATATCTGTGAAACCGTAGAACAAATCTACAGCTAAGGCATCAGAGTTCAATCGATTTGAAGAACAGTAATCGATATAGATATCCTAAACATTGATCCAGTGACCTATCCTCGTTTCCATATATTCCTAGGGAAGGTCGAAGATCAGAGATTGATATTGTTATTGTTCTAGCCTTTGTTTTTTTGGGCGGGAATTAGATTAGGGTAAAACATGTTTGTTTTTTTTGGGAATTAGATTACCGTAAAATATGTTTAACAACGCGCCCATTTTTGAGCAATATGTGTTAAGTTATGGGATGGATAGATATATTTGAAGGCGCTCCATTTTTAGCAATCTTCTTTAAATTTATTTGAAGATTTTCAACATTTGTTTTCTTCTAGACATTTTTTTTGGGTGTAGAAAATAATAACTTTCTTTTATTTGAAATGTCATAAAAGTAAGTATGCATGTTGATATTTTTAAGGTCAAAAGCTTCTAAAAGCTTAAATATTTGAGTTGTAAGAGTGAGATATTTGACACAATGAGTTTTTACATTTTGGATAAGATCTTTGTTTCACTGGGCACACTGTGATGTTAGTAGTGTTTGGTAGCTTATAGCAACAATATATTTTTCATTTTCTTTTCATAGCATATTCTTTTGCATTTGCACATTGATTCATATGCTTGTTCACATCATTGTAATCTTGCTCATCATATCATTTTTATTAGCGCTCGCAAGTTTAGTGATAACCTATCTAGTAGCAATTTCACATACATAACTCCATCACAAAATTTAGAAGAAAGTGGGAAAATATCTATCTAAGCTGGGAGGAACTAATGTGACACATTAGGCCATGATCGCCAGGGAGCATCATCGCTAGTAGTTCACCTCCCATGAAGGATCCCTTTCTAGATATTAAATTCTAGTTTGTTAGTTAGTTGCATATTTTGTTGTTTCTTCTAGCCTTTAATTTGTATGCATGCCAAATTTAAGGATTGACTCTTCAATTGATGATTTATTTGTAAAACTATAAAAAATCCATTACCAAATGTATAAGAACCAATAATTTTTCTTTGGGATTCATTTATGATTTACTTTTTGTATTCTCTGGGTATTTGTTTTGCATTTCTTTGTGGATGTTTGAGATAAATATCCTTAAACCTCATCACACTTATTCTTCTAAATGAAAATTTTCTATTTTTTTACAACATAAAAATAATATGATGACTGACATACCTATACCCTTAGTCTAAGGCATGTTACCATAAATCCAACTCTAATACCATTTTGAAAGAAATGAATGTATGTTGTCTAATATATAGGCTCATGTGACTGTCCATGATTTTAAAATTCAAGAATGTAGATAAATTAATCATGCAAAACATAAATTGAACATAACATTCAAGCATAACATTTACATATTAAATAACAGAGTTATTGGAATATTTATCCTTATAAATGTTTTACACAACTAGCTACAAATTTCAAATATTCCATCGAGCCATAGTTATTTTTGGACTAATTGTCTCCACAATAGGCCACCCCTAATCTATGGCTATGATTCTACAGAGGTGGGCATGCTCCTATGGATGTGTATAGTCAACAATAAGAGATGAACACCTAGTAAATTAAGAGTGATGTGACCCCTACAATAATTCCTATTAGCCCGCTCTCTTTACCCTAATTTTCCACAATATAAAGATGATATTTATTTATATATATGTAACATACTCCCTTAGAAAATATCCATCCTCTCTAGGGATATAACATAGATTGGTAAGGAATCTCTTAGTTACGGGATTTAGGAAATCTAGCTACTAGTGGAGCACTTACAACAACCTTTACACAAGAACTTGGGTGATTTCTAAATGAGTATGCCTCACAAACATGCAAAGCTAGTTCTTCTCATAAATATCAACACTAGAGATTGGTTTTCAACACAAATTGTATTTCTTCTTCTTTTAGCACCAAAATTCTATTTTTTCTTGTCCTCTTGCTTTTTGAAAGTTAGCTATCTACTCTACTCAATTCCTTTTCTTAAGCATGTTTTGACTCAGACGATTCAAAAGATAATTTTACTCATAACATGTTCTCACATCTAGGTGATATGACTCTCTCACCCACCTCTTACATGCATTCAATAAAACCACTCCCCTCATGAGTGTACTTGCCCATTCTTCAATAACTAATTGATATGACTCTTTTACCAACCTCAAAAATGCATTCAATGACTATTTTTAATAAGTCAAATGGGGATTATATGGTAATGACAATTAATTTATACTAATAACATGGGATTTTAGGCATGTGTGATTTACCCTTGGACCCATTTTTATCCCCCTCCTTTATGGAATGATAGGTCCTCCATGCATATGTTCTTGTCCATTTTATAACTAGTGATGTATTTTATATTATTATTATTTTCGATATAAATGTTTACATATAATTTTGTGTTTGATATTGTATCCATGACTTGTGGAACTAGCATGTGATCTAAGAAAACATAATCTAGGGCATCTAAGCCATGAAAATCACTTGACTATCACAATAGGCCTAGACCACACCAACCCTTAACATGGCTAATTTTTTGTTGTTGTCTCCTCCTGACTATTGCGAGTTTCACATATTGGTCACCTTACATTATGAAAGAATTGAAATCAATAATGCTAGTGATATTTGGCTACATTTTTACATATTATATATCTTGGAATTTACACATTCCTCATATTTAAAAATATACATTTCTAATCTAGTGATCAAAACCGGGGTGTTACATTTTCCTCCCCCTACATTTTTTCACTATATTTGGTGCACATCACCATATAGTCTTACATGTAGCTAAATAAAAAAATTTACATCTTAGCACTCTATAATTTTACAATTTAATAACTCCTATAGAAATTTCAAATTCCGAACTCTCACTCCCCTCAACCTACATAATCCAAGGAAAAGTACTCCCTTCTCTCCATCACAATCCTTTAGGTTGTCCCACTTACCTTTAAGGGCTCAACCACTGGTTGGAAATGAAACATCCAAGCTATGGAATTTTGTAATCCGAGCAATAAAAAATGGAGTCATTAGTCCTTTATGCACAAATGTACATTCATATTTCCTCAAAATATGCAAAAAGATATGGGTAGTCCGCCCACATTGCCTCTTCATACTCCCATGTGGTATCTTTAGGATTATAATTTAGGTCCAGTAGACCTTTACCAAAATAATGTATTTGTATAGGAGAACTTCTAATTTTTAGTCTAAGATGCATATTGGCTCCACCAAAATTCGCCTTTGTGCTCCACCTAGACCTTAATTTAACCAATCATAAGGTTAGGATTTTCAAATATCTTTAAGGAACACAAAAATTTGGTTCATGGTATCCTAGAGATACAGATCTTACACTTCATGCATATACAGATGCAGATTGGACATGAAGTGTTGATGAAAAAAAAACAACTAGTGGTGGTGTATTCTATATGGGTTCTAGGTTAGTGCCTTGGTCTAGCAAGAAACAAAGTTAAATTGCATTATCTACAGCTGAAGTCGAATACGTGGCTGCTGCGTCTTGCTGCACACAACTACTTTGGATGTGCAAACCTTGCAAGACATTAAGATCACATGTACTCCACCCATCTCCATTCTGTGTGATAATACAAGTGCCATCAATATTTCAAAGGATCTAGCAATGCACTCCAAGACAAAGCACATACCTATCAAATATTATTTTCTGCATGAACAAGTGCTTGAAAAAAAGGTCAAATTGGAGTATGTTCCCTCCAAAGAACAGGTTGTTGATATATTCACTAAGCCAATACCCATAGAGACATTTGAATATCTCAGATAAAAGCTGGGAGTAGTTGCTGCATCATCCATTGTTAAATCCTATCTTCTTCAGAGAAAGGTGGTTATATGGGAGTTTCATGAAGCGTTGTTGCGTACGTATGCAAATTTCTTTGGGTACAATTGCGTATATGTTGGTTTGAGGAAAAGTAGTGGGCCAGACTCTGGAAGAAAGGGGTTTGATATGGTTCAGTGAATTATCTGCTCTTCTTGATGATGGTTACAATCTGTTGATGACATTTGGAAATATGTTGGCTCTCATAAGTTGTTGATATCTTGATGTATATCTGATTGATGATGATTCCTTGATAAATATTCTAATGTATATATGTGAAATGATCAGATCTAGTTGTGAACATCTGGCACAGGTTCAGGGGGATCATATGCTTCTAATAATGCATTGTTGGCATTATCTTAGAATATTTTGTATAGATTCACAGAGCTGTTTTTTATTCAGGTGGAACAGATTCAGGGGAGAAGATGGTTGTTGGTCTAGATGTTGATTCACAGGTGCTATTAATGATAGTTGTTATTGATTATCATGGTCTTGTTTAAGATACCTGGTCTTTGTTATATATTTCATGTATATCATTTAATGTAAAGGTCATGAAAAGACCTAATTTGTAACCCCACTATGCATGGGATGGATGATGTAATGTTTCTTATATAAACAATTGGTATATCCCCACTTGGTTGGGTGGATGAGTCAAGTTTGGTATATCCCCATTGGATTTGGAGATGGATGTGTGTATGAGTCTTTAGTGATAGGAAGGTCATTGGTGATGTATGTATAGAGTCATGTTATCCTTTTTCATACCTTGCTTGTGCTCAGGGGGAGCATGAACTCGATCATAGGAGCACAATCGGCACACTTCAGCATATCAGAGAATTCAACAGGTACTCAGGGGGAGCATGAACCTTTTCCCTTGATGACAAAGGGGGAGAGTGACTTGATGCTGCCATCAAGTCCAAAGGGGGAGATTGTTGGCATTATGACACAGGTGTTGTCCTTGATGGCAACTCACTCAGATGACATATCACAGTACAATAGGTTAACAACAAAGAGTTACATCTCAGACTTCACAGAATGAAGAAAGAGAGGTATATGCAGGTTCACCATTAGCCAAGCTGCGTATACATGCGGGTTCATTGTATACAAGTTGCGTATACGTACACATGCACTTTCAAAAAAGGAAAAGTTCATATACCTTGGAAAACTAAGTTTTTGGTTTGAAGTATTTGGTCCATGGTATTTTGATCCATGGTATTGGTCCAAGGTATCAGGTTTGAGGTATTGACCCTAGGTATTTGGTCCAAGGTATTGGTCCTAAAGTGGTTTTGGTCCATGGTATTGAGAAAGGCATACAAACTATAAAAGGAGGAGAAGATCATTAGGCCAAGTGTTCAAGTATCGAATATCTGATAAAGTATGAGATCTAATACACAGGTTATTGGTTTATGGTGTTTTGCTTGATTTGAACCAAGGATGACCCTTAGTGCTTAAAGAAGGATAATATCTACTGATGTATAAGGATCTTAAAGCTTGAAATGAATTATCTTTATGTGGTATGATCTTGTATCTGAATAACTAGCGCATGTTGTAGTCTGTAAATATTATGATCTGTGTATGACTGAAGTCTCGAATTGTTGTAATGTTTAAATCATCATTTACAAATCTATACGCAGGTTCACTTTAGAAAAGAGGTGTATACACGTTGGTTCTGCATATCAAAAACAGTGTATACATCATAAATTTGATTTGTAGATCTGTACGATGGTTCAATTTGAGGAAAGCGTGTATACACGCAGGTTCAACACATGGAAGTAGCATATACCTTATAAAATATGTTTTAGGTGCTTCTATTTCTTGTTGCAGTATTCTGGGTACTGGCTTGGGTTCTGATTACTATATTTTGGTAACAACATTCTGAAAGATCAAATTGATGGGTTGTCAAAGTGATTGATTGATTTGGTTTTGGTTGGTTCAATAGGATTTTGGTTGATGCAGATATATTTGATGATTGAATGATTTTGTTTATGGATCTAGTCTGAAAATTTATGAAACATGGTCCCTGGAAGAAAAGAAAAGGTTGTATCCTTCTATAGGATGACACCTATGTACTAGTAAGCATATTAGCTAGTACAAGAGCTAGGGGGTTGTAGCTCCCTTCGAGTAGAAGCTGGAGAACGAGAGAAGGTTGTAGCCTTCTACAGATAGAAGCCTGCGTACTGGTACACGAGTACACCAGTACAAAAATTGTAAACATATTTTCTTATTATTAAAAGAAGACAGAGACTATAGCAACAGGTGGTTTTCACCCACATTGGGATTCCGCCTTATATCTTGGTGTTCTTATGTGTTTCTTATGTGCGATGCTTTATTCTACTTTTACTGCATTGTCTAATGAATTCTTGATATACTGGTTAAAGTTTAATGCATGATAATTTGGGTAAATCAAAATATCACTACATATACTCTGGTTACATTAAGTATAGTTGTGTGTACACGCTAGTTCACTAAGCTGAAGTAGTGTATACAAATCAGTATTTGAAACTTAAGGTATTGATCTAATAATACTGATTCACCCCCTTCTCAGTATTATTTCCAACAATCAGTGTAAATCTTTTTCATTACTGTGTCAATATTCTTTATCGATTTAGCCAAATCCATCATGTGTCTATCTAAACATGCAAAAACATTTGTAAGTTGGATATTTATTACAAAAATGCATCTATTTGTTGAGGAAAATCATTAATGACAACAAACATAGAAGTACACTAATCCAACATGGAATTTTAGAGACACAAGTAGTACTTGAACTCAGAGGGCTTTTCTAGAGGTCAGAGAAAATCTCACGATCATCAGAAAAAATAGTGATCCAAACAAAACAAAAAATCTCAAGGGAATAATATTCAATGAAAAACAAGGCCATATGGTCAAGGCAAACACAAATACGTAAGACAATGATGGAAAAAGAGTATAAAATATATGATGATAAAGTTTCATCCTTACATCTCCAACACACACATTGTTCATCATATCTAACTTATTTATAACACCCCTACTTGTTAGGTATTTTAACCACTTAACCTCTAACATAAATTGATATTGTATTGCATTTGTCACATATTAACCATATAATGTGACTTAAACATTAACAACTCCTAAATTTAATGTTCAAGAGCGCTAAGACTTTAACAAGAACTAATGCGATTAACCCAATGAATCCACAATAAACTCAATGATCCCCAAGCAAAAGTAGCCTCCTTGCATATTTCAATGAGAAGAAGATTGTATCAAATCATTCTCATCCTACAATTCATGGTCAACAGAATACCTCCCCTTTCCCCAACCTATCCAACTTTCTCTAGTGGACCTTGGGTCATACATGTCAATGTCATATCTAAGATTTTTTAGCAACGAATTTATTTCTAATGCATTTCTCCATTCATTATGTTTTCCTCTTCCTTCCAATAAATTAGGTACTTCATATATTTTATGGAAAATCACACCTTTGTAAAATTTCTACACCTATTCCATTGTTGCTAGGTTGAATAGGTTTTTATTCTTTTGGCTCTTTCCTTTAAACTCTTCTCCTCCAAGATTTCTTCACTAGATCTAATATGCATCATTCTCTTGTGGTTTGTCCTAGCCAATAAACTATTCACCTTAGATAATGAATAGAAGAGGAACTAAGTAGGGTCAGGAAAATGTATATTCTACAATAGTGAGAAAACTATGGATCAATTATTTGTGACTTATCCTTTTTCTAGAGTAGTCCGGAATGAGGTTACTCATGCCACAATGGGAAAATGTAAATGGGAAAAGATGACTTTGGTTGATTGGGATTTTGAGTAGTTATATGATAAGACAATAACATCCTCCTTGCATATTTCAATGAGAAGAAGATTGTATCAAATCTTTCTCATCCAACAACTCATGGTCAACGTAATACCTCCCCTTTCCCCCACCTCTCCCACTTTCTCTAGTGGACCTTGGGTCATACATATCAATGTCCTATTTGAGATTTCTTAGAACCGAATTTATTTGTAACACATTTTTCCTTTCATTATTTTTTCCTCTTCCTTCCAATAGATTAGGTACTTCCTATATTTTATGTAAAATCTCCCCCTTATATAATTTCTGCACCAATTCAAGTGTGGTTGGGTTGAATATGATTTTTATTCTTTTGTCTCTTTCTTTTAAACTCTTGTCCTCCAAGATTTCTTCACTAGATCTAATATGCATCATTCTCTTGTGGTTAGCCCTAGCTAGTGAACTATTCACCTTGGATAATGAACAGAAGAGGAACTAAGTAGGGACAGGCATATGTATATTTTACAAGAGAAGTGAGAAAATTGTGGATCAGTTATTTATGACTTACCCTTTTTCTAGTGCAGTCTAGAATGAGGTTACTCAAGCCACAATGGGAAAATATGAATTTGGTTGATTGGATTTTTTACTAGTTATATGATAAGACAATAGCATCATATAAGGCTCTCACGAGCCTATTTTCCTATGGGATTTGGGGGACCTGAAATCAGATGATTTTTCAGGATTTGGTTATCACATCTGCAGAGGTAACACACAAGGTTAGAATGGATTGAGCTGATAATGAAGTAATTCTAAAATAGATTTCTACTAGAATCTTATTAATTCCATGTATTGACCATGAAAGGCCTTGAGGCTTCTTTGACTTAGAAAGTCAAGGAAACCTTGGTATATGTGGAGCATAGGTTGTTTTAACTCTATGAACTACCTTAAGCTAAAGTATGTTGTTGGCCAAGGTTCAAACAATCGACTTGAGTTATGTACCCCTTGGATTTTGTTGAAAATTGCAAAGGAAAGAGGACTGAAAAAAATTCAGGTCTATGGAGATGGAACATTGGTAATTTCAGTTTGCTCCCAACTATGAATATTGACCAAGAGATATAAGCCTCTTTTGAAATTACTTCATTTTCACATGTATATTGTGAATTCAAGACACAGGAGGATACAATGTCTAAATAAGCTTCTTTCTTGCAGGAGGATTTCTTAACTTAACTTGAATTCAGAAGAGGCACCCTCATTTTAACTACAAAAAGAAATGTGTATTTAACTTGTCTTCCAATACTAGATGGTGGTTTTTTGTAGAGGTTTTCCAAATCCATTGTAAGAACTGTGAGTTTTAAATTCACAGGATAAGTAAGATGTCTGATTGATGTTTTTGATGGAATAGTTGTCTATAAGACACTAAAAGAAGACTTAGGAACAATAGAGTAAGTGAACAAGGGATTTAAATCTCGTTCAATCCATGAGAAGGGGATTTAAATCTGTTACAGGCAAAGAGTGATCCGCAACATGCCCAAGATGATTCAAGAATCATCAGCTACCGTGCCTAGTGCTAGTGCTAGTGTTAGTGTCGGTGCTGGTGTGCCATTGCAATATTTCTCTCAACTCTCTCTGGCTTCCATATGCAGTTCCATTTCAAGCACACATGACACATGTAATTGGTGGCTGAAATAGCTCAACTAGGAGGAGTGAGGGTTGTGTCTCATCCAAATATTGGTTTCATGTGCCAAGTATGAATATGGAGCAGATGAACATGTCATTGGAGCAGATATCGATTCTGGAATGTGTGACTGGGTATCCCATGCAGCGCCTCACCACTTATTTCATGGAAGGATTGGCTACCCAGATGACAAGGCTCTCAAACGCACTTTCATCCTTCCATGGTGGATTTAGTGTCTGTTTGGCAGGTGTTTTTCACTCTATTTCCCTATCTAAAATTTTCTTTCAACACAATTCATCTGACGATTCTGAGTCCATGAAAAAGGAAAAGGTGCTACACATAATCGATTTGGACACCTCGGAGGCATTGCAGTGGATACCGCTTTTGTAGTCTCTGAGCTATCCACTCGGGGGACCTCCGCATCTGAAGATGATAGGGATCAACGAGAAGAAAGAAGTTGTTCAACAAACTATGACAATATTGACAAAGGAAGCCGAGAGATTGGATATTCCGTTTCGGTTCAGCCAGCTGGTAACACACCTCAACTATCTTATAGATGGAATGCTCGTTGTGAAGACTAGATATTCCATCATTATCATCATTTTTTTGCAGTTTCATGCTCTTCTCGTGGAAGACCAGGATTTCGATCACAACTTCGGTGTTGGTGGCAATGGTGGGGAAGAGTTGGAATCAATAGGAAACGGCCCAGACAAAGTTTCACTACTTTCGGTGACGAGGCAGATAAGTTGTCTAAAGAACCATCTCTCTTGCAGGAGGGTTGCTTGGACTTTTATGGCTAAAAACTAATTAAACCCAAATTTGTGTTATTGTAGAGGAATCAAATCAACATAAATGCCAAAAGAAAATGCTTCAAAGTTTATGAACTTACCAGACATAAGTTAATCCTCCTTGAGGCACTAATTTATGGATGTTATGAAAATTGGTTTGTCCAAGGGCACAAACAAAGAAATGGAGTAGAAGGAATCAATGAAATAGTAGATTTGTGTCATGGAAATTGATCTCCATGCCTCCATATTAGATTCGCGTCTTGGAAATGGATCCCAACAACTTCAATTATTTATCTATGATAATAATATCTAGAATGTCAATAATCTCCATAGGTAATTGATTGTAATCATGTCCTCTAATATTTTGCAGGAATAGTCAGAATTAATTATGTTTTCGCTGAGTCTATCAAATCAAATGAGAGAGAAATGATCAGTGCATAATGTCAGCCACTTCTCTATGCTCATCTATCTTTCACTATTTATTCACGAAAATAAGGCCTGAACAAATCGATGTTTTATGGGGTGAGAAATTGAAGAGATCCTCCTCCATCCACTGATCCCTCATCGTATCAAAATTCAACCCTGAAACCCTAACTTCTAGTGAATCACTACCACATTTCCTTTGAAAATATAACAAATATCTGTGAAACCGTAGAACAAATCTACAGCTAAGGCATCAGAGTTCAATCGATTTGAAGAACAGTAATCGATATAGATATCCTAAACATTGATCCAGTGACCTATCCTCGTTTCCATATATTCCTAGGGAAGGTCGAAGATCAGAGATTGATATTGTTATTGTTCTAGCCTTTGTTTTTTTGGGCGGGAATTAGATTAGGGTAAAACATGTTTGTTTTTTTTGGGAATTAGATTACCGTAAAATATGTTTAACAACGCGCCCATTTTTGAGCAATATGTGTTAAGTTATGGGATGGATAGATATATTTGAAGGCGCTCCATTTTTAGCAATCTTCTTTAAATTTATTTGAAGATTTTCAACATTTGTTTTCTTCTAGACATTTTTTTTGGGTGTAGAAAATAATAACTTTCTTTTATTTGAAATGTCATAAAAGTAAGTATGCATGTTGATATTTTTAAGGTCAAAAGCTTCTAAAAGCTTAAATATTTGAGTTGTAAGAGTGAGATATTTGACACAATGAGTTTTTACATTTTGGATAAGATCTTTGTTTCACTGGGCACACTGTGATGTTAGTAGTGTTTGGTAGCTTATAGCAACAATATATTTTTCATTTTCTTTTCATAGCATATTCTTTTGCATTTGCACATTGATTCATATGCTTGTTCACATCATTGTAATCTTGCTCATCATATCATTTTTATTAGCGCTCGCAAGTTTAGTGATAACCTATCTAGTAGCAATTTCACATACATAACTCCATCACAAAATTTAGAAGAAAGTGGGAAAATATCTATCTAAGCTGGGAGGAACTAATGTGACACATTAGGCCATGATCGCCAGGGAGCATCATCGCTAGTAGTTCACCTCCCATGAAGGATCCCTTTCTAGATATTAAATTCTAGTTTGTTAGTTAGTTGCATATTTTGTTGTTTCTTCTAGCCTTTAATTTGTATGCATGCCAAATTTAAGGATTGACTCTTCAATTGATGATTTATTTGTAAAACTATAAAAAATCCATTACCAAATGTATAAGAACCAATAATTTTTCTTTGGGATTCATTTATGATTTACTTTTTGTATTCTCTGGGTATTTGTTTTGCATTTCTTTGTGGATGTTTGAGATAAATATCCTTAAACCTCATCACACTTATTCTTCTAAATGAAAATTTTCTATTTTTTTACAACATAAAAATAATATGATGACTGACATACCTATACCCTTAGTCTAAGGCATGTTACCATAAATCCAACTCTAATACCATTTTGAAAGAAATGAATGTATGTTGTCTAATATATAGGCTCATGTGACTGTCCATGATTTTAAAATTCAAGAATGTAGATAAATTAATCATGCAAAACATAAATTGAACATAACATTCAAGCATAACATTTACATATTAAATAACAGAGTTATTGGAATATTTATCCTTATAAATGTTTTACACAACTAGCTACAAATTTCAAATATTCCATCGAGCCATAGTTATTTTTGGACTAATTGTCTCCACAATAGGCCACCCCTAATCTATGGCTATGATTCTACAGAGGTGGGCATGCTCCTATGGATGTGTATAGTCAACAATAAGAGATGAACACCTAGTAAATTAAGAGTGATGTGACCCCTACAATAATTCCTATTAGCCCGCTCTCTTTACCCTAATTTTCCACAATATAAAGATGATATTTATTTATATATATGTAACATACTCCCTTAGAAAATATCCATCCTCTCTAGGGATATAACATAGATTGGTAAGGAATCTCTTAGTTACGGGATTTAGGAAATCTAGCTACTAGTGGAGCACTTACAACAACCTTTACACAAGAACTTGGGTGATTTCTAAATGAGTATGCCTCACAAACATGCAAAGCTAGTTCTTCTCATAAATATCAACACTAGAGATTGGTTTTCAACACAAATTGTATTTCTTCTTCTTTTAGCACCAAAATTCTATTTTTTCTTGTCCTCTTGCTTTTTGAAAGTTAGCTATCTACTCTACTCAATTCCTTTTCTTAAGCATGTTTTGACTCAGACGATTCAAAAGATAATTTTACTCATAACATGTTCTCACATCTAGGTGATATGACTCTCTCACCCACCTCTTACATGCATTCAATAAAACCACTCCCCTCATGAGTGTACTTGCCCATTCTTCAATAACTAATTGATATGACTCTTTTACCAACCTCAAAAATGCATTCAATGACTATTTTTAATAAGTCAAATGGGGATTATATGGTAATGACAATTAATTTATACTAATAACATGGGATTTTAGGCATGTGTGATTTACCCTTGGACCCATTTTTATCCCCCTCCTTTATGGAATGATAGGTCCTCCATGCATATGTTCTTGTCCATTTTATAACTAGTGATGTATTTTATATTATTATTATTTTCGATATAAATGTTTACATATAATTTTGTGTTTGATATTGTATCCATGACTTGTGGAACTAGCATGTGATCTAAGAAAACATAATCTAGGGCATCTAAGCCATGAAAATCACTTGACTATCACAATAGGCCTAGACCACACCAACCCTTAACATGGCTAATTTTTTGTTGTTGTCTCCTCCTGACTATTGCGAGTTTCACATATTGGTCACCTTACATTATGAAAGAATTGAAATCAATAATGCTAGTGATATTTGGCTACATTTTTACATATTATATATCTTGGAATTTACACATTCCTCATATTTAAAAATATACATTTCTAATCTAGTGATCAAAACCGGGGTGTTACATTTTCCTCCCCCTACATTTTTTCACTATATTTGGTGCACATCACCATATAGTCTTACATGTAGCTAAATAAAAAAATTTACATCTTAGCACTCTATAATTTTACAATTTAATAACTCCTATAGAAATTTCAAATTCCGAACTCTCACTCCCCTCAACCTACATAATCCAAGGAAAAGTACTCCCTTCTCTCCATCACAATCCTTTAGGTTGTCCCACTTACCTTTAAGGGCTCAACCACTGGTTGGAAATGAAACATCCAAGCTATGGAATTTTGTAATCCGAGCAATAAAAAATGGAGTCATTAGTCCTTTATGCACAAATGTACATTCATATTTCCTCAAAATATGCAAAAAGATATGGGTAGTCCGCCCACATTGCCTCTTCATACTCCCATGTGGTATCTTTAGGATTATAATTTAGGTCCAGTAGACCTTTACCAAAATAATGTATTTGTATAGGAGAACTTCTAATTTTTAGTCTAAGATGCATATTGGCTCCACCAAAATTCGCCTTTGTGCTCCACCTAGACCTTAATTTAACCAATCATAAGGTTAGGATTAAGCACATACTTTTTCAATAAAGATACATGAAACACTTTTATGAATATCATGGATCAAAGTAATTCAAGAATGTATATAACCAACCTTATCCTATCTATGATTTCAAATGGCCCACAATATTGTGCTACCAATTATGGGTAGCTTCCCAATTTTATTGAGCTCTTTTTAGCCTTCACTTTGAAAAACACATGCCCAACCAATCTAAATATCTATGCATTTTTCGTTTGTTTGAACAAATTTCTACCTATATTATGTATCCTTTATATTTTTATTTATCTTTAACATATGTTCTTACAACCCTTTTATAATATATAGCCCAACAACCACTTTGTTTTCTAGGTTATCCCAACTCAAAATATAACTTCACAATTTCCTTTTTATATAAGTTTCCACAATATTGGATTCCTTATCAATCAACTTAATTGAAATAATATGTGTGTCATTCGTAAGCTTTTCCATCACTACCATGATGGAATCATCTCACCTTGTTCTCCTTGGTATCTTGGTGATGAAATTTATCATAACAATTTGTCATTTTCATTTAGGAATGGTCAATAGATATAGAAATCATGTTGGATGTATATGTTTATCCTTTACCTTCTAACATTACATGCATTTGGCTATGTAATCAACCACATGATTTTTTATATTAAGTAAAAAATAATGGATTCTTATAGCTACAATAGTTTTCTGGTACCCTAGTGTCCAATGTATGGTGCATCACACATTTCTCTTATCACTAAATTTCTCAATCCTTGAGAATTAGGAACATAAACTTGTGTTCCTCTGCAAGAGGTTTCCATCCTCTTCTAGCATGTAGTATTTAATTTTTTTGTGTGAATTAACTTGTTGTAAGCCTTCTTTAATTTGTAAATAGTGTTAGTTTGATCCTAATCCTCCAAATCTATTATTTTTAAATCTATGTTGTAAATGCTAATATCTAAAGCATCATGCATTACATGCACCCTCTTAATGTTGAGTGCATTAACCTCTTTATTCTATTTTCCCTTAATGTTGTTGATGTCAAAGTCAGATTCACCAGGGCATTCCAACCATCTAGTTTGTCTATGTGAGTATTTCAAACCGCTATGGTCTATTTTCAACTCAAAATTTCATCCCATAAGATAATGTCTTCACATTTTCAATGCGTGGATAATAGTTGTAAGCTCGAAGTCATGGATAGCATAATTTCTTTCATGTTCTTTGATTTCCTTAAATTCATATGGCATTCCTATCTTTCATAAGGGGTCCACCAAGTCCTCCTTTACATGCATTTATGCAGACCAAAATATCCTCATTTGGATCTGCATTCTTTAGAATAGGTGAATTGGTTAATAAAT
>JABXJQ010000013.1_pt1 | contig 23554 bp, 35 predicted proteins | sample 7436221 | NCBI WGS metagenome assembly JABXJQ01 (sample SAMN14395755, study PRJNA613071) | wetland metagenome | isolation source: water sample H0 from high-altitude wetland | place: Chile: Salar de Huasco, high-altitude wetland | collected 2015-11-10
GTTTGATTTTAGGTTGTGTTAGTGGTGTGGGAAGGAATTTGAGCGTAGGCTCGTTGTATTTAATTTAAAATAAAAAAAGCGATGGAAATAGATGTATTAAAAGTAATAGGAACGCAAATAAATGAGTTTGAGATTGCAGATGCTATGAATAAGGCACACCAAGAAGTTATTGAAGCATTACATATTATGCAATCAACTATTGAAAATTTTGATGATGCCGAATGTTTGCAGTTGAATAAAGAACGAATGATTAAATACTTTAACAAATTTGCAAAATGATATTTAATTATAGAACTCAAAATCACTTAAAAGAAAACGAAGCTGTTTTGATTAGGAGTGAGTACAAGATTTGCCAAATTGATTGGTGTAATTTAAAGGCTTTTGTAAATAAAGTTGATTTATATAAAAAACGTAATGGCAAAACTTGTACGGTTGAACATCATTTTGGTAAATGGATTCCTTTTTCAAAAGATTTAATTAGATACGGAAAGCAAACTAAAAAAGCTGAAACTACTGATTGGTGTATTGGAGATAGAGAGGAATATACTTATGAAGTTAAAACAAAATATTTACCAAAAGAATCACAAAATGAAATTGTTAAAATGTACACAGGTGTGTAGGCTTTTTATTTTAAATTAAATACAATGACCACTAACTACTCGCTTAGAATAACAAAATAATATCAAAAACAATGCAAAGACTTAGTTATAAGAAAGTTATCGGATTTACAGAAAGTCAACATAAAGCCTTGCAAACTTTAGAAAGTTATGGCGTTAACGTCAATCATTTTATACGTTTGTTGGTTATGTTAATTGATTATTTATTATATTTGTAAAACGTACCTTGAGTGCATCCCATTAGAACTGCATACTAGTCATGGTCTTTTCCTGTGTAAACGAAAGCTGAAAAGTATAAGTTATGACAAACCCCTAAGCTCTGTTAAGAAAGCTACTTAATATCTTAGGTTTTTCACCTAACCAACACCCCACCAACAACACCTAAACTAGCTCCAGTAATAAAGCCATGTTTAAAACCTTTAAAATACTTCTTTTTAGACGTTTTAAGGCTATCAATAACTAAGCTATCATTATATACTATTTTCTTATAAGTATCATTTATACGGTGCATAGTTGATATTTGTACGCTATCTTTTAATATTATAGTATCGCAAAGATTTAAAGCTGTTATAACCTGTATTGTGTCATGAATATTTATTGTATCTCTAATACTTCTCCACTTAGTTACTAGCTTAGTTCTAACCACTTGCATACTATCAACTCTAACTGTTAGCACTCTGACTGTATCTCGTAAAGTATTATTAGATATAATCGGATCATGTTTACATCCCTTACAATTAGCAATTAATATAAGGCAAAGAATAAAGCCTATTAAGTAAGGCAGGATGGATTTAAAGGTGTATTGGATTAGTTCTTTATTCATCCTCTTTAAAAAAGTTGGTTAAAAACTTACCTACTACTGCTAACACAAAAGCAGCTCCAATAATAACCTTTAACTCTTTATCTGAAAATATTTGATTTAGTGTATCAAAAGCCATTAAGCCACCACCTGTAATAAATACACCTGTTGCTAGTATAGCATCCCCTAAAATTCTCCACTTCTTTGGAGTTGGTTTGTAATAATTTTTTATCATGATATTGTTATATATACTTTTTGTTTATTATTTAAAGCATTTTCTATTTTCTTATAAAGGTTTTGGTATGCTTTAGTTGATTGACCTCCAAAGTTTTTAGATATTACAGTACATGGTAATAAGCAACCGTGAGTATGCTCTGCTGTATTCCCTGTATGTATTCTAATACCCTCATATCCTGGTACGTTTAAAAGTAATGGCATTAATACTTTAAATCTGTTACTCATAGTTATTACAACTTGATACCTACCTTTAGGAATAGCAGTAGCACCGTAAACTTTACGAGCTGCAATTTCAGATATTGACATTGATTGATTTAAATCCCTATCAACATCTTCTAAAATATAACATTGATATTTACCATCAACATACAATTTACTGATACTTGACGTTTCAGTTAATACTCCTTGCGACCTTTTTAATTCTAATTCCATAGTGTTAAATAAATAGTTTAATCTTCTACTTGTCATCTTTTAATTTTAAATCATTATCTCTGAAAATAGCTAATAACTCTGGCTTATAAGGTTTAGTTTTATGTGGAGTACTATGGCTTAAATTATCAATTCTTGTATTAGTTTTAAAATCTTTTAACTCAAAGTTAGAAATAATTAAATCTAGTTTTTTATCTACTAATCTAAACTTTTCGTTTGTATCATTTTTAAAAGTATAAAAAGCTCCAACAATAGCCACAATAGTTATAATGTGCGATAAGTCGAAGTTTATTTCATTAAATTTAATTGCCATTATTTAACCTCGTAATTAACTAACTCATTTTCTTTAACAGTTACAATATAACCTGCTTTTAAATCAAGTTCTAAAACTCTTAGATTAGGTTCTTTTTCAAATCCACTAGCTAAAGTAACGTTATCAAATTCAATTTCATTAATATAAACTACTGAGTTAGTACTTACCAAATTAGAAATAACCAACTCTTTTTTTTCGTATTTTATTGCTTTATATATTTCCATATTAATCGATTCTAAAAGTTATTACTAATTGAACTCTTTTCGTTCCGCTACCTGTAAATAGTGTTGTTCCCCAATTTAAAAAACAAATAATAGTACTTGAACTTGGGTTAATTGCACAACTACCAGCCGCTATAACTATTGCTCCGTTATTTGTAATTCTACAAAAACTATAAGCCGTTAACATTGTTGATGATGAAACTAAACTGCTAAAAGTTATAGTTGCATTTGCCGAATTACTTGTGCCATCAATAGTAATAAAAGCAGTTGCTATTTTATCTGAAACGTGAATTATAACGCTTTTTGTTGTAGTACTCGACCAACCGTTTAAAGTTGAATTAATTGAATCATCTATTATTGTAGGTTTAGTAGCGTATATAGCATCAAAGTAAGTTTTTAAAGTAGCTTTAATATTTAACCAAGTAACCGATTTAAACAACCCGTTTACCACATCCCAAATACCTAATTTATCATCATCTAAAGGAGTTGGATAGTCTGTAGCTGTATTAATTGCATCAACTACTGCGACTTCATTACCTTTATATTCTGCTATATCATTTACTCTATCTACTTTAAATAACTCATTTAATGAACTGTCATTTACTAATAATTGATTTATTGTTGTCTCTATCAATGTGTCTGGGTTTGCATCTCTCACATAAAAACCTAATTCAGTGGCTATTTCATTAGTTGTTGAGCTACCCTCATCTGTTACGTCTTGTAAGTTTTGAGTACCACCACCACCACCTAAAAAAGATAAAGCGGATAAGGCTGTAACGCCGTCACCTAGTTTGTAAGTGCCTGTTTGCTGTAAATATACAGCCTGTCCCTCTTTTAAAATTAAAGTAGGATTAGCAGTAAACCATGCTAAATCTTTATAACCTACTCTTATATCTACATTTGCCATTAGTTAATTGGATCTATTATTGTTGCTGTATTGCCTATTATTGTATCAATTACTTCTTGTAAAACTTCTACGTTATAAGTACCGCTAGTTGTAAATGACTGTATTACATTGCCGTTTTGGTCTTTAATCTCAACTAAAAAAGCACAAGTAGTTCCTGTTGTATTACCACCTACATAAATATAATTACCATCTAAAATACTGCCACCAACAATAGGTAAGTTACAACTATTATTATAAATATGCGAGTTAATAGTTACTTCAAAAAACCAACCACTTACCATGTCATCTCTATCTTCTGTATAGTCTGTAAACGTTGCATCTTTACTTGCTGTTATACCTATTTCTTCATTATCTGATATTTGCTCTAAGTAGTTAAGTAAATCCAAACATATTTGTTGACAGTCGCTTAAAACGTGTGTTTCATTTGATTCATCTAAATTTACTTTATCTGAAATATCAATCTGAAAACGGTAACTAACTAAATTACTACTAACTGAGCTATCCAATAACGCACACCATAACAAAGGATATTGCACCGTATCACTTGCTCCTACTTCCCACTTGTCACCAAAATAGAAACTATTTAGTGCTTTGTGTTTTGAAGTAAAGTTTTTTAATATCTCTACGGTCTGATTTAATGTTAACATATTGTGGCTTTACTTTTTTTAATTGCTCTAAAATTTCTTTCTCAGATTTTTTTTTCATTATGCTTGGTTTTGATTTCTAATCATATTGATATACTTCTTAAAATTATAATCTTCATCGTTAAAATCATCTGGTAAATAAATTCCTGTTGTATATGCACTATCTGTTGGGTTTAAACCATTACATGATATCTCGTTATACTTTGGATATAAATTATTATTATCAATTAAAAACTTAGTCAATAACTCTGAATAATGCTCTGCTTTTATCCTAGCTCTATCCATCATAAACTTTAAATCATTAGTATCTATTGGTGTACTGTTTTCACTAGACTTAACCATAATGCCTTTATTTTCAAATCTAAATTTAAGTAATGGTAATGATTCCATTTGCACATACCATAATAACATCTTTTGTATCTTAAAAGTAATTAGGTTACTGTAATTTGTTGGTATAGTAATACTAGGTGATCCGTTGTAATTAATAACAGCTAGTTTTAAATCTTCATATAATGCAGTGCCTAAAGATTGCTGTAAATAAACATCTTGACACATTATAATAGTAGGTTTAATTAACTCAAAATCTGCATTATCATTGATAACACTATTTTCTTTTAAATACTCCTGAGTTATAAATAAAACATCTTCATTCATGCTATTTCTTTTTAATTACTTTAATTGTACGTGCAGCCCATACGTGTCTACAAAATGGAGTTGTTTCACCTGTTTGACTATTGGTAAAAAAGCCACCTCTATAATCCCACAAATTCATATCAAACTCATTAGACAAATCATTTATCTTTTCAAAAGTCCAGGCTTTTTTTCTACTTGTTTTATCCAATAACTCTTTACAAAAATCACGTGTCTTAATTGTTTTACCTGTTTTAGTGTTCGTACGCGGAGCATCATCTGCTAACTTATAATAGTAAACCGTTCTTATTTCAGTTTCTTCTAATGGCTCAGTTTCTTTTTTAATAGCTTTCTCAGTTGGTTTTAATCCACTAGGGCTATCAATTACTAAGTCTTTTGTTTTTAAACGGTTAATACTATCAGTAATATCTAAATAGTTTTTACCAGTCATTTTAGCAAGTTCATCAATTGATATTGTTGGATTGCCTTTCAAAGCATTTAACACCGCATTATCTAAATCAGTAACAGTAATAACAGTTTCAAAAGCCATTCTTTGTGCTTTTAATTCGTATTTAAAAGCATCGTATTTACTACCTATCTTAACTTCTTCGTCAAGTAAAACCTCACATTCAAAATCTAATGTTTCAGCGCATTCATCCAAACGTTGTAAAATGACATTAGTCATATCTTGCTTACTTAGTTTCTGATTTTGCTCAACTTCGCTATCATTCTCATTTAAGAAAGTTAATGCATCTTCTTTACTTAAACCAAAACCACTAACCATTAATGCTAAAGCACTTTCTTTGCTTAATTTTCCTGCATCATATTTAGATACAATTCTCATTAATCCTTGAAACTGTCTACCTGTTAAATTAGTCAAAGTACTATTTACGATATCCGCCTCAATAGGTAATGGCAACCCATTTACATCAACTTTAGGAGCTGTCAAAGGTTTATATCCTTTTAATTCTCTACGCTCATCTTGAGTTAAATCAACATCATTAGTTAAATCTAATCCAATCGGTTTTAAATCTTTAAACTCTAAATCTATATAAACACCTAGCTTTAAAAATACTAATTCTTCAATAAAAGATATTAATGTTTTTTGTCTTGGCTTGGTATATGTATTAATAAATAACTCATAGCTTTCATTTAATGAAACACGAGTACCTAACTGACCTTCTGTTTTAATTCCAAATAATTCGGGATTAGTTACATTATGACCTGTTATAATTTTTTGTTGATAGCGTTTAGATATAAACTCAAATTTCTTATCTAAGTCATCTACATTTAAAGCGCTAATACTTGCAGCTTGACCATCTTTATCAGCGTAGTTAATTACTACTTCACCTGCATTTTCAACACCTGTTAAAGACTTGGTTAACTTATCTTTTATGATACGCTTGTTTTCTGGAGTAGGCTCGCCATTAAAGAAAGTAACTAATGTACCAGCACTAAAGCCTTTCATTACATAGTTACTATTAAAAGTACTTACATCAATATCCGACTTAATTTCTTTTAAAGCACCTTTATATTCTGGTAATACATAAACTTCTTTACGGTTTACTTTAGGTTGATAATACTCAAACTTTAAAAAGTAAGTACCTGCACCATTACCTTGTTGGTAGGCTTTATATTCTTCTACTTCACATTTGCGGTCTGCAAAATCAGAGCTATAATATAAAACGCTGCTATCTTCTGAAAGTCTACAATTAGCATATTGTAAATGGTAATATTCTAAAGGCTTACCACTTAAATCAGTAATAACTTGTATGTAAAAAGCGTTAAATAACTCACAATCTAATGCTAGCTTTCTACCTAATTCTTCAAGTGTTTCGTATCTATTTATTTTATCAGATAGTTGCTCAAAGATTTGTTTTTGTGTTTCATCTTTTGGCACTAATCCATCACCAAATAAGTATCTTGCCTTAGCTCCTACAATGGCGTTATGCTCTGGATGCTCATTAAAGTATCTAATTAGCTCGCTCGGAAACTCGTTATTCTTGCCATATCTCACATATCCTTTAGCCTTATCAACTGATTGTACAGGCTGAGAATATTCACTAAAGGTTAAAAAAGCAATTCTATTTTTAGGATCTATTATTTCAAAATTAGCCATTAAATGTAGGTATTTTGTTTTTATTGTATGTTACGCTAGGTATTGCAGTAGTTGAGCCAATTACATCAACACGTCCAATCTCAACTACATTTAACCCACTTGGATTAGTATTTGAGCTACTAGCTTGTTCGTAAATTGTATATTTATAAGTCCCAACTGTTAAACTCATGTTAGTAGGCTCTATAATTGTAAACTCATTATAACGTACTTTGTTGGGGCTTATATCAGTAGGTATAAAATACACCTTATTGTTAGTTTCATCAGATATAAACTCAAATAAATAATAGGCATTTGTTAGCGTAGTCTTTTCAGATAGCGTTAAAATAACCGTATTTGTTTTGTTTTTTTCGATTAACATTTATACTTTTATAACTACATTTTGGGTAAAAGTGATATATTTGTAAAAAACTAAACTATGACATTAGAAGAACAATTTAATATATTTAAAGAGTGGTTAATTCCACAATTAGAATTTAAAAATGGAGCTATCTCGACAAAGCAATTAATGCCAAATGGTAAAGTAGAATGCTCACTATCCATAACTCTTGATTTAAACCAATTAAAACAATTACATGAATTACAGAAACAAGGCTAAAAAGCTAGTGCGAAAATTTGCTAAAGAGATGAAAGTGGATAATAAAACAGCCGCTCAATTAGTAGCTAGTCATTTATTTAATACAATGGCAGCCGTACATGATAGTGAATTTACGGATGATGAAAAGACTAATTTAATACAAGAATATTTTAACACTCTAAACGCTTTAAATGATGAAACTATCTATACTGATATGCTCAGTAAACAATCGGCTAACTAACTTTTTACCAAACGTAATTAGTAAACTAGATAAGCAATGTGCTAATTATGATGATGTTGAAATTATTACATTAATAGATAATAAACGTATTATGTTAGGCGATAAACGTAATATGTTAATCAATTTAGCGGCAGGTGAATACGTTGTATTTATAGATGATGACGATGATATAACCGATGATTATGTAAGCACTTTATACGATGCAATAGAAAGTAAAGCGGATGTAATTACTTTTATTGTTGATGTATCTTTGAATAACCAACCCTGTAAACCCTGCTTTTATTCTATTAAACATAAAGAAGATTATAATACTGATTACGCTTATTATAGGCTACCTAATCATATCATGTGTATCAAACGCTCAATATGTTTAGATACACCGTACAAGGCTATTATAAGAGGTGAAGATGCTGCATTTAGTAAAGATATTTTACCTAAATTAAAAAGTGAATACGCTATAAATAAAGCACTCTATAAGTATTTATTTAACCAAGCAACTACTGAAACCCAACAATACACTATCCGATGATTGACGTTGTAATACTATCCGATGCTAAAACTAAAGCACTTCACCAAATAACAAAAGATTGTTTAAACTCTTTATTTGAAAGTGAACAACCAGGAACATTTAATGTAACTGTTATTGAAAGTAACTATACAATAGACTATGAAAATACTAATACTATTAATTTAGATATACCGTTTAATTACAACAAGTATATGAATATTGGAGCTACTTATGGCAGTAGTGAATTTATAGCGTTTTGCAATAACGACTTAATATTTCATAAAGGATGGGCTACCGAATTACTAAAATATAGTTTTGATAGCTCAAGCCCTAAATGTCCAATTAACCCACTTCAAAAAGATATGGATTTTTTACACTTAGGTTTTGAAACTTCTAAACATTTATCTGGTTGGTGTTTATTTCTTAAACGCAAATGGTTTGACTATATGTGCGGATTTGATGAAGATTTTGAGTTTTGGTGTGCGGATGATAGTTATAGAGAGCAGTTAAAATACCATAATATAAATCACTATTTAGTATCTACTTCTTTAGTTACTCATTTAGGATCACAAACTTTAAAAACAGTTGATTATAATACCAATGAATATTTAACAGTAACTCAAAAAAAGAAATACATTGATAAATTTAGATACAACCGCTAAGTGCCTTATCAACTTACAAACTCGTAAAGATAGGTTAATCAAAGCAACCAATGAAATAAACACATTCTTTGATAATAAAGCTGTTAAACTTATTAATGGTGTAATTGATAGCACTCCTTTAATTGGTATTGCTAAAGCTCATTTAAACGCTATTAAATACGGTTATGATAATGACTTAGATAATATAATCATTTTAGAAGATGATATTATATTTAGACCTGGAGCTAAGAAATACGCTATAAACTGTTTTAATAACCTGCCTAACAACTATGATATTTTACTAGGTGGATTATACCAAAGCAATGGATTAAAACCTTACAATGAATACTGGAGCAAAACTGAAACCTTTTGTGGTTTACATTTTTACGTTGTAAATAAACAAGCGTATAAAAAAATACTAGATAATTATAATTTTAAAAACCATATTGATAGATATATGGCAGGTGTCGGTAAACTAGATTGTTATGTAGTTAATAAATTCTTTGCAGTTCAATCTAATGGTTACTCTGATAACTCCAAACAGAATTGTAATTATGATTATATGCTTAATGATTTCAATTTACTGTAAATAAAAAAAACAGCCTTACAGGGCTGCTTTCTTTTGTGTAATTAATTTAGTTTAGTTTACAATAAACCTGCTATAATAGTACCATCAACTTTTACAGAACGGTTAATTTCACGCCCTTTTAATTGTAGTTTATTGCCTTGAAAATCACCTAGTGCAACACCTGATTCTAATGTATCAGTAGCAACATCTAAACCATAATCACGACCTAATAACCAATAAGTACCATCGTTTTGTTCAGCAATTACTATTACAGTATTTTGTACTAGCTTACCTAACTCAACTTGAGTTAAAGCATCTAATCCTAATAACTGCATATCTACTGTTTGCTCAACTGAGTAAGTACCGTTTTTAGCATCAGCAGTTACTACCTGTCCCCATGTAGCTACCTCTGACTTTTGTTTATATTCGTAAAATTTGAAAGGGCTTGTTACTGTAATAGTACCAACAACTCCTGCTGTAATAGTACCAATAGTTACCTTATCAAATTCACCAACCAAAAAGCGTTTAATACCGCTTGGTGTTTTACATACTTTAGGTGTATGCCCTTGTGTTAATGAACAACTCATTGTTTTATATTTTTTTAATGTTATTTAAAAAGGGGCTAACTTAATAGCCCCTCATTCACTATGACCATTCGTAAACCGCAATCTTATTAGAGTAAGCGTATGATACACCTAACTTCCAAGCTGATTGGATATAGTACAATGATTTTTTAATTGGATCTTGTTCGATAGTTAACGTTTCTTCTTCATTAGCTAAATCAGTTGCAGCGTATAAGTTACTTAATGTAGTACATACTGCATATTTAGTACCTGTTAAACCTGCAACACCAATTACTTTAATGTGAGAGTTTTCTAAAGGTAACACGCTAATATCGTTAGCATTACCAAACATTGCAGGGTTATACTGATTAGCAGCAGCTAAATCTATTTGATAATTTCTTACAACATCTAATCCAACAAACACCCAGATATCAGATTCATTGATAATCTCTAAAGGGATATTTCTGTAAATAGCTTGTAAACCTGCTCTTGCGTTACCTGCTGTTGCTAAAGGTACTTTAGGAGATGGTGTAGCGTTAACTACATTTACATCAGCCTTAAACAATTTAACATATCCATCAAACCATTTCAATACTGCATTAGATGTTAAAGTAACATCACCTTGCCATACTAATTTTTCTAATTGCAATTTCAAACGTTTTACTTTATCTTCAACAATAGCATCACGTAATACTAATGTATCATAATTTGAGCCTGTTTTTAAGATAGTTCTGAAAACTGTTTGCTCTAATTCTTTTTCGCAAAGAGTTTCAAATATTGCCATTTTAGCAACATCAATACTCATTTGTGTTAAAGTAACTCCGCCTGTTGCAGATAAGTTACAACTATCAGCCTGGATAGTAGGCTCAGCGTTTAACTCTGGTAATTTAGTTGCGCCTTTGATACCGTACAATAAACGGTTAGCACCATCTAATAATTCTAATGTTTTAGCTCCTAAAATCATATCTTTGATGATCGGTGCTGTTTCTTCTTGTGTATAGCCTGTTAAGCCTGTTAATGTATATGCCATGATTTTTTAGTTTTTATTTTTTTAGTTTTGCGATGTTTTCAAATTGTTTGTTTTTGTGGCTAAATAAGCCATTTGGTTTCTCGATTGGTTTTGATGCAGGTTGCTCTATAATAGTGTTAATTGCACTTAGAGTTACACCGATTGTTTTGTTCTGCTCATTTAATTGTGATGTCATTTTAGCTACCATCTCATTTAAACTAGCAACCGTACTTTTAAGAGTTTCAAGATCTGTTTTTACTTCTCCTAATTCTGGCGCAATAACTTCTGCAACTTCCATAGGTTTAAACTCAGTTATTTTACCACCTGTTACGGTTAGCATTTCGCCTGTTTCAAGTTCGTACATACCATCAATTACATCTACAATACCATAAGAAGTGATTTGTTTAATTTCAGTACCTACTTCTAAATTCTCAGCAGTAAATACTAAACCATCTTTAGATTTAACCTCAACCATCATTTTAGTTTCTTCTGGTTTAGTTTCTTCTACTTCCTTTGGCTTTTCAGTAATAACAGAATCTTCAAACTTAACAAGCATCTCCTTTAACTTAATTTTTAAGTCATTAGGTAAAATGTTGTTTATTTCTTCTTTTAAATTCATGTTGTTATTTATTTAGATAACTATTTAAGTGTAAAAAGTGATTAATAATTTTAGAAATTGTTTAGTAAAGCTGTAATTTCGTTTTCTGTTAACTCAGCTGCAGGATTCATTTTAAACAATGCCTCAAGGCTAAAGCCGTTAAACTGCCCAGCTTTAACAGCGTTCCAAATAGTTTCACTTTCAACTTTACAAGTAATAAACCATGTGCCAATAGGTAGCTTTTCAAAACCTACTACTTCTTTAACTCTGTTTTCATTAGTAACAAATGATTCAAAAATAAATACATCACTTGTATTTTTATCAGTATCATGCGTTAACTTTATGCGCCTGTTTCTGTTTTCACTTGCGAACTTTTGAGCGGCATCGTAAATAGTTTGCTTAGTTGCAACTACATAAAACTCTTTGCCTTTATTTTCACGATAGATTAACTTATCAGGTATCATAACAGCACCTGTTATAATTCTTTGCTCTTCGTCATTAACTGCAAATCTCATTTGCATATCTTCACTAGAAAACTTAGCAAATAGCTCCTCATAAGCAGGCGCATCCACTAAAGCAATATCTTCTATGCCGTATTTAGGGTTTCCTGACTCGTCTAATTCCATATAATAAACTGGTATCTTTTCCATAATTAAAATGTTGATTGATTTTTTATTTTTTGTATTGTGTTTTGTGTATCTGTAATTTCAGTTTCAACAACCTGAGCCTTAACTGTAATAGTTGGAGTTGTTTGCGTTTGTTGTATTGTGTTTCCATTGCTATCGAATTGAGTACCGTTAACATTGTTTTGTGGTGTTGATATTGTTGGAGGTGATGGTATGCTTACTGTTGGTGCGCTTGCACTTGATCCACCGCCACCACCTGCACCGCCTGTATATTGACTTGCTGCTATCTTAGCAATATTAGCAGCACTAAATACACCTGCTAAACCTGCTTGAATAAATGGGTAAGCAGGAAACGCTGTTGTAATTGGACTAGCTGTTGCTGTTGTAAAAGCACCCTGTACGGATTGAATACCTAGTACAGTTGCATTAGCTAATTGTAAAGCCTTGTTAACCTTAAATGCTTTTTTGTTTAGCTCTTCCTCTTCTTTACTACCTTTAGTTAAGCTACGAGATTTAAACGCAAAAAACGCATCAGTAACAGCCATTGTAGCCATGATACCTTGTTGAGCTGATGCAAGTTTAGCAGCATCGGCAGCTTTTTGATTAGTAACATCAGTTTCTAATTGTTTTTTTTCTGCTGCTGCTTTCTCTAATCTTCTTCTATCAATCTCATCCTGTATAGCAATATCCGCTAACCTTTGTTCATCTCTTAAATCCCTTTCAACTTGTTTAGCGTTTTTTAAATCTTCAATATCTTTTAATTGACTATCTAAAAACTCTTTATTTCTTCTTTCACTTTCTGCTATCTCAGCATCTCTTATTTTCTTTCTCTCGTCACTTGCTTTTTTTCTGTTATCACTTATCTTTTTATCTTCTGCAATATCAATTATAGCCTCCTGAACTTTAGCGTTTTTAATAGCGTTAAGTTGCTCAGTTAAAAGTTTCTTTTTCTCATCATCTAAAATACCACCGTTACGTACATAAGCAATAGTCTGCTCAATTAATGCTTTGTTAGTATCAATAATTGCTTGCTGTTTAGCTTTCTCTAAACTTACCGCACTTTTACCGCTTGCTTTAGCTACTGCTATTTGTCTATCATACTCAGCAGTCTGATTAGCTAGTGCGTCAGTTGCTTTATCTGCATTTGTTTTAATAGCATCGCCTTGTTTGTCAAGTTCACTATTTGTTATTCCTAAAGCATCGGTTAACTCATATAGAGCATCTTTTAAACCACCGATTATATCACCAACAAAACGTAAAGATTTACCAAGTAATCCACTACCTTGTGATAGCTCATCAAAGTTTTCAATTAAGTAAGTAACACCCTGTACTAATAGTAAAATACCCGTTGCACCTAAAGCAGTTTTTAATCCTGATAAACCTGTTGTAATTTTATCAAAATCTAAGTTTTTAAACCCATCTTTTAACAATCCTAAAGAGCTACTTGCTTTCTCAATTCCAGAGCCTTGTAAAGTTTTAACACTATCTTTTAAGTCGTCAAACTTATCAGTCAATTCAGCAACTTTTTTAGCAGCAGCACCATCACCATTTAATGCTTGAGCTTTGGCAGCTTTTAATTCATTGCGTAATTCCTTAAGACCGTTAACCGCTTCTTTAGTTTTTACTTCTATATCTATTGTTGCCTTTTCATTTGCCATTAGCTACTTTTATTAATTCGTTACTTGATTCTACTATTTTAAAAATAGTGTACATACTGATTAAAGCATCTCTTAACTGCTTATCATATTCTTGTATTTTGCTGTTTTCTTCTATGTATTGTATCATTATATTATCTGCTTATCATAATATTTATTTTAACTTACACATCCCCAAAATGAAGTAGTTACTAATCCAGGAGCTGCCGCTGTTGCAGGTAGTGATGTTGTTAATCCTGTTGTACTTGTACCACCCATTGATGGGGCTGCACCTCCTAACTGACCGCCTGTTTTAGCTGTATTACCTTTTAAAGTTGGAACTGTTGTAGCTGTTACCATACAACCTAAATAATATAAGCCTGAGTAAGTAGTTGTAAAAGTAGATGTAAGTGATAACACTTTTCTACTATTAGCAGCCCATGCTGTTGTAGTATCATTTGTTGTAGCTCTTAATAAATTTAAAGAGCTATCATATAATCCAAATATTTGATTTGTTGGAGTTCCTGCTGCTGTTGTAGCACTCCAAAATGAAATTGAAGTTACTAATGTATTAGCAGGTATATAAATAGCTTGTAAAGATAAACGACCTGTTGATAACACGGCGGTGTTAACTTCATCACATAAATTACGATCAACTGTTTCAAATAACGCACCACTTAAAACAAACTTATTGTTTAACGGTGTAGTGTTAGATGTCGGCTTATTCCACCCTTGACCATCTACATAGGTTAAAGTTTCACCTACTCCTAATATCCCTTTATATAAAATATACTCAGTTCCATTAGCATCAAGTTTTATTGTTACTGTTGCGTTAACAGTATCATCATTATAAACACTTATATAGTCTATTACTCTTTGAGTACTTGCAGCAGGTGCAGGTGTTATAGTTACATCAGTTGTATTATTAGTATTTATAACCGTTCTACCTGCTACAAAAGTTGTTGCCGTTCTATCTCTCCAACTTGTATAGCATTCTAACTGATTAGTAGTGACTGTGCCACCTAATACTACTTGTAAATTATCCGTTGTTTCACTTAAAATTATCATATCTTTTTTTATATTAATCCCTCTGCTTGTTGTTGACTTAATCCACTACCACCGCCACCTGTTGTATCTATTTGTATAACATGGTAGTTAGTGCCATCCCATTGTAAACTAATAGATTCGTATTGAGTAGTTAATACTTTAGTACCAACCCCATCTATTAAATCGATACCGTTATCAATAGTTACTGTATTAACGCTACTATCTATTTTTTTAATATTAAATATCTTAGAAATAACACCGCTTACTTGAGTGCCATTGTTTTGAAAAGATACTGTATTAAGAGCTAAAGTATCGGTTACAATACTCATATCTATTATTATGTTTCTTGCCGTTGCATCCGCTAAGATAGTACCATCTAAAACAGATATATTGTAGTTAGCCGTTACTGTTTTAATCGGTGTTGATTCACCTGTAATTGTTGGTATTACTGCACCATTTATATAAGTTAGATTACTTGTGTTTTCTGGTATTGTAATATTATCTCCAATGATTGTAATATTGTTAGCACTTGCAGGGACGTAGTTATTATCACCTACTACTATGCAATTATCACCCAATACAACACTATTACCTAAGTTAAGTGAATTAGTGCCATTTTGCATACGCTCACTTGCGCCTGTTGGTATATCAGTAACATTTGTAAACTTAGTTACTGTTGGTGTGAATGTTGGTAAATCTAATATCTTAATTAACTCGCACTTTGTACTTTTAACTTCCATTGGGTTATAGTCAAAAATACCATTAACCAAATAATAAGCCCCATCAATAAAATACTTGTTTCTAAATGAGAATAAATAAATATCCTTTGGCGTTAAGTATAAATGTGCCACAATAACCTTACTATCTCGATTAGTTATGGTATCAATTAATGGCTTATGAAATCTATTAAAAAGATTGTTATTAGTAAATGAGCTATTAACAAATGAATAGTAAACATTTAAAGGTGTGCCAAAGTTTAAATCAACAGTAGGAGTTTCAGCATCATCTATGTGTCCTACAAATGGATAGTTATTACTTACTAAATCGGCTGCACCTGCTTTTTTAAAAGTCCATGAGTTGCTAGTTTGCTTTATACCACCGTAATACAATAATCTAATGTTTGGAGTAAAGTTAGTAGCTCCACTTATTAACGGATCTTCTTTGTAAATCTTTGGGACTGCAACACCTAGCGCATAGTTAGCAACTAATGGAGTAGGTGAAAATATAAGCTCGTTTTTCTTTTCTGCTTTTATGAAGTCGTTATCAATATCTATAATCTCAGTACCAAATGTTTCCAAATAAGTTTCCTCATATTTAGTATTGTAAAAATCCCCATCTTTTTTATAGGTAAATTTATACTGCTTACCATCTACTAAGCTAATAGGATTAGTGATAATATCTTTTGATTTATCTATCTTATTTTCCCAATCAACAATACTACCGTTAAAGTAGTCTAGGTACGGCTCAATAATTAAGTTTTTAGGATTAGTTTTGTCTGGCTGTATGTATAAGTTAAATGCCTGGATAACTGATTTAAGAAAATCAACTTGCTTTATGTTTTTAGGCAAAGCATTGTTAACTATCATTGTGTTACCCTCAAGTATTTTTTTGTCAGTAGCTAACATATAAAAACTCGATTGAGTTGCACCGCTAAGTACGGTCATAGTCCAAGTAGGTGTACCAACTAAAAACGGTACGTTAACCGTTGTACCCTCTGTAAATTTATAAACTACTCTAATCTGATCACCTGCACTTAAAAATATACTTCCTGTTGCAACTCCAAACGTTTGAAAGTAATCAGTACTAACATTTAAAGCATTATAGTTTTGATTCGTAACTCCAGGATTATTAGCTAATGTAAACCAACTAGCCCCGTTATTACTTGACTTTTGAATAGCAACATTAAACCGTTGATTACCAGTTTTACAAGCCGTTACTAAACCATTACTGTTAGTTACTCTTATTTTAGTTTTTATTTGAGCCGCTAAGTTATATATACCGTTTTGCGCTACGGTTGCAACTCCTGCTGTATATTGGTTACCTAAATCAAAGAATGGAGCTGTTTCATCGTTAAAGTTAGGATAAACATCTACTCCACTTGTAGCAACTAAATCAGTAGTTAACCCTACATTAAATTGTGAGTTATCTAACTGTAATTGACTTAATGATACGTTGCTAATATTAGGCTCTACAACTATACTCTTAAATTCGGCACTATCTAAAAATGCAGAAGTAAATGTATATCCTTTGGCACTTAATATCTTGCTTACATACTCTCTTAAATATAATTGTGGTAAAAAATCACTTACATTAAATACTGATTCACTTTGTGTTAAACCTCTTTGAACAAAGCCGTATAAGTAACCTTGTCCATTTGTTAAAGTAGTTGGTACGGTTGCAACATCACAAATATTACTCCAACTTGCTAATATCTTGTCACGTGAGTATGTATGGTTGTATGTACTGAAATCTAAGTCAGTTAAATATCCATTTGATATATCGACAAACAAAGATCCACCTTGCCCAATGATATTACAGTCATAAATGATATTCTTATCTTTATTTCTGGTTACTCTTAATAGTTGTAAGTCACCTTGAAACTGCAATAAATTATTATAGTAGTATTTACAAGGCGTTTTCTTATTAACGTTAAAAGTATTAGTTACTACATTATAACTAAATATATTTTCAAATAGTTTATTTGTTGCATTAGTTCCAAATAACTGTATAGTCTTTGTGAATGATGCGTTACGCTTATCTGGCTCTCTTATATCCGCTTGTACGTAATTTAACGACAAAGGTAATTCATTTACCATTGGGTATTCCTTACCGTTTATTTCTAATCTAGTGCTTATCATTATAAACCTCTTTGTCTAGTTTCCATTAATCCTAAATCAACTGTAATAGTGTAATTAAACAACTTATCATTTACTGATTTCTTAACTTCGTAACTACTATCTTTTAATGTACATGAGTAATATAGCCCATCAATTAAAACCCATCTTTGAGGGCTTGTAAACATCTCTTTTAATCTTATTGATTGAGCATCTGTAATCCAATTAGTATTTAACGTTAAAGTGTTTTCTTCTAATGTACTTACAATATGTGATTCTCTTTGAAACTCTCTACTGCCATACTGACCTGTTACTACATTTAATGTATCTTTGTTTAGCAGTACTTTGTTAGTTGTTAAGTTTGTCGTTTCTCTACTTACTTTCTCAAAATGAAATGGTAGTATATTGCCAGTCCTATCTAAATAGTAAATAATATAATCTTCGTATTTAGTACAAATATCAGTAAACACATAACTAAATCTATTTATTCTAGTCGCTGTACTATCAAAAAAATCTACTCTAACCTCATCCCCAACAATAGCACCTGATAAATAGTTACTGTTTAATCTCATAACATAAGTATCATAGTCATATACTTTAGTAGGTAAAGTGCCAATACTATAACCACCGATAACTGAGCCACCTCTGCGTAATTCTACAATAATATTATCTAACATTGTAGCTTGTTTATTTATAAAGTGAAGTATCACATCTTGACCTAATACAACTCTGCTATCTGGCAATAAGTTAGAACTTTCTTTACCTAAGAAAGCAGATTGATAAACTCCAGACTTAAATAAAAACTTCTCCCAATCTTGTAAAGGCTCAATCTCAGTTAAGCAAGCATCAAAAGCATAGTAAGTAACAGTAGTAGTTGATTGAACTATACCACTATAAAACTCTTTAATCTTAAATACAACTTGAGCTGTTTTGCCTGTTGCAACTTCTATAAATGGAGTAGTGTTTAATGGATTAAAATAATGTACAATATAATTTTTTACCCACTCTTGAGCATCAAAAACTAAATGGTTATCAGGTCTTTTATCTATATTCTCTACATAGGTGTTTGCAGTATCTCCATTACAAACTATCTCAACAATATATTTAAAATCAGTTATTGCTACTTGATTAGACAAGGCTGTAAATATCTGCTTATTGTATGCAGGTGTTAATGTGCTTGGTTGCTGTAATACTGTTAATGCCATTATTTAAAATCATTTGTTAATTGAATAACTATATCTTTACCTGTTATTCTTGATAATTCTTTACTTAATACTTGTAAACGTCCATCTGTATAAACGTCTGTAAAAAAACCCTCTGCTTTAGATTTATATCCTTTACTTTTTATTTTACGAGCTACTAAAAAAGCTAATTGTTTTTCTGCTTTAGCAAAGGTTAGTTTCTTTTTTCTTAATACATCGTCACCTTTAACTTTTTTATACTTTATAAACCTACCTAAAACAGTACCGCCACCTTTAGCACTTCTACGGTTAGCCCAATCTTTAATACTATATTGCCCTGTTTGATTAACATTACCAGGCTCTCTACTTTTATCTAACCAGTAATAATAGTTAGGTATCTGAAACCTTAATATAAAACTATCATCTTTATTAATTACACTACCTGCTGACTGCCCAATAGCACCGTAAATACGTGAACTTTTATACCATGATTCTTTACTAGCTAATGATGCTTGTAAATCCTTTGTAAACTTTACGCCGAACTCATCTAATACATTGCTTATATCTTTACTTAATGCCACTTAATGCTTTTTCAAATTTTGCCTTATCTTGTAAATAACTAATTTTATTTAATAACCTAATAACATTCCATTGTGTATAAACTTCATCCCAACTACAACGCTCATTACTACTGCATAAATCTATATTATATTCCCACCCCCATGTAGATAAGAATGAAGAAACTCTTTGTCGGTCATTATCTCCGTCATCTCCTGTTCCAAACTCTTTGCTTGTTTCTCCAAAAATGTTAGTATATGTTTCTCGCATTTCTTGGAATAGTCTATCCAAAAAAAAAGCAGCCCTAAGGATTCACTTACCTTAGTTTTCAATAACAACTTAGATATTTTCTCATGGTTATCTGGCTTGTAACTACCAAACAATGGCACGTACATAACCGCTAAACAATCATTATAAGGTGCGCCTTTCTCAACTAAGCTATAAAAATCAATCAGTTGATTAGCTTTCATATCTTTTAGATTCATTATAGCCTTTAATACTTTGCCACCTACAAATAAATACTTATTAAATGGTAATTGATTAGGGCGGTTAAGATTAGACAGGATAGTGTTAACCTCGTCAATAGTCTTATTAACTGCCTTAGGGTAAGTAATACCTAAAGCGATTGCTATTTTCTTATATCCACGTACAGATGTTGCAGGCTCATTAGTTTCTAAATCAACAATATCAATATACTTTTTTAAAGTAAGGTCGTTAAACTTCATGCTTTTATAACTACTTTTTACCCAAAAGTGATATATTAATCTAGTATGATATTACGTGAGTTGTTAAAGAAATTAAGGGCTACATATCTGATAGCATCAATAGTATGGTTGTTAAAATCAACAGGGGTGTTTATTGATTTACCTGAGCTATCAACAGCCCATTTATAACTTCTAAACTCTTTTATTGTATTAATACTTGAGCGTGTTATATTGATTGTATGTTGCTTTAAAGTATCTATTGAGTTTACAATACTATCCTTACCTTTCTTTGCACCCTCAACATTAAATCCAAATCGGTTTAAATCTTCTATACTTTTAGGCTCTGCACTATCAGCAACTATTCTCATTTGCCTTGTTATACCAAAGTGTGTTAACTTACTAGCTATATCTGAATTAGTTAACCCTGTTTGGTGAATTAACTCATGTATGTAAATTTCACTATTATATCTAAATACTTTAACAAATGTAGTTGGATCATTAGTGAAACCAAAGTCCATTCCGCAACCTATTAACTCAGCTCCTAATGGTATGTCATCAACTATATTAAAGTTCCTAAAGATTAAGCCCTCAATTTTACCTGTTAACCCCCTACCATAAACTTTAAATAACTCAATATCTTTAAATCTTAAAGCCTCAATTTTATCACGTATCTTTTGTGGTACAAATGGATTGTGTCTATGATCTGATATAATTAAACGTGAGCCTGTTTGCCCTATTAATTGTTCATGTACCCAAAACTCAGCATTAGGGTTATAATCCAAATAACTTTGCTTTTTAGTTCTAATATGTAGCTCGTTAAATATCTCTGGAGTAGTACCTTGAGCCTCGTTAATAAATAGATAATCTCTTTTACCACTCTTAGCACTTTGAGATGTTTCATAACTCTTAAACTCAATTATTGAGCCATTAACAAACTGAAATATCCTATCTGTTTTATTATAATCAGATACAAATGTTTTTAATTGTTCACTAGAATTATAAATATCTAAAGCATCTCTTAAAGCGCCTGCCTTTAAGTTTGGTATTGATTCACCTACTACTGTAATAGTATTAGTTTCTTCTACTGCTTTTGTGAATAATACTTGAAGTATAGAATAAGTTTTACCTGAGCTACTACCACCTTGATTAATAATAATATCATCAGTAGCGTTATAGTTTGCAGTAAAAAGTATTGATGATTTAAACATCTAGGTTAATATCCTTTTCGTTGGATGAAAGTGGTATATTTGTATTAACAACTTCTATTTTAACATTACCATTTAAATTAGTATCATTCTTTGTTTCTACTCTGTCACTCATGCCTAATTTATTCTTAGCGTAGAATATCCCTTTACCCTCATTTGCAACTATATCAGTAGCTAAAGAGTTAAATAAATCATCTATCTTTTTTATAGTGTTACTTTTTAACTCATCGTCAGACTTTAACCATTCGTAATAAGTCTTCCGATTCATTGATTCTAACTTCAATAAAGGCAGCCAAATGTTAAGAAAATAAGCTATTGTAGGTATATGCCTATCTCTGACTTCAATAACTTTACCACTACCAGAAACTACTTCTTTAGTATGCGCTAAACATTCTGATATGTATTTATCAGCATAGTTAGGTAATTCAGTTATAAATTCTATTGATTTATTATTTGCCATTATTGACACAAATTACAGTTAGTTTTTTCTTCTATTGCTATTTGCAACTGAGCATTAATATACTCCTGTTGTTTCTGTTGCATCTCAAGCTCTGACTTAGCACAATATAAAAATGCTTTATTGCCAAAGTTAGTTTGATAAAAGCACCATACTTTAGAAGTAGATGGTTGCACCTGTTGAGGTTGTTTAGTTTCTTTTTTACAACTAAATGTTATTAGTAGTAAGATTGTTATTGCTATTAGTTTATCCATATTTTAATTATCTATTATGTAAGCATCAAAACCTGCTGACAAATCAACATCATTTGCAGTTGCTATTGCTTGAAATTTTATAATACAAGGTCCAGAGATTTTATAAGGTATTTCGTAATTTATCTCTAATGATGATGTGCCATTTTGCTGTAATTGTAAATCTAACTTATTAATATACTGAGTTGTTAAAACGTTTGGACTCTCATTAGCTCTTAATTGAATATCTATTGTATTACCTGCTGCACCTGCAACTGAGTTCATATAAGCAAATGTACGAGTAATATAAATACTTTGAGTGCTAGGTACACCATAAATAGCCATCTGTGTTTGCCCTTGACTTGGTGATATAATAGCCGTTATTGTTCCATCAATTGCTGCTGTTGCTGAAATAGTACCCACATTTATGTTAGTTGCTCCACTTTCTAGTACTTTCATTCTATGTATAATAACATAACTGTTAACCGTATTAACAGGAGTAGTACCATTTAAAGTAATATCTTCGCTAGTTTCTGCTGTACTCCATGATGTAAGTCCTGATATGCGTATTGTTTTAGCACCAACACCAACAAGTCTATCACTTGTACTAGTTGAAACTATTGAGTGTATTCTAGCAGTAGTAGGAGCTAACCATATTTGTTGCGTTGGTGTGGCATCGGCTCTGCTCCATACATCGGTGCTAGTAGTTTGAACACCATTAGGAGCGCGTCCAAATTTGTTAACAGTTTTAACGCCTGCTACATTACCACGTGCAGCTTCTAATCCAAATGATTTATTTGATATGTATGTCATTTAATTCTAGGTCTTTTAGTTTTATTTTTTACTTCTGGTACTTCTGATATAAATAAATTATGTTTAGTAGCATATACAAATAGCTCTGCAATTGGGTGCATGCCACCACTACAACTCATGCAATCAGGTACTATAACCTTACTTCCCTCTTCTGCATAAAATAAACGTAGGCAATCTAATAACTTTAAAGCTATTGAATTATCTTTATTAGGAGCATTACGATAATGAACTATTGAGTACATCAAATCATAACATTCCTTTTCGTTTATGTATGCTATTGCCTCGGCTCTAGTCATTTATTAAAGAAAATTGAAAGTTTATAAATAAAGATAGCACACGCAAAGCTAACAAAAATATTGTAATTATCAAAGTACATACAGAATAAAGATAGCCAAAATGCAAGGCAATGTTTACAGTCAAAAGGTTTGAGTTGTTTTATTTGTGTACCTATTGGTAGGTGTTTATTCTCTTTTAAATACCATATCTTATACTTAGCTAACTGCCATTTAATAAAGTAAACAGTATCTGATTCAGCAATGTACGTGCCAATAAATATACATCCAATTAATGCAAGTAGTATCATTTAATTATTTCTTTTAGTTTATTAATTACTCTATTCTTTTTTTGCCTTAATGAAACGTAAGGAA
>JABXJQ010000014.1_pt1 | contig 20490 bp, 28 predicted proteins | sample 7436221 | NCBI WGS metagenome assembly JABXJQ01 (sample SAMN14395755, study PRJNA613071) | wetland metagenome | isolation source: water sample H0 from high-altitude wetland | place: Chile: Salar de Huasco, high-altitude wetland | collected 2015-11-10
ATGGGTATAGTGTGTTGAATTATATTGGTATCGTATGATTTAAGTCAGAATAGTCCCAAGCAAACACATCTGCAAATGAAGACATCAAACTGATATATTTGTTCTTGATCTTTGGTGGCCATGCTTTGGACAATTTTACCAATTTAGGATTAGCAGCTGTTGCGATGTTGACCTCTTCCACACCCTTCTCTGTTGGCTGCAATGTTGGCTTGCGGGCTACATCATCTTGATCAAAGAGTTCTTCTAAAGGTATCAAGCCTTTAGGAATAACGTTATTCTTCAACTGCAACACGTCCATTTCGTTGATCTGCACCTCATCTGTACCATTACCTTTACCATCGTCATTTTCTACATCAATTGAGGTCTCTTTGAACTTGCCTTTGTTTTGCAAAAAATCATCAATCTCCTCATCATCTTGGAATACTTGCCAATATCTCTGATTGTCTGGAATGGTTGGACAGTGCTTGACATGGATTTTGAATTTATTGCTAGAGTTCATTGGGATTTTCAAACTACTTGTTGTCTTGGCAAGAGCGTCAACAATACTATTTTGTATACGAGGCACACATCTCAAGGTATATTCTGAAAATAATTTTAGGATGTCTAGAACTGTATTATGGTAAGCCCGCATCCTAGGATGCTTTGCTTGATATTCGCCTCTGACCTACTTGATAACTAATTCGGAGTTGCCATATACTGAAATCCTCTTAGCATTCAGCTTTCTTAAAATCTTTAGGCTAGTAATCAGAGCTTCATACTCAACTTCATTTTTTGAACAATCAAAAGCCAACTTGTAAGAGCATACCCACACGTTACTAGGCACTTTGTTCGGGGCAGAGAAAGGACTGCGTACCCAAATTCCAATTCCAGCGCCATCATTTCCCACTGCTCCATCGACATCCATGGTCCACAAACCTTCTTCCTCCTCTTGCAAGTGCTGGAAATCTGTTTGTTGTGCCTTGTCTGCTTGTTGTTCATTACTTTCAGTTGATTGCCCAACAATATTTTTCTGTTCTTGTTCTTCTTTCTTTAAAACTCCTCTGAAATTTTCTGTTATTTCCGGAATATCATCTGCTTCTATTAACTGACTATCTATATCATTGAAACTATCTGAATACAAAACAAAAGACTCTAAATCTGTATGTACATAATTCATTGGATGATTTATTGGTTTCTCCTTACTTGTGATCATCTATTTCATTTTTTGTTCCCGATACAATTTCCTCAGTTGTCCAAACACCGAAACGTTGCATAGGAGAAATCTAGCTGTAGTGTTCCTTTCAATTTCGCTACCCAAGACCTGGAAAGAAGCATGCCAAACCTGAGAGGAATATCTGCTACAACAACATCCATCAAAACATTCTTCATTCGGAGTTGATCTAGACTCACAACCAAGTCTTTGATGAATCCTATACATCTTACTCTGCTGGAATCAAATGAATAGAGATCATGGTATTGTCTGGTGATGTCCAGACCAAGCTTATCCATGATAGCCTTGGGCATGAGATTGTGAGAAACTCCGTAATTGAACATGGCATTATGTAACACAAAATCATGCAATCTTAAACTGATATAAAAATGTGGCACATCACTATCAGGGGACTCACCATTCGACGCTGGCCCAAAAATCATTTCAGGTTGATCATCTTCAACATTCACCATGTTGGACATTGGGTCCAAATTCAACATTTTAGATACTTGTCCTCTATAACTGATGTTCTTCATTATTTCAGTCAATGGGATGGATACCTTTAATTTAGAAATCTCATTCTCCAAATTAAAAGCGGGAATCTTTTCTACCTCTTTGACTGGGATTTCTTTCCTTTCCTTTTCTTTTGATGCAACTTGCTGATGTGATTGTTCTGCTGATGGTGATTTGCTGCTCTCCAAAGCAACCGCCTCCTTTCCTTTCCTTTATGCAACTGATGAATCATTCTTTGATGCTTCAACATCCTTCCTTTTCTGAATTGGTTTGACCGTCACACCTATGTTTCTAAGTGAATATCGCTCCTGCTGGGTGGACAAAGCATTGATATAGCCTCTTTGGTACTCATCTGATTCTTCCTCCAAGACGGTGTCTCTTGCTAGAATGAAATCTACATCTTTGTGTATAGCCGAACTCTCTGCATACTCCTCATCCTCAATGAGATAAATAGGCAAAACATTAGGAGTAAAGAGGTGATTTTCTTCACCTATTATATTCCCGTCCTCATCTGATTCTGGTCCATGCACAAAAAAATTCTGCAAAGGTGTCTGTACTGGCTGTTGTGTTGTCTGCTCTTGGGCTCGCTGATCTCTCTGTCTTATTCTATATTGTGGTTGTTGTTGACCACGAAAGTTAGGATTTCTAACTTGTGGCTCCAGTTTGTCAAGTTCCACCCTTTCAAGCATCTGCTCTACCTTCCGAAGTAGGTGATCTATCGAGGAAGATTCTTCTTTTACGGTGACCTTCTTCTCTGCCTTTGCTCTAGCTCTCTTGGTTAGCAGATTTGCTTCAACGCTGACCGTTATCTTTTGCATGTCTTCCATTGCGTCCGATTTTCTTTCTCTTAATTGATAAGCCATGTCAGCATCAAAACCATCCGGGAACTTCACCATGGCTAGTCCCATAGGTGGCCTTAGATGATTTGGAATTTCGTTATAAACTAAATTGAATCTAATGCAATAGTCTTGGACCGACTCACCAGCGTTTCTTTTGATTTGCTCATATTCAGCCAGAATTTGAAGAGGATTCTTTTTCACTTCCCAGCGGTTTAAAAATTGTCCTTGTAGGTCAGCCAAGGTAGCGATACGTGCAGCCGGAAAACCTATGAACCATTTCCTCACTTCACCTGCAAATGTCTGTACAAAGAGTCTCATTTCCACATTCTCCGCATCAATCTCATGAAGTTCATAGAAGTCTACCATTCTGTCCACATGTTGCTGAGAAGTAATGTTGTTAGGAGTTCCATAAAAAAGGGGATTTTGCTTTGATAATATGTGGGCATATCATCTAAAACTTGAGGTAGAACAAGGGGTGCAAAACGGGCAACCATCACTCTCGGTGGATTTGTCCTCGAAGGTGTTGGAGGAGTGTGCATAGTTTGTAGGGGGCTAGCAATTGGAGTTTGAAGCTGAGCTATAATGTATTTATCAATTGATCGGTTAGCCCTTTCCATCTCCAAGTCTACAAGAAACTGTGGATTGTTGATAGTAGAGTCAATTGCCCTTTCGGATTTGGTTTCAAACAACGATAGTTCAAACTACTCATCAAACTCTAGCTCTTCAAGATACTCAAAAATGTCGGGGCATGAATGGGATTTGAACACAAGAGATATAGAGCTTTCTTGATGACAAATTCGTGAAATCAAATTGGGATTTTCGTAGATGTGCGGAAGATCTGGATCTAGATTAGCTCTGGTATATCTTCTAGAAGCCAGCGTGCTATTGAGAAAAATCAAAGGACACAACCAACTTTACTCAGCCTATCAAATCCTAAGCTTATCATCCGGAAGCTTAGAATTATCAAGAAGTAAGGGGATTGATTTCTTTCCCCAGTGGAGTCACCACTATGTTAGCACCTAAATCTGCCTTAGGCTGAAGGAAGGAAAAATTCAAGGTAACCACAAACCACGCTCAGTCTGGTAGTTAGCCCTACCAGAACAGGAGAGGGCTCTCTCCAAGTCATGCTCAGTGAATACTTAAAACGATATGGTCTAAGATGACTTACTATGAAATATTGATCTTAGGCTAGTAAGTGAATATGGATACAGGAAACGATTTTTATGAATGACTGTGTTTTTGGGATGGTATGGGACCAACGGACAGCAATGAGCAGAGGATGAAACACAAAGGCACAGATTACTTCGTGAGGCAATACAGGCAGAAAGTCTAGCAATTTACTTTGAAATAACACAGAATGGAGAGATTGCTTAGGAGGGTGAAAAGGGGATATGCACATGAATCCTTTTCAACAGAAGAAAGAACAGTGAACATGAAATTTTCCCACAGGCAGAGCAATCAAATTGAATTCTACCTTGTTTAACTTAGACAATTTCACTGGAAATGAATATGAAATGAACCATGAAACATAACGAAATACATATGAAACATAAGAAACACATTTGCTACACTCACAACCACATGAATCTCATGAAACAGAGTCGTTGCCTTTCATTAATCCTCTATCAAAATATACAATGAAGAAACATAGTTTCTTTCCCACAGTCTCCTAGAACTTACAAGCCAACCAACCCTTTGCAAATAGTTTGCATACAATATATAGAATGTGCCATGAGGAGATAGAACACCCAAGGGTTGGTGAGTTACTCGAATCATTACAAAATGGAGCTGGAAAGCCAATCATTAGCTACAGGTGTAGCGTTACAAAGATGACAAATGGCTTGGGTGATTGTTTGCCTTCCTTTGCCACTTGGATAGAACCCAATATAGAGTGAAAATACTTTGAACTTTTCCTTATGTGCCGAAAAAGTGAAATGTAGATGAGCATGCCCACTTGGATAAGTCGCGAATCGAAATTTCGCGAGACGGAGGTGAATTGGGCCTTTTTCCTTATATGCGCCGCACCTGTTTGGAGGTTTCTTTGAGGCACTTATAGGAGTCCAAAATGTGCCCAAGTGTGCTTGTTCGAAAGCCTATCCGATCTACTCTCCAACCCAAGTGGAATTTTTGAATTTGGTGTTCATTTGCCCCTCCAAATCTTCATTCTCCCAAGACTGCTTCCTGTGTGTCAAAATAGGGGCTGAGAGGTCATGTTTTGGGTGTTGTTGATCTCTTGGAGACTCAAATCATGCCCAAATTTTTTGTCCAAGCACCAGTAGTCATGATTTTACATGCTGAATCCAAAAATGCAAGCCATTTCCAATTTGGAGCTCCCAATCCTAAGCGTCGTTCCAGTGGCGCGACGCACAGGGAGAAAAAACCTGTGTTTTCACCAAAAAGTTACCATGTGACCACAATTGACCCAAATTTCTTGATATTTTGGCTGGAGGTTCTCTAAGAGGCATTATTCTGGGCCACAGAAGCTTCAACCAAGATTCGAAGCCAATCTTGCTCTTTTGCCTCTTTTGCCTCTTTTGTTGCTTTGCTCAATTTTGCCTTCAAGCTCCTTATCCGGGCCTTTGCACTCGTGTTCTATGCCCTGTAATAATAAACCATCCACCTCAGTATGGTTTTATCTATGTCAGCCTTCTCCAGCAGTCTCTCAAGGTTGATGTTGATCCATTCTAGCCATGACTCACGATCATTGTTGATCTCTTGCTCCAAGGTAGTGAGCTCGATCCTCCTTTGTTGGGCAGCTTGTCGATTCTCACAGATGTTTTGCAGCTCCATGATCTCATGCTGGTCCTCAAGATATTTTTTCCCCTACTCCAAATACTTGATGATCCATTTGGCCCTCTCCACATTGAGTGACAAGTCTTGGATCTCCGTGTTCTGCTCCTGAATAGTCATCCTAAGTTGGGCACTCTCCACATCTGCATCATCATCCTGAATCAAGATGAAATCAGCCTCCTGTTCACCTGATGGCCCCTCATCATGCATGGACCTCTTGCCCTTGTCCTGTACCTGTGTAGTTGATGCCGAAAGCGAGGCCCCTTCCACCCCGGGTGGAGATAACACTCGCTTTGCTGCTGCAGACAAGTGCCTACTACCTCTCTGATATGTAATGAATATTGGCATAGTAGTGGTCTCATGGTGCTCATACTGATGAGAAGGACCACCTATCTCATGCTATGGCTCTGATAGTACCTGTGAAGTGCTGAAGAGGTCACGGGAGATGAAGTCCTCCCAAGCAATGCCCTGCAATCCCAACTGATGATCCACCAAAATCTGGATAAGAGCAAAGTGATAAACACTGTTAAGCTGCTGCTGAGGGGTCTTATGCTGCATGAAGGTGTTCATCCTCTCTATGTTCCTGCATATGAAAAATGGGAGGTTCATCATCCTCACCCTGGTAAAGTGCATGAGCAACCTGATGTGGTAGGCATATAGACGAGAGAACCTCCCCTCACAGCTGAAGTATTTCATGAGTGGAGCATACTCATCTTTCAAATATCTGAATGGGAAGACTCTTGTGAGCTGACTCAAGAATCTGGTCTTAATGTAAGGCTCATAGTGTTGCCTATCCACATTCTTCTTCTTATGCCACTGTTCTCCAACATTTGGTATGCCTGTTGCCACTGAGATAGTTTCGGGTGTCAATGTGAAGGTGACCCCAGCCAAGATAGACTGACCTCCATGTAGGTGAAGCACAAAAATACGGGCCAACTCATGATGAACTCTAACATTATCCACCCTTTGAAAAAATTCAAAACATGCTAGGTGCTAGAAAGATGACATGGCAATAGGTCATGCTTTTAATTCAGTGAGGGTAGTGGGCTCATCCCTAACATGTTTTCCACTCTTGTGATATCTCCTAGGAGTCTGTTCTTCCGAGGATGAATCGCTTTGTGTCTCCATCTCGTACTCTGATGAATGCTCTGATGCCATGATTGTTGTGTGTATTGTACTTGGGTTGCCCTTTGATGATGGTGTCAAGTTGGGTGCTTTTGTGATATCTGCCACCAAGGGGAACGATGAAACAAAAGGGAGTATTAGGAGGGGAGTGATGTGATGGGAATAGGGGTTATGGGGAGAAGTTCGTTTAGGGGCATGTAGGGGGTTTGGGTATTTGATAGGGTAGGGTTTTGGGGTTTTGACAAGGTAGGGTTTTGGGGTGTTATGTCGAAAAATAAGAGGAGGGGAAAGGGAATAGGGTTTGGTAGTGTTTTAGGGTAGGGAGAATAGGAAAATGAGAAAGGGAGGATAGGGAAAAATGGTAGGTGAGGGAAAAATGGTGGGTGAAAATGGAACCTTGGCCTCAATACCACAATTATGCAACCCTAGCAACAATGGCCGTTGGTGTTTTCTTGAGGTTGATTTTATGAGTTTTGTTGCATTCAAACATAGCCATAAACCACCATATCATTTATAAACTTTGATGAACAAGTCATGTCATAGAGCCTACCTATCAATTTGTGGGGCGTCACAAGAAATTTGAGGAAATTTGGAATAGTTTTGGCCCTGTGTGGGTGCACCCAGTGCGTCGCGCCCTCTGTGTGCGTCGCACCCCTGTGTATATGCGTCGCGCCCCTGTGTATATGCGTCGCGCTCCTGGAAACTGCCTCCAACTCACTCCAAACATGCACTTTGCCTCTCAAACACTTTGCAATGTTTCCCTATGCACTTGATTTGCACAATGACTTTGATTTTGGTGGAAACTTGTATATAAAGACTTGGAAGTCATGGGTTAAATTTTTGCTTCTTCAAAAACCCATTTTTCTAATGTTATGTTTTGACACTTTTTCACTGACTTAAAGCAACACTAATTTTCACTTTTCCCTTTGAAATTTTAGCTCAAATGATGAAATTTTCGGCACTCTTTGCAGGGATTACACGACGAGACATTTGGCCACGGAAACCATGACTGCACTTGAAGAAATCAATTGACGACTTTTTTGCAAATTTTATCACAAATGACACTGTTTGACTTTTCTTCAAAACAGAGTTTTGAAGAACAGTCGAAGTCTATCAGCATGACGATGAAACTCTCTGAATCATAACTGTGTAAGGGCCTCACTCTAGCCTGCATGGCTTTGGTTGAAGACCAAATTGATGAATCCCTAGACCTAACTATCGAAAATGACTTTTGTCCTTTAAAGGACCAGACCTTGACTATCATGGACTTTGGTGATCATTGACAAAATACCTAAGCCAGCAGGAGCCAAACATGAGGGGAAATGACTAGCATGACCGTTTCCGTCAGATTATGGCATGCCCCTAGTGGAATGCAGCTGAGTGAATGGAGTGGGACACCTAAAAATGAAATGCATAAAGAGTTTTGATCTCTGACGGAGGACTGACCAAACTGACTCTAACAGAATGATCAGTCTTTGCTTCTCTATCTTGATCAAAACTTAATGGTGATTGATTTAGATCAGCCTCTATATTTTCTGAAATATCATTAATACCAAGAGGGAAAGAATTACCATCATTAAAAATATCAGGATAAAGAGAGAAATGTGATTCTGAAACAATGCTTTTAAAAATGTCTTTGTTTGAGATTTCATGTGCATTGTGCTCATCATGGAAGGATTCAGAAATTTGTACAACTATTTGCATGCTATTGTTTACCTCGATTTTTGCTTGTACTTGCTGATTTGCAATCTGGTCTTCTGAATTTACCTACGAGTTGCTTTCGAGTTTCACGGTAACTCTTTCTCCAAAATTGCTGCTATTGTCTTCTTGTATTTGATCAGAAAATTTTTCTAAGCTTTGTTAAACCTCCTCATCACAATTTATTGGCACATCCCAATTGGATTTCTCATTTGTGTTGGGAGGGAATTGAACAAGGTTTGGACTAATTTCATATGGATCGAGGATAGGAGGTGGAAAATAATCATGTTCAAAGCAATCTAGTGATTCTTCTTTTATGAATTCATTTTTGACATTAAATTTCAAACAATTCAAATGAAATTGAATATTAAAATCTCTAATAGATTCATTTTCTTTTCCTAGATACTCAATCTCATCATATACCTAATCGTAATCATAATGGTCAAATTGACAAACGAAAATTGTGACAAATTGATCCCAGCTGTGAATTGAGGCAACTGGAAGAGTTCTACACCAATTCCTAGCTTCTGCTACGAATGTGAGAGTAAACATTCTGCATAAAATGCCTTCATCAATTCCTTGAAAATTAGAATTTGAAACATTTTGAATAAATTGAAGGGCATGATTAAAAGAAGAAGAATCTTTCTTACCATTGAATTTTTTCTGAGACAAGAGACTTACCACTTCGAGTGGAGTATTGGAAGATGCACGTACATGGATACAACTCCAAATTGGAAGTTTAAGAGGAGCCATCGTAAATAAAATGTTAAAATTGAAAACACTCCATCATACAACTTATTTCAGGCCCTCCTTCTAGCACCAAATATGTTGAAGCCCCAAAAATCGGGTCAGCAACAAGGGGGATACCCACCCAGTCCAAACCTTGGTTGGCAGCTCCGTTTCTGTTTGGTATAGCGGGTTCGACCGGGGATAATGGGACCAATTTCCCAATTTTTGTGTGTGTGTAAGATTGATTGATGTTCCTGGATTTAAAATTTCTAATTGCGATGATCTACTTCTAATTCTAATCTAATGACATTTAATTGTATTCTAAAAAAAAGCAACAACATGTAAATCTATACTAACCCGGGGTATGAATCTTCTATTATGCGATCTAAAATGATTTCAAATAACAATTGGTAATAAATATCATTCAACTGTTATAAGAAAAGAATTCAATATAAATGAACTATTCACATAAAAAGTTAAACAAAATAGTTGTGAAAAACATATCGCATAATAAGCTATTCATATATCAAGCATAAATAAATAGCTATCATCGTACAAAAGTGCCAAAAGATAACTCAGGCATTCAAGCATTAACATATAAATAGCTGAATTTAAATATCACTGTAACACAGGAAATAGAAACAGTTAAGAGATAAAAGTACCATTTATAACTAGTTCTACTCATGAGCTTCAAGCGATAGCGATTTATCTCTTCTCAATCCAACATCAACTAAGAGTACAGAAGTGCAACATCAGTAGCAGATATCAGATGCAAAAATCAATAAATCATGTTCCATTCATTCACCAAAACCTCCTCGGAGGGTGCAAAAGTGCATGTTCTGAGGACAAGTTTTTGATAAATTTATGGACCCTTATCCATAGAAAGATTCAAATCTTTATAAACTTGAACATCCTCATTATCAACCTGTGTGTTTTCAATGTGTTTTGCTCGAACTTGCAAATTTTTTGCCAAATTAACATTGATAAATTATGCTTGCAACTAGGATTTATAGACATAATGATCTTCTCCTTCTGAATCAATCCATGAACCTGTAATAAGGAGATACCAACAGAAAATAGCCCTTTAGGTTTCTTGGTTTCCTTTTTTCCTGTAAAAATAATATCTTTACTAGGTTTTTTGGTTTCCTTCTTCCCAGTATGAGACCATTTGTCCAAAAATAGTTTTTCAATTTCGTGAGCATGACATAACTTCAGAATCTTACTGTCAAGTTATTTCCACCATATAGCGGCCTCATCTTTCAAATAATACCCTATTTTGTCCTTCCAATACCCTGGGAAGTCAACCTTCTTTTCTCGTATAAATTTTTCAATAGTCGGCCCATCATTTTTCCCTGAAAACATATTGCTAGAAGCAATGAAGAGGGTTTTGAAAAAAAATCACTTACTTGGTGAAAATTTAAAATGGCCATAGTTCGGTCAATATTTCTCAGAATCCTTATTATGACATGTTTTTGGAAATGGAACAATCATTCTGCATCTACTTGTGTAATAGAAATCCTGACCTAAGCATTGGAATTTCATATTCGCGCTGCAACTATCTCGTCGTCACAAAACATTCTAAAAAAAGAGTTGATTTTAAATGAGTGATATATCCCTCAGCTGGACTCCGATTCAACTATTTTTTTTTTAATTGAGTAATTTTTCAAGGGGATCTTAGATCTGCAATTAGTTTCTAAAAAATCCCCATAAAACTACAAAAATTAACTGGAGATCCACCATCCATGAATTTTTGTCAAAAAATTTCTGCAACACAGCTGATTTTTAAATCAGCGATATCTACCTCATCCTGACTCCGATTCGATCGATTTTCTTTTTGAAATTTGGTATTTTTTTCAAAAAAAATCTAGATCTGCAATTAGATTCTGAAAATTTTCACCCAAACTTACATATCTAATCTGCAAACTCGCAGCCCAAAAAATTCCTGCAAAAAAATAAAAAATAAAATCTTCGCTTTGTCCAAGAAAGTGCTCTGATACCACTTGTAATAGATCTGACTTGCAAATATGAGATAAAGAAAATATACCCAAAAATAACAAGAGATAAATAGATAAACTTCTCTTTATTGATCAAAACCTTGAGGTAAGGTAACACCATACAATCACTCCTTAAGGAAGGAGAACACTCCACAAACCATATGCTTGTTCATACAATATTCTATGACATTTCTCCATGGGGAGTCTCTAGCCTCTATATAGGCCTCATACATATAATACCATGGTTCATTACCATGGTTCCCTCAATACCATACATCTAATACCATGGGCTTATCACATTATTGCTAACTACTTGTGGTCCCTTACATGATGCGGGTTAACCACTTTATTTATTAACTATGACACATCCCATTATTACATTATTCCCTCAGGTACCTCCCTCTGTACCCCATTCTACCCCCCCTAGGTATACTATAGAGGACCTGAAAGTAAAGACCATGTTGATGGGTGTTGTAGTGAAAACTTCATCTCATTTCGCTCCAGGTCCATAGCAACAAGCAGTTGTGTGTGATAATATACTGATTGGGAAGCCATTGCTTATTGCATTTTTTCCATGACTTTCCTATTGTTTTCCTCAATGGCCATTTCAATAGGCCAGCTTGATCTAGTGGCAACAACACCTTCCTCAGTATCCGGGACTGTTACCTCTGCAGAAGATGAAGTTGTAGCTGGTGGTGGATCCTCTAATATCACCTGAAAACCCAGTTGCTCTGGCCCTGTTTCCACTAGCTTGGTTACAAAAACTTCTTCTTCTTCAGGGTCTTGGATTCTAGCCTTTTTATTTATTCGTGGTTCTTCCATCTCAATATCCCCAGCTTGGTCAACAATCCTCTTTGATGCTTTATCTGTTGTTACTGGGGATTCGGTCTCCATTCTGTATTAAGAGGCCATGAATCAAAATTAGCTTTCCATTCAATTTCGGGCCTGGGCTGATGTACATAAGTTGATTCTTTTATCTTTTCTCTCCTTCAGGCAATGACACCCTTGGGATCATAGTGTCAGGTGTCTCCTTTGTCAAAATCCATTGTTTCAAGTAAAGCCTCAACTATTTTAAAAGCTTGTCTTGTATTCACCACAAAAGGACCCACAGGATATCCCATTTTAAAGATATATCCCTTCTTTGCAGGAACGAAATGGGGCAGGTCTACATTAAGGAGTTGTCGAATAAATTCTAGGGCAAAGACTCTCATGGGCATGAATACAGGCAGGTGGTAGGGACGAAGCTCACGCCATAAACCCTAATCTCTGTGTAATTCTCATAAAGGGACCAATGTCCTACCATAGTGTCTTTACTAAGTTGGAGAAGCTCTTTTTGCTAGGGGAGGATTATGGGTGGAGAGATCCCATGGATAATCCTGTACGCAATGGTCATATAGGTTGAGATGAATTGAGAGTACCCACCAACGAGGGGTCTTCTCCTGACAAAAATATTCTAATCGAAGACGAAATTCCTTTGCTTGTTGCAAGAAATCATGCTAAGACCCAAACAATTGAACTCTTCGATGTGGGTGTATATAAACAAGTAAAACAAGAGTGAATAATAGTGGAAATAAGAAGTGGTGGGAAAGTAATGAAGCTAGAAGCATATGGCCATAGACAGGTAAGACAATATATCGAGCAAACAACCGGGCTGCATCATTTGGTGTAAAAATCCCAAGACAACCTTGTTGGTCATCTTGGCACTGTCTCCCCCAATAAACACACAATTACAGACAGAATGGGCTAAACAAGATCACTAAAGAGGGTAAGTGAGAAATGTTCATCAGGGGGCAGGGATTGCACTCCTGGAGCTAGGATTTTCCTCAAGAAGGACTGTTGTTCATCAGGGGGGAGAGTAACAAAATGATGGGTCAGGGTAATGTCAGTAAATGACTGCATCATAGGAGAGACAGGGAAAATTAGGGTTTTCTGAATCAACTCGGGGGTTATTTCAAGTATTTTAGTTCCTATTGACCACTACGTGTCAATGACCCATAGCAGTACAACCCCTTTTTTTGCAAAAGGGATAACGCCTGATCGACGTGTCTGTGTCGTTCAACTATCATCATCAGCGTGATCATCATGTTATATTGTAAACCCTTTCTGCATGTGTAAATAATCTTAGCAGATCTGTGTCGTGTATGTAATTGCCTAGGTAAACCTAAATTTTTGGTGACGTTCTACATTCAGGGAGGTTTTTGTCTCACCGATCCATTCTCGGATGGTCGGCAGAGTTTTCCTTCAGCCTTCCCCAAAGCTGGAGTGAATTTTGTCACCAAGATCTTAGGCGAGTCCTAGTGTTATAGATCGAGTCTGTGTAAAAGTGATTTGGGAATAGTCCTAACTATTTGGTTAGGTAATTTTATTACAAATTGCTTGATCTGCTAGATTATATTTTGGTGTCACAAAACTTGATAGTCTATGAGGGTCTTTTGCAAATGGGATTTCCCCCTTGAGATGTAAAAAATGTGAAAATCACGATGTAAAGGGTCTTGAGGGCTGGAAAAATAATTTATCCCCTCATAGATAATTAATTAAATTTTTTCTAGAAAAAATTAATTAAAATCTTCAGCCAGAAATTTAATTAATTATAGATCCTAGGTAAATTTAAATTTTTTACAGCAAAAATTCTTGGGTCCTTTAAAATTCAAATTTTAAAAGGTCTCAGGACTAAGGTAAATTAATTATTTTGCTAAATTTTAAGCCTTTGGTCCCTGGGGTTTAAGTCAAAGTCAAATTTTTTAGGAGATTACCTCAAAATTTTTATTTTTGAGTTAATTAAAATGCATTTAATTGAAAATTTTGAAACTTCCTCAATAATTAAAATTTCAACCGATGAGATTAAAATAAATTTTGATCCTCATCAACGGTCAAGATTACTTTGGCAAGGATCACTCGAACTAGCCATGGGAAGATTTATCTTTAAATAGGAGGTCAACTGTCAGTTGAGATCATCCAATCTCTGGATCACGTACTAAGCTCTCTTGTATACTTTTTTGAATTAATGAAAAATCTTTGGGGTTTCAACGTGCTGTAGTGTTCCTCTTCATGAATTTATGGTAAAATTGTTTTAATTTTTGCTTAATATTATGTGAAAACTATCTATCAATAGCTGTCTCAGAATAATCTGAATACAGGTATCCTATTCAGTTTGTTGGATCTAGGGTAACATTTTTAATTTTGATTGAAGTAGCAGGTATCTCTTTTTCTTCATAATTTTATTGTTGTTCTATTTATCTACTTAATTTGATGGTTGATCTAGTGTTTGCAGAAGATCTCTCAGGTTCTCATTGAGCATTTAGGGATCTCTGTTGGACTAGCCAACTCTAAACACATATTTTCTAAAGAGCCTACTTCATATAAGCCTCAGGATTTATCTAACGATAATCTTTTTTCTGCAGATTGTTTTTTGGGCTAGTACCTCTCTAAAATTTCAAAATCTTTTAAATATTTTGTGGAAATTTTGATAGACCTGGCTATTAAGAGCCTTAGATTTTCAAATCTGGAAGCGGAGTTGGACCCATACTCTTCAGATCTGATAGATCTGTAAATTATTTGTATAGATCCGTTATTTACTTATGTAGATCTGAAATTTTGTAACATAATTTTGAATTTTAACACTTGGGATTTTTGGATTTTCTCTATTTTTGTACATATTGGGTATTGGGTTTCTCTCTTTTCACTTGTGCAGGAATAGATCTGAGAAATCAGCCAAGAAAATCTTCAAATCTGAGCTAGATCTAGACCTTGCAGGGAAATATCTGGGCTCAAAGATTGTGTGCAGGAATAGATCTGAGAAATCAGCCAAGAAAATCTTCAGATCTGAGCTAGATCTAGACACTTGAGGGTAAGATCTGGGCTCAAAGATTGTTTGCAGGAATAGATATGAGAAATCAACCAAGTAAATCTTCAACTCTGAGATTTTTCAAGCAAATCTGGGGGTTTTGAGACAGATCTAGGCACTGGAGGGCAATATCTTATGCCCAATCTTTTTACAAGGCCAACCATTAAATATTTTGCAATAAATATTGATGTAGCAGTCCCCCAGCATAGAACATACTTAGCCAAACTGATGTCAGGGTTACCCAACATATACCCACAGTATGCATTTAACACAATAATGCATCCACAACTGTCCCAGATGTCTGACTCTACATTGGAGTCAAAACTTCATACCATAAATGGTCAAGTGGCCCTCTTATAAGTTCCTTTGCATCGGAATTTCAATCACCCCGCCTGAAACCTTTATCGGGATTACATGAACCCTTATAAGCCTTCTTTATACTCTTTTATTAAAGGTTGTCTCAAACCTTCCTTTCGTAACTTTACAATCCTTTCCAAAGGAAATGCCGCAAACATACTCTTTCTCAGCCTTCCTTACAGTTTCGCACAGATTCTGAGGTTAAAACCTCTATTGCAATCACAATTGCTATCGGCTATCAAGACTTCCACAGGCCTTACCATGTATGTGGTTCATCACCCCTCATCCGACTCCAATATAACTATCGGAAGTCGTTAACATAACATTTAAGCCTTAAAAAGGCTCGGCCACACTTTACCGCAATTAGAAAGGAATTTTGCTCTAAACCGCATACACCGGACTTCAAACTCTATATATTCGCATCCATATCGTCATCGGGTCCACCTCCTCTACGCTACCTTCGCGCTCTCTGATAAAATCCGACGCCCGATCGCCGATATATCGCTATCACGATATCATAACTCTGTTAAACATCGCCATTGATCTTTACACCTCTGATGCCCGATTGCGATTCAAATCGTGACAGTTGATCTGGCCATGATCAAACATTCCACGATTAATGGTGCACATTCATTGTGATTCTTCAAGACTTGATTGTGATTCAATCTCAACCGCGGATCTTCGAAATCCAACAGTGGTTGAGCGCTAACTCTTCACGCTTCTCTGTCCGTCCCTTTACTTAATTTTTTTCCTCATTTTCTTCAATCTTCAGCATAGTTCGGGTTTCCAAGGGTTCTAGTCCTCACTGTTTCTATTGGGCCACTCTCTTCTGGCTCAATTCCTCATACTCCCTTGATTGCTATCACTTCAAAGCAATTCTTAATCCTCCCAGTGGATTCAACAATCCGTTATGACTCACTTGGAATCGTTCTTCTCTTCTACGTGTCCTCTGAACTCTGCCTGTAGTCTCCTATAACAGAACCTACGAGTTCAAACTATAATTAATCAACACTTAAAACACGCATTCCATACATTTTGATATAGTCAGGAAAACTCTACATATATTAATGTAAAAGCACAGTTTACACCAGAGACACCTCGGTCTCACACAGGCCAGATTCTCAACATTAGTGGCCTCTTCCTATCGAACGCGCAGGTTCACTTATTTATAAGAATGCATTAGATTGGATCATTGGAGGATCTGATCACCCCTCTAACAAAAGCCCTAAAGCTCTCTGCATGCATACATATGTGGCAGATAGTTCTCCTTGAGACTTTCTCTATTCCATCTTTTCCTCTGTTTTAAAACAGAAAAGCCCCCTGATTTGTTAAATGGTCCACAGCTATTCTCCATTTAATGGCTAAAAACTCTCTCTTGTTCCTAGAGAGTTGGCTTTGACTTCTATCACTCATGTTCTCATTTATTTATTTTGAGAACTTTTACATATTCTCCCATTATCTAATTAAATCACACTTAAAAGCCTAAATATTACATTGACTTGAGACTTAGGAAAACTATTTCCTAAAATGCATGACCCCCTATGTCTACTATTTACAATGATTTTCCTTGGGCTGAACGCTCCTACATCAGACTCCCAAAGTAGAAAATATTCATGATCTCCTGATCATGTGTCTTTTGGTCTTTGTCTTCCTGTATCCCATAGTTTGTTCTATAATTGTCCAGATGCCTTGTACCTTTGCTGTTGTTGTATGTCTGTTGTCTTTTTCTTCTTTTCAATCAGATTCAACTTCTGATTGATCTTGCTTGTTGTTGTTACCATCTTCCTCCATTTGAATTGCTTCATCATCTGCTGCCACATTTCTTCAATTTCTATGTCCAACATATCTTTGAACTAGTCCATTTTCTATTTTGTATTTATGTCTCTTTCTCTTTGTTTCAGGTTACTGTTCCTGTCTTCTATGCTGACTTCTCTTTTACTTGCTTCATTCTTTGGTTTACTTGCTTTGTTTTATGCCTCCCTATCATCCTTACCCTCTTTCATGATTAAATCATGGTTGTTCAGCATTCTTTCCAGCAAATTAATTTCTCCATTCCATGGATTGATTTCTTCAACAGAATTATCTTCTTCTCTTATCTTTATTTGGTTGTTCACTTGTACCAAATCTCCTCCAACATCTGCAACAAAACCTGCACACTCAAAACACTTGTTAAAATAAAAAACATAAGGTTGTTGTGCCTTATTTCCCTTTGGCAACAATTTAGTTTGTTGCTCTGTTTTCTCCTTCTCCTCTGTCAGCACATCAGTATGTTGATTCGAATTCTCAATGGAATTCATCAGACTGTCAGTTAGTCCCTCTTACACACCATCTCTTCTAATGATGTCTTCCTGCTTGTGTTCACAGTAGTGAACTTCTCCTCCTTTAACCTATTGTTGGTTATCTTCACTTTGAAATTGTTTGATTCCATTTTCAAACAATCTTTGCTCAATTTCTCTGATCACATACTCTTACTCATTCATGCTTTTTAATGAAACTGCAAACAAATTATTCCATCTTCCTGTCTCCATGGCTACTTGAGACACATCTTATTCTTCAGAAACTGTAACTGCAGCTTCAGTTCTACCATCAGGTTCTCCAACAGTTTAATCTCCTCTTCACACTTAGTAAGCACTTCATCGCAATGCTCTCTTCTTCCAATTTCATCCTTTACATGTTGTGTTACAGTATTAAAATATTGTCTTCCTTTGACCCTTGTAATCTCAAGGTCTTTTTGTTGTAGCAAATCACTACTTCCCTCAAATCACTACTTCCCTCATTCAAGAGGTCTTCTTCATCATACTATGTTCTCCTAGAGTACTCCTCCAAACTTTCGACATCTTCAAAAGACTGTCCATCCTCTGTAAAACACTCCTTTGTTAGTGTTCCTTTTGCCAAGGTTAAATCCTTTGCATAGGGTTCCTCCTTCTTAACATCTTTCAGTACATGTCCTTCTTCCCTATTGTCTATCTCAACAGTTTCCATGGCTATCTCCACTATGCCTATCATCATAGTGAATTGATGATCCTTTACTATGTTCTTAGCTAACAGTCTCTTCCTCAAGTTTTCCTTCAGCCCCTTGCTATTTATCTTCTCTAAATATATCTTCAAATGGTTGCTTTTCTTCTGCAATATCTGTCATCATACACAAACTATCAGTTGTAAAAATATAAGACCTTATGGTCTCACATGATGGTTCAGCCATCATATCTCCTTGCTATTCTAAATCATTCATATGATTCATAAATTATTTGATAGTTTCTTATTCAATCTCCTCAAGCCCTTCACTTGGTTGCTTGATATCTTTCTCTAGCTATATATGAGATCTATCTATCTCATCTTTTCCTAAAACATAATTTTGATTTTTCTGCTCTTCTTCCTTCTTCATGACAATACCTGCATACAAACATAAATTGTCAGTTTTAAAATCATTAGACCCCTTGGCCTTACTTGAAGTTTCAGACTTCAAGTCTTCATCTTTACTTTCTCCTAGAAATTCTCCTTGTTCTGGTTCACAAATGGATTCTTCCATTTCTAACTCAACTTCCTTGAGTTTTTCCTTCAGCCACTTCACTTGCTTTTGTTGTATCCTTCTCTGTATCTCATGCCATTCCACTGGCTTTTTCCTCAAGACCCATCCTAGTCTCTTGCTTTCCTCAAGCATTCTCCTTAATGTATTGAGTTGTTCTTTTAATTCAGCAACCTCTTTGTCAATTTCTTCTTGACTTATTCTCATGCCATTTGCCTTGGCATCCTCTTTCTTATATACTCTATTGTGGCTTCTCTCTGAACCTCTGCTATGACTATCAGGAGTCATTTCCTTCTCTTCTTTCTTCATGAGCTCCTTTGCAACAAGCCTCTGTAACAGCTAGTCCTCCTAGCTACAATCTTACCTCACTAAGCTCTCCTCACGCAGTCTTTTGGTAAGCGCGGGTCCTCTGTCTGGAACCTTCTCTTGAGAAACACACTTGCTCCTTATAGGCTTCTGCAATCTCTCACTCTCTCTTGAGAACACTTCGATTGTCCTCTCTATCCAATCTCTTGTTGGATTCTTCAGGTTCACTGCCACTTCTCCTTTTAGAGTATTCTCCTTACTCTATCTTCAAGAACACATCTAGTTCTTCTCTCACATCTTCTTTTGTTGTCACCTATGTATTAGTATAAAAACACACATTCTTAATTTAAAACAGAACACATTACCTCGCCTTCAAGATCTCAGAATGAACTTGTTTCACCCATTCTTATTTACTTTGAATGGCTTGTCCTCTAGTTGGTTTCCAAGTCCTCTTTCCTTCGGAACTTGCATTAAGAAAGCTTGCTTTTTCTTTCCTTTAAGGAATTATTTGTTCTTGTCTACTCCAAGCCTCTACTGGAATGCTACAATCTTCCAGAACTTCAAAATTTCTCCTTACAGATTACAAATCTGCTCTGATACAAACTTCTGCTCTGATACCACTAGTGATGTAGGGGTCCCCCAGCATAGAATATACTTAGCCAAACTGATGCCAGGGTTACCCAGCATATACCCAGAGTATGCATTTAACACAATAATGCATCCACAATTGTCCGAGGTGTCTGACTCTACAATGGAGTCAAACCTTCAGACCATAAATGGTCAAGTGGCCCTCTTATAAGTTCCTTTGTATCAGAACTTCAATCACCCCGCCGAAAACTTCTATCGGGATTATATACACCCTTATAAGCATTCTTTATACTCTTTATTAAAGGTTGTCTCCCATTATCTAATTAAATCACACTTAAAAGCCTAAATATTACATTGACTTGAGACTTAGGAAAACTATTTCCTAAAATGCATGACCCCCTATGTCTACTATTTACAATGATTTTCCTTGGGCTGAACGCTCCTACATCAGACTCCCAAAGTAGAAAATATTCATGATCTCCTGATCATGTGTCTTTTGGTCTTTGTCTTCCTGGATCCCATACTTTGTTCTGTAATTGTCCAGAGGCCTTGTAGCTTTGTTCCTACTGTATGTCTGTTGTCTTCTTCTTCTTGTCAATCAGATTCAACTTCTGATTGATCTTGCTTGTTGTTGTTACCATTTTCCTCCATTTGAATTGCTTCATCATCTGCTGCCATATTTCTTCAATTTCTATGTCCAGTATATCTTTCAACTGGTCCATTTTTTGTTTTGTTTTTCTGTCTCTTTCTCTTTGTTTCAAGTTACTGTTGTTGTCTTCTATGTTGACTTCTCTTTTACTTGCTTCATTATTTGGTTTACATGCTTTGTTTGCTGCCTCCCTATATTCCTTACCCTCTCTCATGATTAAATCATGATTGTTCAACATTCTTTCCAACAAATTAATTTCTCCATTCCATGGATTGATTTCTTCCATAGAATTCTCTTCTTCTCTTATCTTTATTTGGTTGTTCACTTGTGCCAAATCTCCTCC
>JABXJQ010000015.1_pt1 | contig 20379 bp, 24 predicted proteins | sample 7436221 | NCBI WGS metagenome assembly JABXJQ01 (sample SAMN14395755, study PRJNA613071) | wetland metagenome | isolation source: water sample H0 from high-altitude wetland | place: Chile: Salar de Huasco, high-altitude wetland | collected 2015-11-10
TTCCCGATAGCGGGCAAACGATACGATACCATATCGTTGAGACCAACGAGGTGGTTTAGCAGGTTGCAATATTGCACACCCGCAACGAAACGAAAATATAATGTATAAATGTACAATAGCAATTTTATTACTAATTACTTTCACGCTACTACCTACGGACACCCAAAGCGTTACAGTCTGTAACGGTTACGTTCCGACACCAAAAGTAGCACATGAAACGTACCACGACAAAGTTGCAAAGATGGTGATTGTAGCTATCGAAAACGCAAAACAGCAGGGTTTAAAAACACCGTTACCAAGTGTAGCAACGGCGCAACTGCTAATCGAAAGCCGCAACGGTAAAAGCCGATTGGCTACCGAAGCGTTTAACTTTCATGGCATACGAGCCAAAAAAGGAGAACCTTACATCTTAGGTTTTGACGATGGAAAATGGAGGCGGTTTAGACGTTTTGCGAACATGCAACAAAGCATCGTGGCACACATCAAAGTATTAAATAACGGAAGGTATAAAGCCGTATTTGCGGAACGCACGCCCTACGGACAAGCACTTGCGATTAAGCAGGCAGGGTACGCAACAAATAAGGCGTATCCGAAAATAATAGCTAACACGATACGGCATTACAAATTAGCGAAGTATGATTAAGCGACCAATATACACCAAAGAAGAGGGCGACCTAATTAAGCGATATTACCACAAATGCACCGCAAGCGAATTGCTAAAAATATTAGCAGATGCAGGCTACAATAGAACAGCGGGTTCGCTTTACCTTTTCGCTTTTCGCAATTGCTTAGGACGGCAAAGGGTAGAAGAGACCAAATACGAGCGGAGCGAAAGGCGCAAATACAAAAAAGAAAAAACGGAAATTCCGATTTATCTATGAAACGACCACCATATACCGCCGCCGAAAAAAAGATAATAGAGAAATATTACCGTACCGTTCCGATAGCTGAAATGGTGCGTATATTAGCGGATGCGGGTTACGAGCGTACCGAAGGCTCGGTGCAAACATTCGCTTTTCGCAGCGGCTTTGGGCGTGAAAAGATGCAGGTAACAAAGTACGACCGCAATAGCAAACTAAAAGATTATTATCGTATCAAACAGCAGCAAAAATGGCAAAATACTCGCTAAAATACCGTATCAATATAGCCGCAACCGTAGGAGCGTATATTACGGGCAGCATTGAAGATATAGCCATTGAAGACGGCGTACCTGCAATTGTGTTAGACGTTTCGGCACGAGATTACAAAGACATGCTAAGGCAGGCAACAATTAGCGTAGATGTTTATGGTATATTGGCGAACGTATTAGTACAGACGTTACTTTACCCTAATGCAACGGCAACGCAAAACAGCGTAGATATTGTCGTGACCGAAGTTTCCGATTGTGGCACATACGACTACCCAGCGTTTAATATTACGTCGTCAAATCTTAAATATTGCAAAGCACCAGACGGCAGTTGTTCGTATAGCATTGAGGGTATCTACGGAGACCAGCGATTAATTGAAATACGCAACACGTTAATAACGCAACAATTTGCAGCATCGGACGGCGGTTATTTTGAGGCAGGCAATTTTACTTGTAACATGGTGACGCTACCGTACATCAATTTAGATAACAACAAAGCGGACGGCAACATACCCGCCCTATTTGTTAGGCAGCTAATCGAGAACGCTGTAAATTATGTTAGCAACGTAAAAGGATTGCCTATTACGTACAACGGTACAACGGATTTGTTTTTTGCAGACCCCGCAAGCACGTACCATAATGTGGTGCAAACTAATTTTGTTGTCGGAGGCATAGATTATACAAGCAGCTACGACCCTAACGCACATCAAGGCGAAGTGTTATTTAACCAACCCCTTTGGACTTTGGGCGACTTTTTAGACAACCTTTGTACGCACTATAATATAACTTGGAGGCTTGTTAATAATGCAGGTAGTTACGAATTGCACATTCGGGAACGCAACACATGGAATAGTACGCCACTTTTAGATACTGCCCTAATGTCGCAATATATCGAAAATGTTTGCAGCAACGGCGAGACAGAAGGCGTATATCAAAGCATCGAAATTAACCAAGCCCAAGCCTCAGCAGATACGGCAGCCAACAAGCCACGTTATTACTATTCAGAGTTTAACACTTTTGTCACTAACGCAAACACACATCAAGTAGAACGGTTAAGTATTAGCGACCCTTTTACAGGTTGCTGTTTTAATTTGGACGGCACAAAACAAGGCTTCGAGTATTACAGACGGCAGGTGTTAGGCGATTGGTGGATTGTTATTATTCCCGCCCGCACTTATGGTGGTTTTATCATTACGGCAACAGACCAACAAGAAAACCAAGACACGCCCCGTCTTATTGTGCCCGACCCCGCACAGATGGCAGACCCCGCTTATTACGATGTAGCGACAGGAACGTTCCACGATATTGTTGCAGAGTACAGACCGCTAACAGCGCCCGAATTAGCGTACTTGGTTAGCATCGGGTACGCCAACGGCATAGGCTTCGGTCCAAATATACGCAATTGGCACGAGTGGGTAGATGCGGAGTTTAACACGTTGCTTGCAGCGTCGAGCGATAGTAACCGTTACGAATTTTTTAGCATCGAAAACCCCACAACGAACAACTTTTTAGGACGCAACGCCGAAATAGAATTTTGTTTTTCATGTTCGCTAATGGTGGCACTTGGGTTGTATGAAAATATGACACCCGCAATAGATTACAAGATACGGTTTTACGAAAACCATTTTGGGGTAGCGTCTTATTTTGATGCCTACATTGAAAGTATAAGAGTACAAATAGGTAAGTCAATAACCGTTAAAATACGCTTTTAAAATGCTATATGTCGAAAACACACAAGGGGTAAAAGACTTATACCTTTGGAAAATTGCAAACGAGTTCAATTGCAGGCATACGCCCTACGACTACCCCGTTACAGATGCAAATAATATTTGGGCTTTTATTTGGGAGCGTGACACGAATTTGGACTTCGCCACAGCCCTAAACATAAATATCCGCAATGCCGACGACCCGCTGTTAATACCGTCTATTACGCCCGCAATTGCAGCAGCTTTTACGGATTATGTAATAGCAGAAGATACGGACGGAGAACGGTACTTGTATTTTCGTGGGCTTGTTAGCTCGGGCGGTTTAGGTAGGTTCGTTATTGGCATTGAAGACGCAGTCGGGAACGAAATGCTTAGTTATTTTGCGTACCAAATTAGCGACCCGACGGTGTTTAGTTTAGACATTGATTGTGGCGGTAATAGCGTAGAAATTGGCAGCACTATTTTAGATGCCTACGATTGTGCAGGATTATATTATGGCACACCGCAAAACGTAATAGACGGAAACGCAAACCTATTGTTAGACAATACGACTGAAGTGTGGGGTACGGTGAAAAACATGCCCGCAAACCATCAAATTAAAAAGTTTAACAACTGCAAAGTAAAAAATATTGAGTTCTCAAAAAACATAAAGATACAGCACCCCGCAACACCCGAAGAGGTAAAGGACGAGGTCGAGTACATACTTAGCAATGGCACAATAACAATAGACGGCAGCGATTGGCTATTAGACGGCAGTACAAGTTTTGAGGTTATTGATGTAGCTTGTTTTTGTATGTACGAGATGCTAATTACGCTAAAATCATGCCCTTGTAATAAGACGATAGGTTGCGGTACTTTCACAATATGCCAAGACCTTAATGGCGTGCAAGCGGGCAGCGTGGTGACTTTTGCAGACGGCACTGTGCTAAACGTAACGGCGGGCAATAGCGTATCGTATCTAACGAGCAACGGTATTGTAAGTATACAAAACGCAATATCTGGGTTTTTGAGCAATATATTTGGTGTATTCTATAAGCCGCCCGCACACACTAACAACTGTCAATGTTTTATAACTGTTACACTTGCCGAATTTGTGCCCGCTTCGGGTTGTACGGCAACGGCTAACTTAATCATTGATGGAGCAGCAACGTCCGTACCTATTACCGCAAACTTAGCGACAACTTTTTACTACCCACTTGGAACTGTTATAGAATTTGTAAGTCTAACAGTCGGAGGCGTGACAGGAACGTCCACGTCAGTTAATACCAACGGTTGGCAGGGGTATTATAGCATAAATGGCGATTGTGTAGCGTCCGTTGATAGCCTATGTTTTACGCCACCCGTATTAGGCAACCCTTTACGACTGTTCTTTTATCCAGGTGCGCCTGAAATAGCTTGGACGCTTGCTCAATGGAATAGTAATTTGTTTGGCGGCGGCACGCCTTTTACATCGTCAATAGTCACAACGGACAGCGGATTTACTATTATCGAATTGTACGGCGGCGCAAACGTGACGATGTCGGCAGCCTTAGCAGGCAGCGGGGAATTGTACGGCATAGAGGACTATTACGGCGTAATTACATCGGCGGTTATTGGTGCTTTATCTAATTGCACGGCTATTTATAGCGGATTATTTTACGGGCTTACGGCAATACCGCAGTCTTTTATGTCGGGCGCAACAAATACGCTTTTTGGAGTTATTGGGAACTTGCAGTTTCCTGTAGCGACAAGCATCGGAGTAGGTGCGTTTTTCAATTCAGAGATAAACGCTATTTACGCCCCGCTCGTAACAACGTGCCAACAAGATGCTTTTGCTGGTAGCACAATAGGCGTGTTAAGCTTACCACTTACCACAGGATTGGGACCGTCGGCTTGTGCGTTCTGCCCTAATTTGACAATAGTACTAATACCTGTAGCCATAGCAATAGGTAATAACTGCTTTAACAATTGCACAGGATTGGATAATATTTATGCTCCAAACGTGGTAAATTTCGGAGGTACAGCGGGCAATAATAATGTTTTTGATAACATTTTCGGCATTACGATGCTACTAACAGTACCCACAATATTGCAGACAATAAACGGAGGCAGCCCCGACGGAGACCTTGTAGCGTTACTTGCCAACAACCCCGCAATTACGATAAATTACGTCTAAAAAATATTGTTTCGCAATTTTACACTTTTTGTCAAAAAATAGTGTATCTTTGCGCTACCTATAAAGTTGCACCCCTCAGCAACATGCAGCCCGCAAGGGCTTAAAGCCACGAACACCCCGTTCTAAAAGGGCTATTTTTCACAAAAAAAAATACCTAAAATGGCATTACTTATAGGTTCAAGTTGTACGCAGCCAACACTAACAGCAGTCGGAGCGTGCGTACCCTACCGAACGTTAAAAATAAAAAAATTCATTCTTATTAAAAGCAGTATTATAGCTGCCGATGCCGCTAACCTATATACCGTAGGTTTAGGTGGTATTGCAACTGCGCCAGACGTGGTTACGCAGTTAAACGCTTGGGCAGCGGCTTCGCCTGCCTTAGTGGTAGGCACGCCCGCAATAGGCGGATTTGCTGTTGCAGCCCCCTCAATAACTACGCTAACAGACGTTAATGCTTGTACAACGGTGGATATTATTACAGGTCAAGAGGCGAGTTTTAAAAGCGCACAGGCAAGCACCGCAAGCAGCGCGGTTTTCACAACGGGAACAGGAGCGTTAAACGCTTTTCAAGAGTGGGACTTTTGGAATAAAGTTAGCTCCGCAACAGGTTGTTGGAGCGGTAGCGTTATGCTTGTAGATTGCGACCTAAATTTGTACTATTTGCTATCCGCAAAGATCAACTGCAACACCTTAAAAGGTGCAGCCGCCTTTGCTGATATTACGCTAACGGCTAACATGGAAACAGACGCAACAACAGGCGTAGTAACATGGAACGGCAAAATATCTAACACCACAGGTTTTATTTTGCAGCCGATTTTAAACTTATCTTCTACGGGCGTAACGCCGAACCCGACACTAATTTAAATTTGGCTCATAGCCCCGCATGGATAAACTAACATTCCTAAATATGTACATTTTAAGGGGCAAGCCATTTGCGGCGTGTCCCTTAGAATCGTACTATCTAAACGAAAGCCGAAAACTAACGATACATAGCAGGGGAGTATTGCCGAACATGCGCGTCACTTATACGGACGTAACGGGAACGGAAAAACAGATAATACAGCATACGAAAGAGGGCGAGTTGTACGATGAAATTTTTAACAAGAACATCTTTAACCGCTATTTAACGATGCACCCGAAGCGGTTAGCTTGGAGCAAATTAGTATACACCCCTATTGGCAAGTCGCTAATTTCCTCAGCCCTAAACCGTTACAATTCGGCAATTTTTCAGCAGGGGAGCTTTGGTTTTTCGTCACAGGACGAAGCCACAGAAAACGCACTAAAAAGCAACGATTTTTGCGGCACAACGTTTAACACTTGGGTAGTTAATAATCTATTGCAGCAGGTTGTAGAAGACCCTAACGGCATGGCAGTAGTTTTACGTGGCGATAATCTTATGCCGTCCGAACCCGCAAAGCCTTACGTTATGGCAGTTCGTTCCGATGCTATAATACACCAACATACGAAAGACGAGCCGTTTTTGATTTTCGAGCGATACCCGAAAAACAAATTAAACAACACCTACTACGTAATAGACGAAACAGAGACGTGGATAATTGAACAGCGTGACGGCAAGATATTACCCGAACCAAAGGCGTACCCAAATTACGGTTTATTGCCGTTTATGGTTTTCGGAGGCGAGTTAAACACCACGCAAGTAGCATACGACAAGACGCAACGCGATGCTACTGAAATGGAGATGTATTACACCAGCTATCTAAACTTTATTGTTTCCGAATTAAACGCACTATGTAGAGAGCAAATTCATTACGAAGGCGACCGCAAAGACGTTATACCGATGCGCGGAATTGTAGCCCGCAATTGCGATACATGTAACGGCACGGGCGTAATAATTGGCGATTGCGGAGACGATGCAAAATTAGGAGCGCCCGAATGTAACGAAACATGCAAAGTGTGCAACGGACACGGACATATAATCAGTATAAATCAAGGCGATACCTTAGAAATTAACGAAGACGTATTAGCAAAGGTGGGCGGCAATATTAGCGGAGCGGTAAATTGGTTCAACCCCGACACAGGTATTGTTACGCTATCGTCTACTATTTTAGCCGAAAAAATTAGCTACATCGAAAAGCGATTGTTTATTTTTCAGTCTGAAATAGCGAACCAAAGCGGGGAGGCAAAAAAGATAGATTTACAAGCCGCAAGCATGTTTTTCGGCAAGCTATCAAATAGGCTTTTCGATATAGCCGAACACACACTCAAAAATATTGCGGCGTACATACAGATGACCGCAACCCCCGATTTTAGCGTTAAGCGAAACACTAATTTCCAACTAAAAGACGAAACCGACCTACAAAACGAAATTGTAACATACAAACAAAACGGACTTTTAGAACTTGCAGCAAGCAGCGAAAAGGAACTATTAGCGAAGCAGGGCAACGGCATAGCGGTAAAGAAAATAGAATATTTTGAACTTTACAGCCCGATGCAAAACTATTCCGATGCTCAAATTTTAGCGGTTCGCAACATCTACGGAGACGCACCAGATTTTGTTAAGTCTATTAAAATGCGCTACTTTGGGCAAATGGCACTAAATAGGGTAATAAATAAAATGGGCAGTGCTTGGTTTATTACGGCTACATTAGAGCAGGTAGATAAAAAAGTACAAGCCGAATTAGCAAAAATAAATACCAATGCCACAATACCAACCGCCCCAACGTTCTAAGCGAATTTTAACCGACTTGTTCGAGCTATCCGATGAATTAGAAAATGATTTTACCCGCAAGATATTTAGGCAATTAACGGACTTAGCACGTGCCGAATTAGAGAAAACCTACGATAAGTTACAGCGTGATGCGGACGGCAATATAGCCGAAAATAATAGCGATATTTGGGTTGCACAATTGGCAGCCTTAGAAAGTGGATTGTTAAACGTAATTAACAGCCCGCAATATAATAAGACAATTAACGATTATCTTTTAGACTTCGAGAAAGTCAAAGCCAAGTCGCACGAGTTGCACACGGAGCTAAATGGCATTGTAGATTATGCCAAAGCCGATGCCGAACTTGCACCCAAGCAGCGGTATATCATGGACAAAGTAATTTACGAGCTAAAACAAGGAGGTATAAAAAGTTTATTTGTTGAGCCTACAAAGCAGATACTGCTAAACGCTATTACCTTCGGACGTTCTATTACGCAGGTACGACAAGAAGTGAATAAGTTGTACGCCGAAAGTACCGATTTGCACACAGGGCGTATAAATTCATATATTGGGCAGATTGCACGTGACGCAATTTATACCTACAACGGAGCGATAAACGAAACAATAGCCAACGCCTACGGATTAGACGGTATTGCGTATGTAGGTGGAGTTGTTGCAGATAGCCGCCCTTTTTGCATACATTATCACGGTGCAGAAATAGCCAAAAAAGACCTAAACGGAATTTTAACGAGGTACTTAGGCAGTGAAAGTTTGAGCAGCGGCATGTACAAAGTTTCCGTTTCCGATTACGAAGCAAATTTTTTAATTTATAGGGGCGGGTGGAACTGCCGCCACATAGCGATACCAATAAGACTTAATAACTAATAATCATGGCAAAATACCAAAAGACAGTAACAATAGACGCTGATATTATACCGACAGAAGAGCCGAAAATAACCGTGCCAAAAGTCAATAATTCGGTTTATGCCACCTTAGAAGGCACGGATGTAGGGCAATATTTTAGTACCGTATCATTAGGCACGGATATTTGCGAAGCTATTGCAGCGGGTGCAGACACCTTCGAGTTTGAGAAGGGCGGGATTAGTGGCACGTGGCACGTCGTATGTTACGACTTTGAAATTGGCGTACCAAAAAAAAGCGAAAACAACGGGTATCTACAAACCGATACCGAAGTATATTTAGTTTAACCAATAAAACTTGTAATTGCAAATAATGGACATAACATTAGAGCAAAAAATTGCGGTGATTAGGGACACCTTCCCAGCCCTTAGTACGTTGAGTGACGAACAACTAAAAACGCAAATAGAAAGTGGCGAAGTAGCGAACACCTACAAGTCTATTTTAAGCGCCGAGTTTAAACCGCAAATGCTAAAAGAGGGCAAAGACAGCGCCTTCGGCGAGTTCGGAACAGCCCTGCGCAAAGCGGCAAAAGAGTTCGACCCCGAAGCCAATACCGATGCAGACGAGTGGAGGGACTCGCCGACAAAAGTATTGAAGAGGGTTCTTGAAATGGCAAAAAGCAAACCGATACCGCCCGCAAACATTGATGCCATCAAGGTAGAATTAGAGGCACGGCTTAAAGAGCAGTATAAGCCTTTGGAGGAAAAATTATCGGCATACGAAACTAAGGTACAAGAGTACGAACAGACCGCAAGGCAGCAGCAACGCAAAGGTGTTTTAGATGCAGCGTTCAATTCATTGAACGTACTAAAAGACAGCCCGAAACATAAGTACTTAGAGCAAATAGCGCAGGCTAAACTTGCGGGTTTTGACTTTGAGAACGTGGAGGGCGTAGGTATGGTGCTAAAAGATAAGGACGGAAACTTTGCGAAAGACGGCAATAAGTTACAGACTATTGAGGCTATATTATTACCTATTGCGCAGGAACTTGATTTGGTTAAACGGTCTGATACCGCTAATCCGCCGCCGATTGTGCCATTCCAAAAGCAAGACGATACCAAAAAGTCGCACCCTAATTCATACGCCGAGATAATGGCAAAATAGCGAACCCGCACGGTTCTAAAAATGTGTGTATCTTTTAATTCATAAAACACATTTTTCATGTCACAATATAATACGTTGACTTCGGTTTTGTGCCAAACGGTATTTTCCGAATTAGCAAAAACGGTCAACCAAAACAAGTTACGCAATTTGGGTGCATTAAACGCCCTACTTGCTAACGACAACAAAGGCTTCTTTGAGGCGAGTTTCTTTTTGCGTGACCGCAGCACCAACCGATGGCAGTTTGAGTACGAGAAAAAGAATTGCGGAACGGACGGGCTTAGTATTGATGCCTGCGCAGGTGGTAACATAAACAACGGAGAAGCACCACAGGACAAAGGCTTTTTTACCGTACAGATAAACCCTACCAACCCCGCCGCAAGCGGTTTCACAACCAAATACTCAAAAGCTATTACCATCACAGACGACAACATTTTGTCGTATTGTAGCGGTACGGATAGCTCGAAAGAGGCATACTTGGTGCATGTAGCAGCACAGATACGTGAAAACTATATCAACCTACTCAAATCGGTAGATGCTGACTTAGCGGCACAATTGTACGCTATTGCACAGGCTTCGTTACACCCCGACGGCGTGACCTTTGGCGAAAAGTATGTGCAAATGCTAAACCCCGCAAGCGGCGGAGTGGTAACAACAAACCCGCAATGGGACGTAAAAATAAAAGCCGACTTTGCAAATTTGGGGCTTAATTACGACGACCAAATTAAAGTAACCACCAACTTAATAGCCGAATATTGGGCAAGTGCCAAACGTGTTACAATTGCAAACCAATTGTCGGGCGTAGATGCAACACTTGCAATGGACAACGCTATTGCGATTTATCCTGATACCAATTTAGGCTCAATTGCAAGCAACAACGCTTATATGTTAAGCCTAACGCCAGGCATTTGTCACTTAGTGACTTACTCGAAAGCGTTACGTGGCATTAGCTACGATAGCGAAAAGCTAACACAATTTACGCAAAACATAGCACAAGCGGGCAGCACGGAAGCTGCAATTGCTTTTGCGTTGAACGGCGTAAAATTTAACGAATCACGCTCGGCAGAGTCGGCACGCGCAGCGTTTATTGACTATTCATTAGGTACGCCGCTTGTAGTTGATGTTATTATTGCAAAAACCGATTGTGGAGACTTATCGTTACAGTACGCAATAACTTATAGCCTTGTTAATCTACCTTATAGCGACTTTGTTTGTGACGGCGACGGCATGACAGGAGTTTTTGCGTACAACGTAGGCTGCATACCAGCAGAACCAACCCCTTGTGCAACACCAACACCACCAGAGCCACGCACAAGCCTTTGTGTTGAAGCTACTAACGAAGCCGAATGTATGCGATTTAGTGCGGGCGATGTAGTTATGCTAACTATTGAAGCCGCCCCGATTGCATTAGCTAACAACATTATACCGTTCGCAATTACAGCAGATACGCAGCTAACAGCCGCCGCCCTACTTAATTGGGTATTGCAGCAGGCAAGTGTCGGAACGGTCGCCTACAGTTCGACCTACGGCAACGGCGTAATTACGCAGTCACCCGATGCCACACCGCAACTTGCATTAGGCGATATTATTACGATTGATGCCAACTGCATAGATACGCCGCTATCTTATACGGTAGTGACTTGCGCCTAACCTAACCTATAATAATGCCTACTTACTTATTTGGTAGGTAGGCATTTTTTTAAAAACAAACAATGTACATAATTAGCAAAATAGAAACAGCCCTAACGGCAATACCGCAACTGCAAATTGCTAACTTTTTTAGTGATTTCCACTTGCTATATCGCAACTTGGGCGTGACCGATGCCGAAGACCTTGTTTGTTTTTCGGATAGCTTAGGTAATTACGCTTGGATAGAAAAAGCGGCAACAGCAAAAGTTAGCACGGACACACAATTGTCGAGTGCTTATAGTTGTCAGAATATTTACACCGCAACAACCCCGATGCAATTGTTCTTTGTAGGGCGGGCGTATGATAGCGAAAAATTGGCAAACTTTATTGCGGCAGTTATTGGCTCGACAAGTGAAAAGGTACGAATTTTAGCCATTAGTTACGACCTGCAAAACATAATCGAAACGAAGTTAAAAGACTTTGAGCAGCAGACGATTAACGATACAATAATACGCTTTTGCGATTATTCAGTAGTGCGAATAGACTTTACCTTTACCGACACCCTACCGATTTACGCTTTGGGGTGTGCCATTGATATTTGCAAAACATGCTAACAAGCCAACTGCCCGATTATTTACAAGACTTATTTTCTACGCTTGCCGAACAGTCGGAGGAGCGGGTGACGCTTGTCGGAGGTAAAGCAATGGAGAAAAGTTTGAAGTTGCGAATTTTCAATAATGGCAAAGATACCAACGATGCAACGATACGCGGTAAATATAGCAGTACAGCAGGCTATTACTCAAAAGACAGATTTGTACAAAAAGGAGCGTTTAAGCCTATTGGCAAAAAGTTTGATGTTAAAATAACCACTAAAACAGGCAATTCGGGCGTAGAAAAAGACACCGTAAAAGTTAGCCGTAAAAGCATAAAGAACGATACCAAGCTAAACCGCAAAACGATGTATTTAGCGGGCGGGTACGAACAATTTAGACGCATACAAGGGTTTCCTGTTAATTACGTAAATTTAAACCTTAGCGGGTCGCTAACGGGTAATATCCAACTTGTACGCAACGACGGCAAAACGTTACTTGTCATTACGGACGCAACCGAAATAGAAAAAAGCGAACATTTGGAAAAACTGTACAGAAAAAAGATTTTTACCCCTTCGCAAACCGACATAGCCGCCAGCGAAGAAGCAATGGCAAAAGAGGTTGCTAAAATATTTAGCGAAATTCTAAAATAAAAAAACACGTGATACAATTATGCAACGTATTGCCAGCGTCATGTATTGATAGGACGCTGCAAATTACGAACCCTTGCGACAATACGCCACTGCCTAAGCACAACGGAACGGTATATCTACCGAGCCGATTAGTGCCTGAATTTACGTGGGCTAATGCCGCAAATAGTACGGATATTTTCGCTAACGGTTACGACTTCGCAAAGGACATAAAAAATGCTACCTTGTACGCAATAGAGGCAGATATACGAGCGATGTTAATCGCTAACAAGTTCGAATTCAAGACCATTGAAACAAGCCAAATTAACCCCACCCCGATAGACGTAACTACGTGCGCCGCACTGCCCGCAATTGTCGGAGCGTCAAAATATAGAGGTATATCTTTACAGCTAAAACAGTACGCTAACACCATAAAAACGATAGCAATTAACAAACTTGGATTGTACGCAAAAAGTATTTACAACGGTTTTGTTTTTTACGTTAATTCGTACAACTACTTAACAGGGCAGGTGTATAGCCGTAGTTATACGGTAGATTTAGCGGTAGGCTATAATGATTTGCTTTTACTTGCCGATTTTGGCGTGCCGTATTACGAAGACGGCATCTACCGTTTAGATGTGTTTTTTGACAATTCTTTGTACCCTGATATTTGCACCACGCAATTAGGCAAAAGCACCGCCAGCGGGTGTGCTTGTTCGGGCAATACTAACTATATGAATTACTACGCAAAAGATAGGTGTTTGAGCTTATACGGATTGACAGGAACAGGACTAACGCAAAGTACGCAGTCGCAGGTTGCACCGAGTGCAATTGCCAATAATGCCTACGGCTTTTTCTTTGAGGCATCTTGTTATTGTGCCATCGAAACGCTAATATGTAGAATTGCAACAAAAGACGCAAAGGCACTATTACCGCTAATCGTTAATAAGTTCGGGCAGCTATTTTGCGAAGCCGTAACGAACAGCGGGCGTATGAATTGCTTTGTATTGCTATCTAAAGAACGCTACGATGAAAAAGCAAAAGAGTACGAAAGTAAGTACAACGCCGCCTATAATGTAATGTTAGCGGGTGCAAAAAGTTACTTTTCGGGCATTGATAAAACGTGCCTATCATGTGTCGAAAACATAAAATTATCCTCAAATTTTTAACTATGGAATGTTGCACAACAACAGAGGTACTCAGTTGCGACCTTGATACATGCGCCGATTTTGACACGGGTTTTGTCGCTGATGTAGCGGGAATTTGGAGCGTGAAAATAGAAACACCAACGGGTACGTATAATAGCAGTTTTACGTTATTACAAGGTACACAAATACCGCTACCTATGAGCCTACTAAACCCGCAGGCTACAAACGTAGTAAAATGGTATAACCCTAACGGCGTATTATACCGCAACACGTGCTACATCGTGAAGACAAAACTGTATTATACGGCGTGTCGAAGCTAAGGGGTATGCCGCAAACGTAATAGAGGGTATATACCAAATGGTATAGAGGGTATATGCCAAATGGTATAGAGGGTATATGCCAAATGGTATAGAGGGTATATACCAAATGGTATAGACATTATATCATAGACTATACAATAATCCATAAAATATCATCATATCGAGATGAACGAGATTTTTTTAAAGTTTTATTTAGGTTTTTTAATAGCGATAGCTTGTCACACGTGGTTAAAACTTATTACGCAGCCGTCTTTTTTGTCGGGCGTGCAAACGTGGTTAATTAGCAACGTAAAAAACCAAACGCTACTAACTTGGGCGGGCTTGGGGTGCGAGTACTGTTTTACGCTTTTTTGGGGCTTGTGGCTCGGATTATTTTATACTATATTCCAACACGACCCGATATATTACGCCGTAGAATTGGCACTTTTAGCAGCCGTTTTTAGCTACCCTTTAACGTACATAAAAAACAACATTTAACAACATGCCATACATAAATAACTTTTGCTTTCCACCTATTACGTTTATAGGTATTCCGAATTTGGGCGAGCTGCTAACGCTTGAAGACTACAATAACGCAATAGACTACCTTGTGCAATACCAAGATGAAATTTGCTGCCGCAATGTTAGCGTAGTAGGTATTGCAGGCTTAGGCGACCTTACTACGGTTGCTGATTACGAAGCCGCTATTGCCTATTTGCAGGGCGTGACGGTACAGGCGGAGGCGTGCCTAACGGGGTGCTTTGTGAATATATCAAGCATAACAGCGGATATTGGAGACGTGGAAAGGTGGATATTAGGCACGACAGGAACAACGGCGGACGGGTTTCTTAATATTACAGTAGCGGGAGACTCTGTTGTAGAGGGTTATTCCAACCCAAATGGTGATATACCAAGCATAGAAATATATCATTCGTTTCAAGCAACAATTGCATCAGTCCTTATTTTCACACGCAGCCTATCTCCCACAGGCTCCCCGATATGCAGCAACACGTTCACTATATCAAGCATACTTGTAGAACAAGAAATACCAACAAGCGGAGCGGATACGGTAATAGATATAGCGCTACTGCCTACGCTACCTACTTGCGGCGGAACCATTAGCTATTACTTAATACAAGACGAAAGCGGGCTTGTGGCACTAAACACCGTAACAGGCGAAGTGACAATAACGGCAGGCGCAACAACAGACCCCGCAGGCGACTACGCTTACATAAGCCAAATTTGCACCACAGACGGCTTGCCTTCGGTGCTTTGTGTTATTGCTATTCACATTACTAATCCTTTGGGCTTGCGTCTAACTTATACTACAGGTAACTTGCCCGCTAACGCTTTGAGCGATTGGAACACGTTTTTCGACTTACCTACCAATGGCACGCCTTTTACAAGCATGTCGGTAGTGGGTGACGAAGTTACGTTGTACGGGGGGAGTGGAATTACGCTTGCGACTATATTATTTCGCAATTCGGAACTTGTGAAATTTGAAGACGAGGCAGGCGTTGTTGCTACGGTAATGGAGGGTGTTTTTGACGGTTCGCTATCATTAACTACAGTGTATCTGCCCATAGTATTGCCTAATATAGGTGGGTCAGAAGGGTTTGATAGCGTATTTGAGGGCTGCGTTTCCCTAACCTCAGTAACCGTACCGATAGCACTCGCAACCGTAGCAGCAGGCAGCCCCGATGAAGATTTAGTCTATGCAGCCACAACGCTTGGTGCGACAATAACTTACATCTAACCCGACCCGAACTATTATTTATTTTTAGCCGCAAATGGCATAACGCTGTTTGCGGCTTTTTCAACAAACCCGAATTGTGCAAGCTAAAAAAATGGTAACTAACATTATTATACTTTCACACGAACACGAGGCGCAGTATGTGGCAGAAATAGTAGACCATATTGCGTCTAATGTGCAACACGAGCACGATATAAGCGTTTTTATGAATGGCAGCATATTAGCGTCCGACGAAGTTAAAGACTTGGCAAAGGAACTCGAAAAGGCTCAAATAGCTATGATTGTTATTAGCAGTTCGTTTCTTAGTGACGATATACTTTACGAGCTACGGAAACGGGCAATAGAATTGCACGAGGTCGAAAAGTTGGAGGCAGTACAGATTATAGCCCGGACGGTTTATGCCTACGAGCCGAACCCGCCCGCAAAACGCAAGCTAAAAACGATACCACCAAGCGGAACGGCTTTTACACTGCACCCCGACCGCAACGAGGTTTATGTGCAGATAATTGACTTTATATTGGATAAGATAGAAATAATCAAGCTAAAAGTTACTGTACTGAAACTGCAAAAAGCACTAAAAGAAACCCGCAAAACGTAATATTTTGCGGGTTTTTTGCGTCCAAATGTTAAAAAGTGTTAAATTTTGTAAAAAAGTGAAAAAAAAATGCAAAAAAGTTTGCAGTTCAAAATAAAAGCCTTAACTTTGCACCATCAAATAACAACAAACAAATTTACACATTATGGGGAAAAAATCTGTAAGGCTCTCAATAGTCCAGCTTGGACTACTACTTTCGGATAGTAGGCGGTTTGAGACCAACATAACCCTCTCAGAGTTGAGAGAAGGCGAGTATGTTCGACTTTTTGAAAATGGTGTTGCTGCTATAGATAGCGGCAACAAAAGCAACTACTCCTACAAATGGAGCGGTGTATCATTTGATAAAATTGTTGCATATAAAAACGTGTGCAACGATTACGAAGCGGCAAATCGGCACACCGCACCATCAAATAACAACAAAATTACAGAATAAATTAGCGGTGCAAGCGGCACACCGTACAAAAAAGCCGCAACACCACCATTAGCGACGGCATCAAGTATATGACCTTAGCGACGTGCAAATTGGCGGAGTTCGCAACCCGCAATGGTGGCTAATTTTCTAACAAAAAAAACAAATTTATCATGTCAAACGAAAAAACTTATTCGGTAGGTATTATTAGCAACCAAGTTAATTGCAATTTTGCGGCTTGGACGCAATGGCTATATGTCGGAAACGACAAATCCGAAATGGAACGAGTGTATAATGAAGCGTGGGAAACATGTCCAGAAGGCAGCACGGTTTATGCAGGCGAAGATTTAATAGATGAATAACCCAACACTATCCGCCGCCGCTAAATTTATTCTTGACATATCCAACGCCCGCACGGCTACGGAGGTCAATAACGCAACCCGCAAATTATATCGAGCTATTACGGCTGATATGCCGATTTGCGAAGCGTGCAACGGCAGCGGAACGCAACAGAACGGCTACACCCGATGCCAAGCCTGCGACGGTGACGGTAGGGTAATAAGGCAGACGTAAGGGCAGGGCTGCCAACAAACAAAAATAAATAATTTTCAAACAACAAAAAGATGGAACACATAAGTTTAAACCAAGACCGTCTGAAAGACGGCACCACCGTTCAATGGTATCATGTCAATACCAAGCACGTAGGCATAAGCGGGTCAGACGGTATTTACGGAGGCGGTTACGACAAGGACGACAAGCCTCAACCCACAGCAGAATGGTACTTGGCGTACCGAAGTTGGAGTAACTGGTATACAATACAACGGCTGTGCAAAGCCGAAGGGTACAGCTTCATTGGAAACGGCAACTTCCTATTCGCCACAAATAAATCCATGAAAAATGAGGCAGAAGTAAATTTCATATTAAGCATGTACGATGTAACCTCCGATTCTTTCTTGGCAATACAAGAAAGCGACAGAGAAGAATTTGTCGCTGCTGCAAATGCTGCTGCGGAACAAATAAGACAGATTTCTGGCGTCCGTAAAATAAAGTTTAGAATTTTGACTTGCCGATACGGAAAGGACGAAGGAGTGCCGCCGTCAAATGTAATAACCGCAATTAAGGAAATGGGATGCGACTATATAGTGTCATATTTCCACTAATTTAGAGTTTCACACAGCGTTTGTAACGCACTACCAACAGACCGTTGGGGGTGCGTTTTTTTGTTTACTAAAATCTAAATAACTATCGCCATGACAGGCAGCGAACTAATAGAATTATTAAAGCCATACGCCGATAAAGATGTATTTATTGAGCAGGGTGAAGAGTGCGACTATATGAAAGCATATAGCGTAAATGTAAAAAAACTAAACATAGACGGTATAACAACCGAGTGTGTTTGTATCTTATACGAGTAACAACAACACAAAACACAATGCAGATAAACATAGCACAGGAATACGCCGCAGGAACGTCACAGGCGGCGATAGCGGGTATCTTGGGCGTGAGTGAGCCTGAACTATCTAAAAAAATAAAGTCGCACCTTGCGGCTGAAATAAACGAACTAAATAAAAGGCTTGCGGAGTTGCAGCCTTTGCAAGCTAACAACGAAAAGTTGCAACGTGACTTGCGAACATTACAGGCTATTGAAACCGAGCAGCGTAGAAGTTGCAACGAGTTACAAATACGTTGCGAACAGTTGCAACAAGCCACAACGCACATGCAAGTAACGGAAACCGAACTACAAGAAACTGCAACCAGATTGCAACTTATAGAAACCGACCGCAACAGAATTGAAACGGAGTTGCAAAGGGTGCAAACGGAGTACGACCGAGTTGCAAAGCAGTTGCGAACTACCGAACAGGAACGCAACAAGTGCGCCCACATGGTGGTAGAGCTTGAAAAGAAATTGCAACCTAAGCAAATAAAGTTGCAACGGCTATTAACAAGCCCGCTATTTTTGTTGCTTGCGATTATAGCCTTTGAGGGTTACAACGGATGGCAGTTGTTCGCTAACATGGAGACGCAACAATTCCCAACCGCAATGGCTTTTGTGTTTTCGGTGTTTTTCGGATTAGCGAGTGTAACGGCATTAGCGGCAGGACATAGGTTCGGAATAATACTTTGCATTACGGCAGCGTTTTTTAGCAATGCAATACACGCGGGGTTGTTAAAAACGGGCATTACCTTTGAGGGCGCATTTTACACCTTATTGCCTTGTATATTGATAGGGTTATTTGCGGATATGTATAAGGGTACAACAAAATAATTTTTCACAACATAAACCAATTTTCACATGATTGACTTAAAAGCACAGGAGCGGGTAATCCGCAGAGAGCAATTGCGTTACGAAATTTTAACCCACATAAACGAAATTTGTGGCGTGCTAAAAAAAACTATTGGCAACAATTATGACCAATTGGAAACCACCGCTTTAAGTATGTACGGAGCAAAGGGTGCGATGTATGCAAAGTGGAACGGCATAAAGAAAAGGTACGACCTTAGCGGGTGCAACCCCGAAACCGTAGCACGGCTCGATGATATTTGCAGCCGTTGGGACTTAATTTAATTAACCTAAAAAATAAACCGAAAATGCAAATCATGGAACTAAATTTATTGGCAAAATCTATTGCCTATTACTCAGACATCTACGCTTGGATTTGGGGTGCTTGCGGGTGGTTTTGTTTCTTTGGCACATACTACTTTTGCACCGTAAAATGGAAACACGGAGGTAGCAGATGCGACAACTTTTAGAAACCTTAGCCGCAAAAGTGTTGCAGCATAAACCGAAAATCGTGACCGTAGTTATGTGCTTAATACTATCGTGGATAGTAGATAGCCGAATTTACGAGCTGCTAAAAACGATACCTTATACCACAATACAGTTGCGTTCCATAGGTATAGAAATTCTACCGTTACAGCCCGCTTTTTCGTGGATACGTGGTGTAATAACATTACTACTTGTCCCGCCAGTTTTCTACCTTGTAAGCCACATTATTACTACTTATTGGCTACCGCAAATTCTACCGCCGCCGCCCGTAAAGCGTGACACGTGGCAGCCCTTGTCGCTATTAGTTACCTTAGCAAATGCGGGCAGATTGGTAAAGATGCACGAGGGCGAGTTGCGATACGTAGGGCAAACTGACGTATATAGGCTGCCCGATAAGCGTGAAATTGTTGGAACGAAGCACAACGAAAAAGAGGCGAATGTTACCGACCTTAATTGGTACGTGCTTATGCCTGATAAGATGTTAAGCGTTACCGAACCACTACCGACGATTGAAACAGCCCCTACCCTACCGAGTACAATTACCTTTTCTATATAGAAAAGGCGTTTTTTAACCGTTTTTTAACCGTTTTTTATGCTTAGAGCCATTTTATTGCCGCTAATAGTGGTGCTATTGTCTATTGACATAGTGCTATGCTCCGATATAGCCCTACAAATTATTTGCAGCGCGTTGGTGCTGATTTGTTGTGGCTGCGGCTATTACATACACCGAAAAAGCAAAAACGGTGTGTGGCTTAGTATGCAACAGTACAACGACCTGCACGACTTAGCAAAAGAACAAATTTTAATTCACGCTCATAAAACAACATAACATGGACATCAACACACAACAAAGACCGCAACAACAACCGCAAAGAAGCGGCGGCG